>ERZ857965.1813-NODE-1813-length-19896-cov-21.539539_pt1 | contig 19896 bp, 20 predicted proteins | sample MGYA00519758_ERZ857965 | MGnify/ENA primary metagenome ERZ857965 (study PRJEB31778, sample SAMEA3449381) | human gut metagenome | biome: human gut; feature: human-associated habitat; material: faeces | place: United Kingdom | collected 2010/2012 ... | reverse complement strand
AGGAGAAAACATGGTGAATGCCGGAGTCAGCGTGAAGCTGGGACAGGGCAACCATATATCTACCTCACGGGTAGCTTTGGCCAAGGAAGTAGAAGACCTGAAAGCGATTGTCAAGGCGCAGAGTGCTGAGATTAAAGCTATGCGCGGAGCCATGCAGTCGGGGGCATCGGTAATGAAGAATGTTAATTTCCCCGATGTGCCGAAAGACCACTGGGCCTATTCCTATGTGAAATCATTGGCAGACAGAGGTCTTTTGGAAGGGTATCCGGATGGAGAGTTCAAGGGTGACCGTTCTATGACCCGCTATGAATTTGCGGCCATTATTTACCGTGCCCTGCAGAACGGCGCACCCATTGACAGCGACATGGCAAAGGCCATCGGCGAATTTGAACCCGAGATCAATCGGATAAAGGATTTGGATCGTATCCGTGTCGACCGTATTTCCGGCAAGGACAATGACCGGCATAAGGTAGAACGCGTCCGTATCAATAATGAAAGCAATAAAGAAACAGGTGATTACCGTGATGTGTACGGTTCTCATATTTCCCCAGAAGCGTAAACCGGAAAGCAAAGACAAGGAAATAGTATAAGAAACAGAAAGTACGGTATCCGTCAGATGTGATGGGTACCGTATTTTTATGTAAGCGGGGGATAAGCGGACGGTAATAGATCCTTCACATTCGCTTCGGATAACGCCTTACCGACTTCCTCACCACAGGTATAGATCCTTCGCTGCCGCTCAGGATGACGCCTTGCCGTCCGCTGTCATTCAGCGCTTTTAGCTGACGGCTCACAGCTAACGGCTGACAGCTCACAGCTGATAGCTTTTATCTTCTTGCCGCTTTCCTCATCACGGCAGCAGATCCTTCACATTCGCTTCAGATGGCGTTTTTCCGTTCTCTGTCAATAAGGCACTATACAGGGTATGTTATAATAGATACATATAAATATATAAATAAGCTTTAGCTTTGAAAGAAGGTGTTCTTATGTGGAAGAAAACAATACTTGCCGTGGCACTGATTGCAGGCGGGGTAGTTGGCGGTTTTGCCGCGTATGATGGCGGAGATAATCCGCCGCAGGATGAAAACGTACAGCTCTGTTCCATCGGAGAAAACGGTGAGCGGGGAGTCTGCGGTGTTCCGGAGAGAAGCGGTGATGACCAGGAAGCTTGCAGAGGTCCGCACTGCAATAGGTGATGCGGAAAGGCAAATAAGGGAGACGGGAGACCGTTTCCTTTTTTCTTTATCAGGAATCAAGAGGGGAAAGTGAGGTAATAGATTCTTCACTCCGTGTCACCATCCCGTTTCCCGTTTTTCCCACAAGGCATTTTTGCCACCGTTCAGAATGACGATTGAAGGAGAGAGTGTCATAATGAGGGGAACGATAAGGCGTCATAATGCGGTACTGATTTCTTCGTGAAAAGCGGAGTGTGTGAAGTGTTTTCGTTTGACATCTGATAGCTGTTTAGCTATAATTAGCATGTTATGGTGTGTGAATACACAGGACGCAGTAAGGAGGTGTTCACTGATGGCAAAAATGACATTCCAGCCTAATAACCACTGGAGAAAACATACCCACGGATTCCGCGCCCGTATGAAGACGAAAGCCGGCCGTATTGTTCTGAAAAGAAGAAGAGCCAAGGGCAGAAAGGTATTAAGTGCCTGAGTCAGAATCGAAGCAGGAGAAGAAGTACCCGCTTCACCGTGATTTCCGTATCCGGCAAAACAGGGATTACCGGCGTATATACTCGGCCGGCCGGCGTTTCAGCAACCGCGCGGGACTTATGTACGTGGTCAGGACGAAACGGGAACCTGTCCGGATCGGGTTTGTGACGACGAAGCGCATCGGCAATGCCGTGGCGCGCAATCGGGCAAGGCGCCTGATGAAAGAGGTTTATCGCCTCCATCGTCATGAACTTTCTTCCCATTATGAAGCCATATTGCTTGCCGCCGCTTTTCTGACGACAGCGACGTATGGCGAAGCGGAAAAGGCTTTGCTTGCGCTGTGGCGTAAAGCGGGCATGCTGGAGGGGGCATGATGAAGACGGCGCTGATCGTTCTTATTCGATTTTACAGGAAATATGTTTCTCCTCTGAAACCGCCATGCTGCCGTTTCACTCCCACCTGCAGCACTTACGCGCTGGAAGCGGTGGAGAAATACGGCGCGCTGAAAGGCGGATGGCTCGCGTTAAAGCGGATCTTGAAGTGCCATCCTTTCCATAAGGGTGGTTATGACCCTGTTCCATAAGGCTTTTCCGACAGGCAATGTACGGCGCTTTTGATGAGGCGCCGCTTTTTTATCTTTCGTTTATCTTTCGCGTTTTGTTATCTTGTCACGCCATGAATTTAGCAGAGTTTCTGCATTCTTGTCTCATCCCGCTTTTGAAATTTAGAAAGCGGGAACATTTAGGCGGCTGAAATAGAGGCCGTATAAGGAGAAATTATGAATCTTGGCTTTGGCGGAGGCGGATCTGAGTTCCAGATTCCCGTACTCTCGGCTATTGTAGGCATGATTGCTGATCTGATGCGCATCGGCCTGCAGATTTGTTATGAATTTACTTCCGGTCTTGGATTCCCCAATTACGTCATCGCTATCGTCGTTTTGACGATACTCATTAAGACGCTGCTGCTTCCCCTCGCGGTGAAACAGATCCGTTCCATGAAAGCGATGCAGGCAATACAGCCGGAGATCCAGAAAATCCAGAAGAAGTACAGAAATGACCCTGCCATGATGCGGCAGGAAATGGGGCGTCTGTACAAAGAGCATAATGCGTCCCCCATGGCGGGATGCCTGCCCCTGCTCATACAGATGCCTTTCCTTATCGCGATGTACTATGCGATACAGGGATTCAACTATGACCCTCTCCATGCGGGTTTCCTCTGGATTGAAAGTCTGGCAGCGGAAGACGGCACGTACATTCTGCCTGTTCTTTCCGCCGCGTCCACGTTCCTTGTTTCCTGGCAGACGACACCGAAAGACGCGCCGGGCAACCAAAAGACGATGCTTTTCATGATGCCTCTTATGATCGGCTGGATGTCTCTTCATTTTCCGAGCGGTTTGGTGATTTACTGGGTGGTGAGCAATGTTTACCAGTTTTTCCAGCAGCTTATCATGTTCCGCGGGGAAAAGGGAAAGGAAATGATAAACGGGCCTTCGAAAAAAGGCGTAGTCACTGTCCATGCCGATGAAGAGGCTGTGGCTAAGACAAAGAGGAAAAAGATTATCCGCAGAAAAATTATTAAAAAGGTAGCAAAGAAACCGGCAGCCGATGAAGCACCGAAGGCCGGTGATGAAAAAGAAAAAACGGCTTCTGCTGAAAAGACGGCAGAGGCCGGGGATAGTTCCGGGAAAGCGGAGGGATAACTATGAAAACTGTCAGAATTACCGCAAAAACCGTTGACGAAGCAGTGGAAGAAGGATTGAAGAAGCTGGGGCTTTCCCGCGCAGAAGCAGTGATCCGTGTCATTGAACAGCCCTCAAGCGGACTTTTCGGTTTGTTCAACAAGAAAGATGCCGTTGTCGAGGTCGGCGCGGCAGGATCGGAAACGGAAGATGCTGCGGAGACTGCCGGGGACATGACTTCGGCTGCTGCCGGGGCTGCAGACGGAGAAGAAGAAACCGTTTCCGCTGCGAAGGAGCCGGGGGAAAACGTCATGGGCGGCGGTGATACGGAAGAAGTTCTTACGGTGAAGAAGGAAAAACGCGGCCGTGAGGAAACTCCGTTTTCCGCGGAAGAGCAGGAAGAAGCTGCTGAAGAAGCGAAACGTTTCCTGACGGGCGTTTTCAAAGGAATGAAGATGGATGTGCAGCTTGAGAAGATGGTGAGTGAAGAACGCATTCTTTTCAACCTTCACGGCGAGGGTCTGGGCATCCTTATCGGAAAGCACGGTCAGACGCTGGACGCGCTCCAGTACCTGACAAATCTGGCGGCAAATAAAAATTTCCGCCACCATTACTTCGTGCTTCTTGATGTGGAAGACTATCGGCAGCGCCGCAGGCAGACCCTGGAATCGCTGGCGCACCGCCTGGCGGATAAGGTGAAGCGTACAGGGGAAGAAATCCGCCTCGAACCGATGTCGGCGGGTGACCGCCGCATGATCCACCTGGCGCTCCAGAGTGACGGCGCGGTGTCTACAGAAAGCGACGGAGAAGCGCCGTATCGCTGCGTCGTTATTCGCGCGAAACAGTAAAAATGAAAAGCCTCATGGCGGAATGATTTCGATCAAATAGCCGTGAGGTTTTTTGCTGCGCGGGATCCGGAAATGCTGTGATCCGTTTCGTGTGCCTTTCTTTTGCGGTTCCCGCTTCTTTTGGGCTCCGCTTTATTTCGAGGCCGCAGGCGGGCAACAATATTTCATCAGTTGTGCTAAAATAACCATATACATAGAAAGGGGAGGTGGTTCGTTGTTCGCTTACGCGTTCACGTTCCTTGCCGCGCTTGCCGTGACGTTTATTCTCACGCCGGCCGTAAAAAATTTCGCGGTGCAGATCGGCGCCGTAGATAAGCCGGACGCACGGAAGGTGCATCACGGACTGGTCCCCCGTTTGGGCGGGCTTGCCATATACGCAGGGTTTATGGTATCCGTCATTCTTACGGTGGGCTTTACTTATGAAATGACAGGGATTATGATCGGCGCGACCTGTCTTGTTTTGGTGGGGATTGCAGATGATATCGTGTCTCTTCCCGCCAAGGTGAAACTTCTCGGACAGATTTTATCCGCCGCCGTGCTTGTGATATTTTTTGATGTGAATATTGATTGGATCGATCTTCCCTATGTGGGGATTATTGAATTTCCTCTCTTTATTTCCATACCGCTTACTATTTTCTGGATCATCGGATTTATCAATACGGTCAATCTTATTGACGGCCTTGACGGGCTTGCTGCAGGGATCGCCACGATAGCGTCTATTGCCATCGCCCTTCTCGCATTCCAGATGGGGCAGTGGGTATCGGCTGCCGCTATGGTGGCCATGACAGGGGCGTGTCTCGGCTTTCTGCAGTATAATTTCAATCCGGCTAAAATTTTCATGGGCGATACGGGATCCATGTTCCTTGGGTATGTGATTGCCGCGGTGTCGGTCATGGGATCTATGAAGACGGCGGCTGCCGCAGTCCTTATCGTGCCTTTGGTGGCGCTGGCCGTGCCCATTACCGATACGGTACTTGCTATCGTGCGGCGCAGGCAGTCAGGGGTGCCGATTTTTTCACCGGACAAGAACCATCTCCACCATCGTCTTCTGGCGGCGGGATTGTCGCAGAAACAGGTGGTGCTGGTCATGTACGCGCTGACAGCTTTTTTCTCGGCAGCGGCGCTCCTTGTGGTGAGGCTGAATCCATTTCTCGGTGTGGCGGTGATCCTTCTCGCACTCGGGGTGTTTATTTTCTGGGCGAAGAAACTCGGCGTCATGAGAGAGGTCGTTCTTCCGCCGTCGGAAAAAGATGAGAAATAAAAAAGGAATTGACAGAAATATTTCATTGTATCAGTTTGTTTTATGAAAAGGAGTAGTCCTGTGAAAGTCATGACGGTTTTCGGCACGCGGCCTGAAGCGATAAAGATGGCTCCTGTCGTGCAGTCGCTTCTGGCGCATCCCGAAATAGAAACAAAGGTCTGCCTCACGGCGCAGCATCGGGAAATGCTCGATCAGGTGGTGGATCTTTTCAAGCTGCCCGTCGATTACGATCTGGATATCATGAGGAGCGGGCAGTCCCTGTATGACATCACTTCCCGCGTCCTTCGCGGACTGGAAGAAGTACTGGAAAAGGAAAAACCGGATTATGTCCTTGTCCATGGGGATACGACGACGACGTTTACCGCGTCGCTTGCCGCTTTTTACAAGCAGATCAAAGTCGGACATGTGGAAGCGGGGCTGCGCACGGGAGATCTGGCGGCCCCTTTTCCTGAAGAGGCGAACCGCCAGCTTACAGGAGTCCTGGCCAGTCTTCATTTTGCCCCGACAGAAACGGCGCGGGAAAATTTACTCCGTGAAAATAAAAAAGATGAAAATATTTTCGTCGTGGGAAATACCGTCATTGATGCGCTCCTTTCGACGGTAAAGAAAGATTATACTTTTGAAGATGAAGAAATACAGGCGATTGAAGAACACAAGCGCGTCATCCTTGTGACCACCCACCGCCGTGAAAATTTGGGCGCGCCCATGCATCATGTGTACCGTGCGCTCCGCCGGCTGGTGGAAACCGTGCCGGATACGGAAGTGGTATTTCCTGTCCATCGGAATCCTCTTGTCCGTGAAGCGGTGGAGGAAGAGCTGGACGGCGCGGCGGGCATCCATCTTGTGGAACCGATGGAGTATGAGCCTTTCACGAATCTGATGGCGCGGTCCGCCCTTGTGCTGACCGATTCAGGCGGCATACAGGAGGAAGCGCCGAGCCTGGGGAAACCCGTCCTTGTCCTTCGCGATACGACAGAGCGTCCCGAAGCGGTAGAGGCGGGGACGGTAAAACTGGTGGGCACCGGAGAAGAGAAGATTTATCAGACGGCATACCGGCTGCTGACCGATGAGGCGGCATATCATGCGATGGCGGAAGCAGTGAATCCTTACGGTGACGGCAGATCCGCCGGGCGCATCGTGGAGACGCTTTTGTATGCGGAGGGGATTTCTCATAAAAAACCGTCTAAATTTATAGCTAAGTAAATCCGCATATGTTACAATAACTTTGTATGGGTAGAGCTGTACGTATTTTGCGTGCAGTTTTTCATGATATGCACATGCCGGAGATGGCCATGAAGAATGCCGGGGGACAGGGAGATAAAGGAAAAGAGTTCAATCCGATGCGCAGTATCGCTGTAGCGGGCGGAGCGGGCATGACCCTTCTTTCCTGTATCGGCCTCGGTATCTGGGGCGGACTTAAGTGTGATGAATACTTGGGGACGTATCCTTTCGGCCTTATCGGGTTATCCCTTTTGGGCGCCATATCCGGATTGTGGGCCATAATTAGAAAAATGATAGGAAAGTAAGAAATGAAGTATGATACGGTATTCCCTGCTTTTGCGGATAGAGTGGTCATCCGTCTGGCAGCCATAGGCGCTGTCGGCGCGGCCGCCGCGTTTTTGAAGTGGGAATGGACTGTGGCGGCAGGATTTGCCGCCGGCGTCGTATTTCATATTCTTTTTTTCTTGTACATGAAACAGCGTTACATCCACTGGGAGAAAGAAGAGCGGGACGCGGCCTACATAGGCCAGATGGGCGCCGCGCTTGCAGGCTCCCGGCTTTTTGTGGAAGCGGGGCTGGCGGCGGCGGTGGTTTTGTGGACACCGCTTTCCATTCTCGGTTTCCTGGCGGGCTTATTGTCACTGTTCCCTGCTACTATCTGGGCAAGGCAATAGTGTGGAATAAGAATAATAATATTTTCCTGACGTCCAAAACAGAGAGGGGGTGAGACTATGCATCTTCATACAGGTACACATATGGTTGCACAGCTTTTCGGAATGTCGGTCAATCTGGATACGATTTTTACACAATGGCTTACTGCTCTCATAGTATTTATTATCGTCTTTGCTGCGAGCCGGGGGCGTTCGCTCGTTCCAAGCGGTATCCAAAACGCGGTGGAAATGATCATTGAGCCGCTATGCTCCCAGTTTGAGAAAAATATGGGATCGCATTATAAAAAGGTTGTTTATTTCCTGCTGACGCTTTTCATGTTCATCTTTGTGGCCAATGAGATCGGGCTTCTGCCGACAGCCCATCTGACGGCGTCTCCGACAAATGATGTGAATACGACCCTGGGGCTGGCACTGACCGGCACATTATGTATTCATTTCGTTTATATCAGGAACAGGGGATTCGGCAAATGGCTGAAACATTTCTTTGAACCCATGCCGCCGTTCGTGATCATCAATATTGTAGAAGAACTTTCCCGGCCGGTGACACTGGCAATGCGTCTATTCGGCAATATTCTGGCAGGGGAAATCCTGATGGAAATCCTCTACGCGTTGGCACCTGTGCTTGTACCTTTGCTCTGGGTCGTGTTCAGCCTTGTGGTCGGATTGATCCAGGCGTACATTTTCACTACGCTGACTTCCATTTATCTCAAGGAAAGCGTGGAGTAAGTGAAGGTGTGCAGGTGAATGGGAGCGGCACTCCGTAAAATGCCCGGCGCCGCCCGCGAAACGGTACTCATTATATCCGGAAAAACCGGGGCATTACATTTTTAGGAGGAATCATTACCATGGATCAGACTATTGTTGTTCAGTATTCTCTTATCGCATCTGCGCTGATTGCCGCAGTTGCCGCATTTGCAGCTGCATTCAGCGATTCTAAAGTAGCATCTCACGCTATCGACGGCATGACCCGCCAGCCGGAAATTCAGGGCCAGCTCTTTACTTCCATGCTTGTCGGCATCGGCCTGGTAGAATCTATTCCGATTATCGCTATCGTTATTTCTCTCGTCCTCGTATTCGCCAATCCTTTCCTCGGCTAATTCCAATTCATTGTTAGCCTAAGGAGGGGATTTCATTGGTAGAATTAAATGGTACGCTGCTGATTTCAATCCTCAACTTTATCATTCTCGTTGCCGTTTTGGCGCATTTCTGCTATAAGCCGGTGCTGAAGGTCATGGATGACCGCAGGAACAAGATCCGGAATGATCTGGACAGCGCGGCCCGGTCCAGCGCGGAGGCGGCCAAGCTCAAATCCGATCTGGAAGCGGAACTTGCCAATGCCCAGGTCGCCGCACAGGGGATCGTGGACAAGGCCGTAAAAGAGGCCAAGGTACAGGCCCAGGCGCAGATCGATGAGGCCCATGCGGCTATTGAGAGGGAAAAAGTCCAGGCTGCTAAACAGATCGAAAGGGAACGCAAGGATGCCCTGGAGGATCTGAAGACGCAGGTGGCCGCTCTTTCCTGTGATATTGCATCGAAGATCATCAGCAAAAATATGACGCCGGATACGAATGATCGGCTCATAGCGGAAAGCATCGCAAGACTGGATGCCGGGCAGGCAGGTAAGTAATCATGGATAAGAACGTAATCCTTGCAAAGAAGTACGGACGAGCCATCTATGAAATTGCCGCAGAGCAGCACTGCCTGGAACAAACGGAAGAAGATCTCCGCCTCATTGCCGATACCATAGGGAAAAGCAAAGAGCTCGGGGAGATTCTGAACCATCCTCTGCTTGCTAAGGATGTCAAGAAAGATACTATAAATAAGTTATTTGCAGATAAGGTGCAGCCGATAGTTTTACAGTTCTGCTATGTTGTTATCGACAAAGGCCGCATCGCTGATTTTGCTGCCATGGCGGATGTCTATGCCAATCTTGCGCATCATGGGATGGGCATGGAGGAAGCCGTGGTAACCTCTGCGTTTCCATTGACCAAATCCCAGGTGGACGCTTTGAAAGCCAAACTTGCGGAAATCACGGGAAGCAAAATTATCATGAAACAGAAAGTAGACGCATCTTTGATAGGCGGATTCACGGTCCGGATGGGAGACCGTCTGATTGACGGATCCATAGCCCGCCAGCTTGCGGCGTTCCGCTCGCAAATGATGCAAAGAGATTGAGGTGACTTACAGGATATGAAAATCAGTTCAGATGAAATCACATCTGTCATTAAAAAACAGATTGAAAATTACAAAGTAGACCTCAATGTCGATGAAGTAGGTACGGTTCTTGAAGTCGGCGACGGTATCGCCCATGTATATGGCCTTGAAAACTGCATGGCCGGTGAATTGCTGGAACTGCCGAACGGCGTTTACGGCATGGCCATGAACCTGGAAGAAAGCAATGTAGGTGCCGTTCTTCTGGGGAATGCGGAAACCATCAAGGAAGGCGACGTAGTAAAGAGAACGGGCCGTCTGATGCAGGTTCCCGTAGGCAATGCGGTCATCGGCCGCGTGGTCAATGCGCTGGGACAGCCGATTGACGGCAGAGGCGAAATCAAGACTGACGCTTATCGCGACATTGAAATCAAAGCTCCGGGCATTGCCGACAGACAGCCGGTAAACGTCCCGCTGCAGACCGGTTTGAAATGTATCGACTCCATGGTCCCGATCGGCCGCGGACAGCGTGAGCTGATCATCGGCGACCGCGGTACAGGCAAGACCGCCATCGCTATTGATACCATTCTGAACCAGAAGGGGCAGGATGTCATTTGTATTTATGTTTCCATCGGGCAGAAGAACTCCAATGTCGTCCGTGTATACGAACGGCTGAGAGCTGCCGGCGCTATGGATTACTCCATCATCGTACATGCCGGTGCTTCCGAAGGGTCTCCGATGCAGTACCTTGCACCATACTCCGGTGTATCCATTGCGGAACATTTCATGCACCAGGGTAAAGATGTCCTCATTATCTATGACGACCTCTCCAAACATGCTGTCGCTTACCGCGCCATGTCGCTTCTGCTGCGCCGTCCGCCGGGACGCGAAGCTTACCCCGGTGACGTATTCTATCTGCATTCCCGTCTGCTGGAACGTGCGGCACGTCTGTCCGATGCACTGGGCGGCGGCTCCATCACCGCGCTGCCGATCATTGAAACACTGGCAGGCGATGTCGGTGCGTACATTCCGACAAACGTCATTTCCATCACGGACGGACAGATTTATCTGGAAACGGCACTCTTTTATTCCGGGATCCGTCCGGCCATCAATGTCGGCCTGTCCGTATCCCGTGTAGGCGGTTCCGCGCAGATTAAGGCCATGAAACAGGTCGCAGGCACGCTGCGTCTGGATCTGGCACAGTTCCGTGAATTGGCGGCATTTGCCCAGTTCGGTTCCGATCTTGACGCTGCCACCAAAGCGCAGATCGACCGCGGCCAGAGGACGACGGAAATTCTGAAGCAGCCGCAGTATTCCCCCTATCCGGTCGAAGACCAGGTTATGGCGATCTACACTGCCGTCAAAGGGTATCTTGATGACGTGGACGTAGACCAGGTTGTCGGGTTTGAACAGCAGGTTCTGAATTTCCTCCACAGCAGCCATCCGGAAATCGGCGCTGATATCGTGGATAAAAAGAAGCTGACAGATGAAAATGAAGCGAAACTCAGAGAAGCTCTTGATGAATTCAAGAAACGTTACAAGGCACAAAGCGAAACAGAAGAAAAGTCTGAAACGGTAGAGGGGTGATCTGATTGGAAAGTACGCGTGATATAAAAGGGCGCATAAAATCCGTCACCAACATCCAGCAGATCACGAAAGCCATGAAGATGGTAGCCGCCGCCCGCCTGCGCAAAGCGGAGGAAAAGGCAAACGGCTCCCGTCCTTATGCGGAAAAGATCGGAGAGCTCCTGCGCCGTGCTTCTTCGGTGACACCCGGATTTACGAGCCCGCTCTTCAGGACAGGCGAAGTAAAGAAGGTCGGATATCTCGTCATTTGCGGCGACAAAGGCCTTGCCGGCGCTTATAACTCCAACGTGATGAAGCGTACCCTGCAGGAAATCTCCGGAAAGGATCGTTCTGCATACGCTTTATATGTCTGCGGGAAACAGGCGAAGAATTATCTGAAATTCCGCGGGTATGATCCCGATACCTATCATTTCGGCTTTTCTGATAAGCCGTCGGCTCAGGATTCCATCGATCTCTCCAAAGAGATGGTGGAATACTTCACAAAAGAAGAAGTCGATGAAGTTTATATTATTTATACCAAATTCATCACCGCCCTCCGCCAGCAGGTCCGGGTAGACCGGCTGCTCCCCATTGAAGCGCCGGCTGAGGGAAAAACGGAAGAAGCAGCAAAAGCGGCTGCCAGCGAATGGGAAAAAGAAAGACAGGATTTCCTCCGTATCGAGGAAGATTCCTATATTTTCCTTCCTGATGCGGCGGCAGTGCTTTCCAAACTGCTTCCTGAATATATACAAGTACAGGTTTATAATGCGATGCTGCAATCCGCGGCGTCCGAGCTAGGCAGCCGTATGGCGGCCATGTCCGCTGCCACTGACAACGCGACGGAAAGAATTGCCGACCTCAACCTTACGTACAACAAAGCGCGTCAGGCACAGGTCACCAATGAAATTTCCGAAATTGTCGGCGGTGCGGCAGCTCTCGAATAAACCGGCTTAATTTGATTAAGGAGGAATGCTTCTTCATGGCAAATGAACAGCAGGGACAGGTAGGCAAGGTCGTACAGGTCATGGGCGCTGTCGTCGATATCGCTTTTTCCGACGATCAGGAACTTCCTGCCATCTATAACGCAATTCATGTCAAAGATGAAGAAGGCACTGTTCCGGTAGATGTTATCTGTGAAACCATGCAGCACTTAGGTGACGGCGTAGTCCGCACCGTTGCGATGAGTTCCACCGATGGCATGGTACGCGGAATGAAAGCAGTAGATACCGGCCGTGCTATTGCGGCACCGGTCGGCGACGGATGCCTGGGACGTATTTTCAACGTACTCGGACAGACCGTCGACAATGACGATACAAAAGTACCGGCATCCGACTACTGGCCTATTCATCGTCCGGCACCGGCCTTTAAAGACCAGTCTCCGGCAACCGAAATTTTTGAAACCGGCATCAAAGTCGTCGACCTCATCGCTCCGTATGCAAAAGGCGGTAAGATCGGGCTCTTCGGCGGTGCGGGTGTAGGTAAGACCGTCCTTATCCAGGAATTGATCCATAACGTGGCGACAGAACACTCCGGCTGCTCCGTATTCTGCGGCGTCGGCGAACGTACCCGTGAAGGGAACGATCTCTGGGGAGAAATGAAAGACTCCGGTGTTCTTTCCAAAGTTGCGCTGGTATACGGCCAGATGAACGAACCTCCGGGAGCGCGTATGCGTGTAGCTCTCACCGGTTTGACCATGGCTGAATATTTCCGCGACAAACAGGGACAGGACGTCCTGCTCTTCGTAGACAATATTTTCCGTTTCGTACAGGCGGGTTCCGAAGTATCCGCGCTGCTCGGACGTATGCCGTCCGCCGTAGGCTACCAGCCGACACTGGCCACCGATATCGGCGAACTGCAGGAACGCATCACTTCCACCAAAGACGGTTCCATCACATCCATCCAGGCTGTATACGTACCGGCTGATGACTTGACGGACCCGGCTCCGGCAGGCGTATTTACACACTTGGACGCTACCACCGTACTGAGCCGTTCCATCGCGGAACTGGGCATCTATCCGGCAGTAGACCCGCTGGACTCCACCAGCCGTATCCTTGACCCGAACGTTTTGGGTGAAGAGCATTACGAAGTGGCCCGCGGCGTACAGGCTATTCTGCAGCGCTACAAAGAACTGCAGGATATCATCGCCATCCTGGGCATGGAAGAACTTTCCGATGATGACAAAGTCATCGTAGCCCGCGCAAGAAAGGTACAGAGATTCCTGTCTCAGCCCTTCTTCGTAGCCGAACAGTTTACAGGCTCCCCCGGTAGATACGTATCCCTGAAGGAAACCATCCGCGGCTTCAAGGAAATCCTTGCAGGCCAGCACGATGATATGCCTGAAGGCGCGTTCTACATGGTCGGCACAATTGATGAAGCGATCGAAAAGGCTGAAAAGATGAAGAAAGGGGAATAAGCCATGGCTGATACCCTTACGAATCCCATGCACGTGGAAGTCATCAGCCCCGACGGACCGATTTATCAGGAAACCGGCGTGGAAATGGTGGTGGCCCGTGCAGCAGACGGTGAATTTGCCGTCATGAAAAACCATCTGCCTCTGGCAGCCGCTCTTGAAATGTGCCCCGTGCGCATTATTAAAGGCGGAAAGGAACAAAAGGTGGCCGTATTTGGCGGTTTCCTGGAAATAAAGGACAATCAGGTAAATATCGTAGTCCCCCTGGCGGAGCTGGCGGACACCATCGATATTGCCCGTGCCCAATCCGCGAAGAAACGTGCGGAAGACAGGCTCGCGTCCAAGAGCAAAGAAATCGATGTCGATCGTGCCAAACTCGCTCTCCAGCGTGCACTGACACGGCTCAAAACGACAGGAACCCTTTGATCCCAACAAAAGAACCGATCCATACAAATAATGGGTCGGTTTTTATGTTGGGGGAAAGACGGTAAGAAGATAAAAGCTATCAGCTATCAGCTGTGATCTGTCGGCTGCAAGCTAACTATTCTTTTACGATTTAAATCATTACGACAAGCGAGTATCCTCAATCGCACTGCGTGCGCCAGCAGCTTCTTCTGACGGCGGACGGTCAGGTATCACCCGGAGCGATGACGAAGGCTCGCTGTCGTGATGAAGAAGACCATAAAACGTCATTCTGAGCGGCAGCGAAGAATCTGTTACCGTGGTGAGGAAAGCGGTAAGAAGATAAAAGCTATCAGCTGTGAGCTGTAAGCTATTAGCCGTTAGCTGTGAGTTAAAAGCCGAAGCATATGATTTCCATTAGGTGTCATACGAAACATCAGTAAAGGATTTACTGTTGTAGTGAGGGAAACGTTAAACGTCATCCGAAGCGAATGTGAAGGATCTGCTGCCGTAGTGAGGAAGACGGTAAGGCGTCATTCTGAGCGCCAGCGAAGAATCTGTACCCATGGTGGGGAAAACCGCAAAATCTCATCAGAGTCATAGATTTATTACGCAGGGGCATGCAACCATTATCCATAAAGTAGAATTCATGATTTGTACAATTTGACATGATGTATTATCTATGTGTTTTACTTAATGCCGGATATGGGATGTAATGCTGTAGACTTTAGCTTAAGGATTGATGAGGAAATAAAGTCAAAAAATAAGAAAATATTTATAGGGGTGTATAAAACGTGAATGCGGTATGCAGCATGGTCCGCCGAAACGTGATGCATTATGAAAAGATTAGAAAACATGTATATATTGATTATGAAAAGTCATACGATTATGCGGAATTGATATGTGCATTTTGTGGTGGGGTGTCGTATAATCGAAACGATTATATATCGGAATCATACCATTCGTTTTTGATCCGGATGGGGAAGAATTGAGTCTGATATACAATCCTGCTGCGGCATGGAAAGAATACTTATCATTCACGGGAGTATGATGGTGAGATTGTTTTTGCCGGCAGAACCGCTTTTTGTAATCGGAGTAATGGCAGAAAACGGCAGATATCCCTGAAGTGACTGGGGCAGGGATGATGGGGGAGCTTTAATAATGGATATGTTTTATTGGGATATCCGGGGCAAGTCACGAAGTAGATGTGACATCTGTGTCCGGAACATACACAGGAATTTAAGAGCGCTCTGTGCGGCTGCTTAGGCGGCTTTTTCGAGGGCGTTTTTTGTATGCCTGAAAAGCCGGCATGAAGTGGGATTTGAGGAGAGAAATTTCGATTCGGAGCGGTACCGGCGTGAGGAGGCGTGATGGAAAATGGAGGCGGTCATGAAGAAGGTTACGGACTTTTAGGGAAATATCCTGCCCGCGCGGAGTCTTCCGCGTTTCTGCAGCGATGCAGGTTTGCTGAGGTTGTTTTTCAGAGACGGGCATAGAGCGGTGTCTGTAAGATAGGGGGCTCCGCAGATGGCTGGTTCTTGAAAAAAGATAAAGACGAACCGTCTTAGAGTCAATTTATAAATAATAGGGAAACCGCATAAATACTGAATGTTTTATATTTACAAAATTTATGGTTGAAAAAAAGTAAGGTATAGGGTAAAATAGTTTTTGTGTTTATTGCAGAGGCATGATTTCCTAATGGATAAAAACAACAGAGAATAAAACACGGATCCGCTGCAGCGGCTTCAGAGAAAACATGCACAGGCAGTTTCTCCGGCAGAAAATATCAAAAATATCGATTAAAAAAAACAGAGATGAAAACGGTCAGCGTTTTGTACATCGGAGAAAACATTTTTGCAATAGAGAAAGGATGGGGTTAAAGTTATGAATCAAGTACACAAGGTCATATGGAGCAGGGTGAAGAATTGCTACATAGTCGTTTCGGAAATCACGAAGAGGGTCGGCAGAGATAATAAAGCCTCTGTGACGGGAATCCGTCCGCTTCGCGCGCTTTTGTGCGCCATGGTGATTGCCGGCTGTATGCTTCCTGCTGATGCAGATGCAGCAAGCGGGATAGTCTGGGGGACGGGCGCGTCCGCTCCGGGACAAGATAGTGTTGCCGTAGGAACAAACGCAAAAGCAAAGAAGTCTCATGCGGTTGCCCAAGGTACAGAGGCAAAAGCGGACGGTGTTTATGCGCTGGCATTCGGGTATAAAGTACAAACATTGGCAAACTATGCCATCGCTATGGGACATCAGGCAAAAGCAGGGGCCAATGCGATTGGCGGTGTGGCGATAGGCTCCAGTTCCGTAGTCGAGGGAGAACACGGGGTAGCGCTTGGAGATCAGGCGGAATCGAAGAATAAGCAGACGATTGCGGTAGGTTTGAAATCCGTTTCGTCGGGTGAACAGAGCATTTCTATCGGACACCAGGCAAAAGCGATAGGGAACAACAGTATCGCGGAAGGCGCGGGTGCCAAAGGATACGCGAAAGACGGTGTGGCTATCGGCAATAATGCGGAATCGGGAACGGCAGACAATAAGGATCCCCGTATACCGACCATTCCGTCTAATAATGGGGTAGCTGTGGGCAATTCGGCTAAAGCCAGCGGGGGTTCTTCCGTTTCCGTAGGGAATGACAGCATCGGCAACGGACCGTCATCTGTCGCTATCGGCAATGCGGCAACGGCTAATGATGTAAGGACTACAGCCATCGGCAACAATGCCCATGCGGAAGGTGCCGGTTCACTGTCCATCGGGCGTGAGGCCAGCGCGTTGACCTTGGAAAATGCGACAAGCACAAATCCGCTTGTCACCGGGACTGATGAGCAGCTGGATAAAAAAGGCGTTATGGCCATTGGTGATGATGCCAAGGCAAGCGGCAATAATTCCATCGCTCTCGGTACTTCCGCCAAAGCCGGCGATTTGGAGAAAACCCGGAATGCAGATTCTGTTACTCTGACCGGCAGCGCGAAACGGATTACCAAGCTGACGACGAAGCGGTCCGTCAATAACGCGGTTGCTATCGGTACGGAATCCAGCGTACAGTCTGATGAAGACATTGCTGTCGGCTACAGGGCAACAACCGTAGCGTCCAAATACCACCAGCTGCCCGGTTCCGGACAGGTGGCGATCGGCAGCAACAGCAATACTTACGGAAGTAGGGGCGATGTGGCAATCGGTTCCGGCGCAGAGACGAATATAAGGGTCAAAAACGTGGATCATACCAATGGTCCGACGGAAAAGCGTGATGCACAGAGCGTGGCTATCGGCAGCGTGGCAAAGGCTTACGGATCGCAGGCGGTGGCTGTTGGCGCAGACACAAGGGCGATCGGAAACTCTTCCGTGGCGATCGGTACGGATGATATCGAGCTGGATCGTGCAAAACTGCAATCCCTTCTGCCGGGACTGGCGAATAATGAAAATCTGAATAATAAGGCGCCCAGTGATGCAACGCTTGGTTCGGCTGCTTTGCATGATAAGCCCTATTATGTCAAGACTGCTTCCATCGGAACGGCATCCGTGGCACTCGGCGCGATGAGCCAGGCCGCCGGTGACGCTTCTATGGCTATGGGTCTCAATGCTTTGGCGGAAGGCGATGCCAGCACGGCAATCGGGCCTTTGGCACGCAGCAAGGGGAAAAATCCATTGCCATGGGTGTTAATGCCAATTCCCAAGTAGATGGAGGTGTGGCACTCGGCGCTGACAGCGTTTCCAATCGTCAGCAGACATCCAATGCTTACATTCCTTCCGGTGCCGACACGGCACAGGTAAATGCCATTAAGGCGACAAAAGGAACGACAGGCGCCGTCAGTGTCGGCTCGGATACGGTAAAACGCCAGATCATCAATGTGGCGGCCGGCACGAATGATTCCGATGCCGTCAATGTGGCTCAACTGAAAGCGGTAACATCCAATGCTTCCTGGACAGCACAGGGGAATGGCAATGATGTGAATGCCGTAAAGAATGGCAGTAAAGTCAACTTTGCCGATGGAACAAATACAACGGCTTCCGTGACAAAAGATGCGTCCGGAAAGGTAACGGCCGTAAAATACAACTTGAAAAAAGATGTGGATCTCAGTCCGAACGGCAGCCTGACCATCAACGGAAATACCTATATTAATAAAGACGGCATCAATGCGGGGAACAAGCAGATCACGAACGTAGCCAGCGGCGGCAATGTAACGACGAATGCGGCCAATATCGGCGATATCAACCGTATTGTCGAAGCAAAAGATAAGTATATAACGAAAGGTAAGGCAACCTACCAGACAAACGGCGACGGCACGGCTGCATTGACCGGTACGAACAACCTGACCGCCAATATAACGGGACTCAAAAACAACTATGTCACAAGCGGCAGCGTTTCCAATGACGGCAAAACCCTGACACTGGAACGTAACGACACAGGTAAAGTCAATGTAGACCTGAGCAAAATATTCACCGAGGTGGCAAAGGAAGATTACCATCTGGTAGCAAATCCGGAAGCAGGAAGCCAGGGCAAGTACAAAGCGGACAGCAGCGGAAATATGGTGCTGACCGTAGCGAACGAAAAAGGCGATAAGAAACAGGTTACCTTGACAGATATCGCATCCAAAGCGCAGCAGAATACGAATACAACAAATATTACAAACATTAACAATACCATTGCCAAAGGCCTGAACTTTAAGGGTGATGACGCAACAATTATCAATAAGAAACTGGGCGAGCAGCTGGATATCAAAGGCGGCGCTGATGCATCAAAACTGTCAGACGGGAATATCGGTGTCGTATCCGGAAACGGTGCGCTGAATGTAAAACTGGCGAAAGATGTGACCGGCCTGAACAGTGTGACGGCAGGAACCGCCAGAATGGGTGTCGATTCGGCAGATCACAAGAGCTATGTAACCGGTCTGGACAACAGGGACTGGGACGTGCAGAATCCGGTGGTCGTGAACGGCAGAGCGGCGACAGAAGACCAGTTGAAGAAAGTATCTGATGCCATTTCCATTTCCAATGCGTCAAAGACAGACTATCGCTTGGTTAAAAATCCTGACGCGGCAGACGGGAATTATTCCGTAGCCAACGGCAAAGTGGATCTGAAAGTGGAAGACAAGGCGCATCCGACGACACCGGCAAGCACGGTTACAATCAATAATATTGCCAGCGCGTCGGACGTGGAAAAACTGAAAGCAGGCTTCAAGGTAAAGGCAGGAACCAATGAGGGCGCGATCAAGGCGGGAGAAACCCTTGAATTCGCGGCAAAAGACAATGCAGGTGTGGAATACGATCCGGCCGCAAGGAAGCTGACTGTATCCGTAAGCAAAGATCCGACCTTCAACAGCGTGACTGTAGGTGACGTAAAGATCAACAATACCGGCATCAACGCGGGGAACAAGCAGATCACGAACGTAGCCAGCGGCGGAAATACGACGACCAATGCGGCCAATATCGGCGATATCAACCGTATTGTGACGGCGAAAGACAAGTATGTGACAGGCGGTACTGCAAATTACCAGACAAATGGCGACGGAACGGCTGCATTGACCGGTACGAATGGTCTCACCGCCAATATAACGGGACTCAAAAACAACTATGTCACAAGCGGCAGCGTTTCCAATGACGGCAAAACCCTGACACTGGAACGTAACGACACAGGTAAAGTCAATGTAGACCTGAGCAAAATATTCACCGAGGTGGCAAAGGAAGATTACCATCTGGTAGCAAATCCGGAAGCAGGAAGCCAGGGCAAGTACAAAGCGGACAGCAGCGGAAATATGGTGCTGACCGTAGCGAACGAAAAAGGCGATAAGAAACAGGTTACCTTGACAGATATCGCATCCAAAGCGCAGCAGAATACGAATACAACAAATATTACAAACATTAACAATACCATTGCCAAAGGCCTGAACTTCGGTGGAGACTCGGGCGCAGATATTAACAAAAAGCTGGGAGAAAAGCTGGAAATCAAGGGCGGTGCCTCGGCAGACCTGACAGATGACAATATCGGCGTTGTATCTGATGGAACGAAGCTCAACGTGAAGC
>ERZ857965.1798-NODE-1798-length-19989-cov-4.707836_pt1 | contig 19989 bp, 17 predicted proteins | sample MGYA00519758_ERZ857965 | MGnify/ENA primary metagenome ERZ857965 (study PRJEB31778, sample SAMEA3449381) | human gut metagenome | biome: human gut; feature: human-associated habitat; material: faeces | place: United Kingdom | collected 2010/2012 ... | reverse complement strand
ATGGGCGGGTGCGGGAAATGGCCGGAAAGCTGAATATCACGGATATTCTGGATAAATATCCCTATCAGGTGTCCGGCGGTCAAAAACAGCGGTGTGCCTGTGCCAGAGCTATTATCAACCAGCCAAAGTTGATCCTGGCGGACGAACCTACCGGCGCGTTAGATAGTCACTCGTCACAAGCCTTGCTCTCCACAATCCAGAGTATTAACGAAAGCCTTGACGCCACAATCCTGATGGTAACACACGACGCTTTTTCGGCAAGCTATGCCAATCGTATTCTCTTCTTAAGAGATGGTGCGATCTTCACGGAAATTCTCAAAGGCAGTGATTCTCGTAGGGTTTTCTTTGAAAAAATCTTGAATGTCCTTACCATGATGGGAGGGGGCATGAATGATGTACGCTAAATTAGCACTTGAAAATGTAAAGAAATCCACAAAAGACTATTTGATATATATTGTCACTCTGACGGCGTGTATATCTATGTTTTATGCTTTCCTTTCCATTTCCAGCAATTATTATGATCCGAATATAGGAGCAGAATTTAATTTAGATATATTAGGTGATGGAATAAAATATGCGATTCTATTGATTACCGTATTGCTGATGTTCCTTATGCAGTATGTAAACCACTTTATGATACAACGGCGAAAAAGGGAATTTGCAATTCAGAGTATTATTGGAATGGAGCAATCAACGATAGCTCGACTTTTCTTTGTGGAATCACTAATAATGGGAATTTTTTCGCTGATTGTGGGGATAGGATTAGGTGGTGTGTTTTCTCAATTCATTACTGCTATGCTGCTTCAAATGTATCATAAACCATTTGAATTTTCATTTATGCTTTTTCCAGATACAATCATTTTGACGATTCTATTTTTCTCCTACAATATATTTGTGGGTAGCCCCACGGCATCCAGCCGTGTTGCTATCCAACTTGTTGCCTAAGCTGTAGAATAAGAACGTAGTGGCCGGACACCATTTTTCTTGGACTTACACGTCCGTTAAGCAGTCAGTCAGCCGCCGTTCTTATTCGCAGCATTCGATTTACGCAGGTAGTCCCACCGTAGCGGTGCGTTCGTGTTACTCAGGAGATTGAACAAGCAATAAGTAAAAGGCGGAAGCCATTGCAAATTCAAATTAGGGGGAAAACGAATGACCGTAGTTGGAATCGATGTTTCTAAGGGTAAGAGTATGGTAGCTGCCATGAAGCCCGGTGGGGAGCTTGTTGCAGCGCCATATGAGGTAAGGCATTCAGATATTGAACTGTCACATCTTGCGTTGGATGTTCTTTGCATGGAACCAGATACCCGCGTTGTAATGGAAGCAACAGGCAGATATCATGAGCCGGTAGCAGCGCTGCTTCACAGTGAGGGAATCTTTGTAAGCATCCTGAACCCATTGCTTATTAAGCAAAGCGGAGCAGGCTCTCTGCGCAAAGTAAAATCCGACCCGAAAGATGCCCTAAAAATTGCCAAGTATGGGCTTGACAACTGGTCTACATTGCTGGAATATACTCCTATGGAAGCAATTAGACAGCAACTCAAGTTGTGCGCACGTCAATGCGACTTGTATAATAAGAATATTGTCATGCTCACAAACAACCTTATTTCTTTGTCTGACAAGACCTTTCCGGGTGTAAACGAGCTGTTCTCAAGCCCCGAAAAGGCAGACGGACATTTGAAGTGGGTGGACTTTTACCGAAGATTTTGGCATTGCGACTGCATTAACCGTATGTCACCGGATGCTTTTGAAGAGCGATACAAGAAATGGTGCAAGAGTAAGGGCTACCATTTTAGTACTGATGCGGCAGATGCTCTCTACGCAGCCAGTTGCAGACCCTATACCACACTGCCGCGTGACAACAATGCTAAATTACTGGTTACAGTTGCCGCCGACCAGCTTATTGCACTGCGCGAAAACCAGTCCAAGCTGGAAGCCGAGATGCTGAATCTCTGCAAGCAGCTGCCGGAGTACGAGACCGTTATGGCCATGTACGGCGTTGGAAAGTCCACAGGACCGCATCTCATGGCTGAATTGGGTGATGTTCGCCGTTTCCCGCACCGCAGTTCTATTGTGGCCTTTGCAGGCGTAGACCCCGGCGTTGTTGGCTCCGGCAAGATGCAGCTTTCCAGTGTGACAACTTCCAAGCGCGGGTCACCTCAGCTGAGGAAAGCGCTCTTTCAGGTGGTTTCTACTTACGTTAAATGCAAACCCGAAAACGAAGCGGTTTACCAGTTCTACGCCAAAAAGCGTGACGAGGGAAAGCCGTTCTTCGTTTGCACTACTGCTGCCGCGAACAAGTTCCTGCGTATTTACTATGCCCGCGTTAAGGAGTGCCTGAACGCCGTCGAAAGCGCAACTCAGGTCGAAGAAGGCTAATCTGTAATGCTCATTTTGTCATTTGGCTGCCTCCGATTTTTGAGGGAGTCCTGTTTGCTGTACGCATTTTTACTCGGCTATCTGCCGAGTATTTTTTTTGGACTTTTTCTGCAAAACCTATTGACTTTTATTTGCAGGACTCCATTTCTGCGGACTTGATTAAATGATTATCGGCAATCAAAGACAGCAGTTCAGCCTGAAAATTCGATCATAGCGCTTATTCAGGCTGAGATTGCTGATAACATTTTTTCGCTGATAATCCTTTGGCTTACGAACGCGAGTTGGAACAATGGCAGTTCAATAGTACTCTGCCAACTCCTGGTAGCTGCGGTTCACTACCACATCATACCGGGTATTGGAATACGTCGCAGTTTTGCAGTTGTCCGGAATCAAAAGTCTCGTTGCTCCGCCAAAGTAGTTAAACGCATGAACGTGGCAGTTCAGCCAATTCTCAGTCTGCGTGTCACCGCAAACTTCTGCATAGGCGTAGTAACTGCAGGGCAGGACTGCTACAAATAGATAAGCCTTGCTCTGCTCACCGGTTACAGAATCGAAAATGGGGATTGTATCGCCAGCCCAATCCACCTCAATGGCATCTCCGGGCTTGTGCTGGATACGCATGGTTGCCTTGGTGACGCGGGCCCATTTACGGTATTTCTCGCCGAACTGCGTAAACATGTACGGCTTCTTGCCTTCATCGTAGCATTTGCGGCGGTACTCCTCCCACAACAAGGTCAGGGTAACGCCATGCTTTGCCAGCTCACGGTGAATGTACGGATAGTCCGGTTCAATGTACAAGCAAGCACTCTTGTACTTGTCCGGGAAGAGCATCCGCTCCAGATCAGCGTTAGTAATGTCGTCATCAAAGGGCCACTGGATGCCATGCTTGTCCATCTCGGCTAAAACCTCGCGGACGGTGTGTCGCGAACAATGAGCGGTTATCTCAATCGTCCGTTGGCTGTAACCGAGATGGTTAAGCCTCAAAATCTCCAAATAGTTTATCATTTTGGAGTCCTCCATAAAGAATTTAGTCACAGAATTTACTGTGCCATGTTCATTATAGAGGATGTTGGGGCTTTAGTGCGTGAAAGTGGGGCTATTTTTCCGACACGGTGGGGCTAAAACTCCGTGCACACGGGGCTTTCTGAGCGATTTATGCAGATGTGCTGCACCCCTCGCCGGGCTGCGCTTTTCCGCCTGTTTCCTGCACTTCATTGCGGTTCGGAAGTGTCACGCGGAAAACACCCTTTGCCGTTTCAAATTCCGGCTGCATCGGGCAGGATTTGTAGGCGCGCTCAATCTTTCCGATTCCTGTACCGTAGCTTTCAATCAAACGCATACGGTAAAAAACAGCGGCAAGATTCGGGTTTCTGGACTGTGAAACGCCGAGAAAAATAGATTTCAGCTCCAAACCGGGTACAAGCCCGCCTACTCTTCCCGCAATAGAGCGCCCTACGCTGCGCCGTAAGAGTGTTATATTCAGCTTGCAGATTTTCTTTGTAAGTCAACAGCTCGTCAAGCGTTGTGATTTGCCGTTCCCACAAAAGATCGCATTGCCGCCGATAACGATTGCAGGCGGCACTAACACGCATGAACCGCACCGAGCAATAGATATTTTATCGTAATAATGCCCCTGTTCGTAGGTTCGCTTCTATTTATTGGGGTGCTTTTGTCATATATGCCAAATACACGATTCAACTTTATCATATTTTACAAAAAGATATACTTTCCATTGACTTTTGAATGATAATAACGTATAGTATATTTACATCATTATGCTAATTTTGATGTAAATAACAAGTAAGGGTTTCACAATGAAAACATTTGACTTCAAAGCAACATACTCCCGGCTACTGACGCCAGAGATTGTGTTCCGTCTGACGCAACTCCATGAATACAAAGGTCGGCTGAACAGACTCCTTGAAACAGATGCTGCCGCCTTATCCGAAATCAAAGAGACCGCGGCACTGCAAACTGTTGCCGCATCGAATCGCATGGAAGGCATCACCGTTGCAGAGGATCGGCTGAAAAAACTCATCCTGAATAAAACCAATCCGCAAACCGATGATGAGAAAAAAGTGGCGGGTTATCGGGATGTGCTAACCTCCATAAGTGCCAATTATGACTTCCTGCCACCGGCACCATCCACTATTTTACAGTTGCATCGGGATTTATACAAATTCAGCGGTAAAGCTGTGGGTGGCAACTATAAAGATACCGCCGGCGAACCATGCGCTGAAAGCCTTGCTTCCCTATGCAATGCCTTTGAACAAGCCCTGCAAGACCCAGTCCTTGACCCGCTGCTTTTGATTCCGTTGTTCATGGTGGACTTTCTGAACATTGCCCCCTTCGATAACGGCACCGAACGAATGAGCCGCCTGCTGCTGGCACTGCTCCTGTACCGTTCTGGCTATGAAGTGGAGCAATACAGCAGCATAGACGCGATTCTTTTTAACACAAAAGCATCCTACGATACATCGCTGCAACGCAGTTCCCATAATTGGGCTGCCGGCACAAATGACTACGCACCTTTTACCGCCTACCTGCTGAACACTCTTGTTACGGCATACAAAAGCTTTGACGAGATTGCCACACAGCTAACCGCCAAGGGTCTGTCAAAGCCTGACCGCGTGCGGGAAATCATCAAATTGCACCAAGGTGAAATCACCAAAAGCGAAATCCTAAAGCAGTGTCCGGACATCAGCCAAATCACTGTCCAGCGGGCACTGGCAGACCTGCTAAATAACAAGCACATCACAAAAATCGGCGGTGGCCGCTACACTTCTTACATTTGGAACGGAGAGAACTAACATGATTACAGGAGAACTCAAAAACAAAATCGACAGCCTTTGGGATATTTTTGCGGCGGGCGGTCTTGTAAATCCGCTGGATGTCATTGAACAAATCACTTATTTAATGTTCATTCACGACTTGGACGATTCCGACAATTTGCGCGCCAAGGAAGCCGCCATGCTGGGGTTGCCGTACCAGAGCATTTTTGCGGACGAGGTGCAGCTCGGCGAGCGCACCATCGACGGTCAGCAGCTCAAATGGAGCGTGTTCCACGACTTTCCGGCGCAGAAAATGTACGCCACCATGCAGGAATGGGTGTTCCCGTTCATCAAAAATCTGCACGGCGACAAGAACAGTGCCTACTCCAAATACATGGACGACGCCATTTTCAAGCTGCCCACGCCGCTGCTGCTGTCCAAAGTGGTGGACGCGCTGGACGAAATCTACCGCCTGATGAATGAGTCGCAGGCGGTGGATGTGCGCGGTGACACCTATGAATATCTGCTCTCCAAAATCGCACAGTCCGGCTTGAACGGTCAGTTCCGCACGCCGCGCCATATCATCAAAATGATGGTCGAGCTAATGGATCCCAAGGCGGACGAAATTATCTGCGACCCCGCCTGTGGCACTTCCGGCTTCCTTGTGGCGGCAGGCGAGTACCTGAAAGAGAACCGCAAAGAAGAAATCTTCTTTGACCGTCAGAAAAAAGACCACTACATGAATCATATGTTCTTCGGCTACGATATGGACCGCACGATGCTGCGCATCGGCGCCATGAACATGATGACTCACGGCATCGATAACCCCTACATTGAGTACCGCGACAGCCTGAGCGACCAGAACCCAGACAAAGAAAAATACTCGCTGATTCTTGCCAATCCGCCGTTCAAGGGCAGCCTGGACGCGGACACCGTATCCGCCGACCTGCTGAAGGTCTGCAAGACCAAGAAAACCGAACTGCTTTTCCTTGCGCTGTTCCTGCGTATGCTGAAAATCGGCGGGCGCTGCGCCTGCATTGTTCCCGATGGTGTGCTGTTCGGCTCGTCCACCGCGCACAAGGCAATCCGTAAAGAACTGGTAGACGGCAACCGTCTGGAGGCAGTTATCTCGATGCCGTCCGGCGTGTTCAAGCCCTATGCCGGTGTTTCCACTGCCATTTTGATTTTCACCAAGACCGGGCATGGCGGCACGGATAACGTGTGGTTCTACGATATGCAGGCCGACGGTCTTTCGCTGGACGACAAGCGCAGCCCCGTGCAGGAGAACGATATTCCCGACATTATTGCGCGCTTCAAAAATCTGGACGCCGAGAAAAACCGCGCCCGCACGGAAAAATCGTTCTTTGTTCCCAAGCAGGAAATTGTGGATAACGGCTACGATCTGTCCATCAACAAATACAAAAAGACCGAGTACAAGCCTGTGGAGTACCCGCCGACGAGTGAGATCATGGCAGAGCTGCGCCGCTTGGAGAAAGAGGTCAACACGGCAATGAACGAGCTGGAGCAGATGCTGAAATAAGGAGCGCACCATGACGGAAAACGAGAAACTGCAAGTATTTGAAGATCAGACCATCCGCACCGCTTGGGATGAGGAAAAAGAAGAATGGTATTTTTCGGTGGTGGATGTCGTGGTTGCATTGACAGAAAGCCCCGACTACAAGACCGGCAGAAAATACTGGAACAAGCTGAAGCAGCGCTTGAAGGAAGAAGGAAATGAACTGGTGACAAATTGTCACCAGTTGAAAATGAAAGCCGCCGATGGCAAGCGCCGCCTTACGGATGTAGCGAATACCGAGCAGTTGCTGCGCATCATTCAGTCCATCCCGTCCAAAAAGGCCGAGCCGTTCAAAATGTGGCTGGCTATGGTCGGGCGTGAGCGCATTGAGGAAATCATCGACCCGGAGCTTACCATTGAACGCGCGCTGGACACCTATGCACAGAAAGGCTACCCGCCGGAGTGGATCAACCAGCGCCTGCAAACCATCCGCGCCCGCAAGGAGCTGACCGATGCGTGGAGCGCACACGGGGTGCAAAAAGGGCAGGAGTACGCCATTTTAACGGATGAAGTCACAAAGGCGTGGTCTGGGCTGAATACGCGTCAGTACAAGAACCTGAAAGGGCTGAAAAAGGAAAACCTGCGCGACAATATGAGTACGTTGGAGCTGGCGCTGAATATGTTGGCGGAAGCCACCACAACAGAACTCACCAAGGCTCAGAATCCGCAAGGGCTGGAAGAAAACCGCACTGTGGCAAAGCAGGGCGGCACGGTAGCCGGCAACGCCCGAAAAGAAATTGAAGCGCAGACCGGTCGCCCGGTGGTTGCGGCAGAAAACGCAAGCACAATGCTGCTGGGGCAGGCTGTTGCCGGGATGATTGAGGGTGTTGTGAAAGATGAAGATGATAAAGAATAACTCTGCTGTGATGGCGGATACAACTTCGGATTTGTGGGAGTAAATTGATGGCTGTAATAAAGCGTGTACGATTATCTGAAATAGCAGAGTTGGTCACAAAAGGTACAACCCCAACAACACTAGGATATGAGTTCCAAGACACTGGTGTGAATTTTTTGAAAATCGAGTGCTTTTCTGAAAAAGGCGACTATATACAGAACAAGGCAACGCATATTTCAGAAGAATGCCACGAAAAATTGAAAAGGTCTCAACTAAAAGAGGGCGATATTCTGTTTTCCATTGCGGGCGTTATAGGACGTGTTGCAATCGTCACAAGGAATATGTTGCCCGCCAACATAAATCAGGCATTAGCAATTATACGAATCAAGAAAGATGATATTTATTTGCCCTATGTCAAGTTGATATTAACCTCTCCCCTTATTAAAAAGCAATTTGAGAGAAAGAAGCAAGGCGTAGCTCAACTGAATATTTCGTTGAAGGATATTAACGACTTAGAAATTCCTCTTCCGGAAATCGGTAAGCAAATAGAGTATGCTAATTCCTTTAAGAAGGTAGAGAAACTTATCTACACGCGCCAATATCAACTCCAAAAGCTGGATGAACTCGTCAAAGCTCGATTTGTCGAAATGTTTGGTATGCCCGGAACAGATACAAAAGGTTGGGGGCTGCAATATTTAGGTACTTGTTGCGAGCTAAATCCCAAAAAGGGAACCGACAAACGCTTGGTCTCCGGTCTTAGTGTTTCTTTTGTTCCTATGCCTGCTGTATCGGAAAGCGGAAAGATTGATGCTTCACAAATAAAAGCATACGATGAAGTCAAAACAGGTTTTACATACTTTGCGGAAAACGATGTTCTATTTGCGAAAATCACTCCTTGTATGGAGAATGGAAAAGGTGCTGTTGCAGTTGGTCTTTGCAACAACATTGGGTTTGGTTCAACAGAGTTTCATATTCTTAGACCTATTAACAACAAAAGTAATCCGTATTGGCTATATTCGTTGACGTCGTTCGATGCATTCAGAAAAGATGCTGCTGATAATATGACAGGAAGTGCTGGGCAGCGAAGAGTTCCCGCGGTATTTCTGGAAAAATACAAAGTAACTTTGCCACCAATTGAGCTTCAAAATCAATTTGCAGCCTTTGTCGAACAGACCGACAAATCAAAAGTTGCCGTACAGAAGTCCTTGGACGAAGCACAGCTTCTGTTTGACAGCTTGATGCAGCAATATTTCGGCTAAAAAAAGTAAATACGGGCTTATGCCGGGGCAGGACGATGGTACACAGAAAAGGAGTGTACCATCATGGAAGAAAAGCTTGTCACAATTCTCAACGAAATGGCGGAATATTTGAGCATTGCCCAGATGAAAAAGCTGCAAGAAGTGCTGCTGAAAAATCTGGCAGAAAACGAACCGCAAAAAGCAGAAATTTCCAACGCCGAATATCTGCAAATGTTTCTGGATGCCAAGAAAATTGAGGGTTGCTCTGAAAGAACGCTGCAATATTACCGTGTTACGGTGGAGCGAATGCTGCAAAGTACTACCACGCCCATCCGAAAAATATGCACGGAAGAAATTCGCAGTTATCTTTCGGGGTATCAGCAAATCAACGGCTGTGGCAAAGTGACTGTAGATAATATTCGCCGTAACATTTCCAGCTTTTTCTCATGGCTGGAAGAAGAGGATTATATCCTCAAAAGCCCTATGCGGCGAATCCACAAAATCAAGACAAAGCAACAGGTTAAAGAAACGATCTCGGACGAAGCCATTGAGCAGCTGCGCGACCATTGCGCCTGTGCGCGTGATTTGGCAATGATCGACCTGCTGTATTCCACAGGCATCCGTGTTGGTGAATTGGTAAATCTGAACATTGACGATGTGAATTTTGAAGCCCGCGAGTGTGTGGTATTTGGCAAGGGCGATAAAGAACGCCGTGTATATTTCGATGCAAAGGCAAAATTGCACCTGCAAAATTATCTAAAGCACCGTACAGACCGCAACCCCGCCCTGTTTGTCACTTTGGACGCACCACATGACCGCTTGAAAATCAGCGGCGTGGAGGTTCGTCTGCGGGAACTGGGGCGCAGCGTCAATTTGGTAAAAATCCACCCGCATAAATTCCGCCGCACGATGGCAACCCGCGCCATAGATAAAGGTATGCCGATTGAACAGGTGCAAAAAATCCTCGGTCATTCGCAAATTGATACCACTATGCAGTATGCTATGGTCAACCAAACCAACGTCAAAGCCTCCCACCAGAAGTTTATCGCCTGATACAACTTCGGATTTGTGGGAGTAAACCGATGGCCAAACTAATTGAGATAACAGGAAAAGTTCTTTCTGGAGAATGGGGTACGGATGATGAATCAGGGAATGGTATCCCCGTGCTTCGGACAACTAATTTTACTAATGAAGGCATTGTCGATTATAGTAATGTAGTTACCAGAACAATTCAAAAGAAAAATATTGATGCCAAGTATTTACGGAAAGGCGATATTATAATCGAGAAATCTGGCGGAAGTGATAAACAGCCTGTTGGTCGTGTTATATATTTTGATGGTCCAGAAAGCACATACTTGTTCAATAATTTCACAGGTCTGTTGCGGGTCAAAAATCAAGCTGTTTGGCTTCCAAGGTATGTATTTTATTCTCTTTTCCATAATTATCGAAAAGGCGGCACAAGACCTTTTGAAAGTAAGACAACCGGGCTTCATAATCTGAAAACAGACGATTATATTTCGCGTTATGAAGTGCTTGAAGCGCCTATAAGTGAACAACAATCAATATGTAAACAGCTTGATTACGTATATGACATTATAAAGACACGCCAACAACAACTCCAAAAGTTGGATGAACTCGTCAAAGCTCGATTTGTCGAATTGTTTGGGGACCCGATATCCAATCCAATGAATTGGAACAAAAGAACATTAAAAGAGGTTTGCATAAAATTAAATGATGGAACACATTTCTCCCCAGAGAGCTTTTCAATGGGTGACTATAAGTATATTACTGCTAAAAACATTAAAGCATCCGGCTTTGATTTCTCTAATATAACGTATGTTCCAGAAGCCGTTCATCGTCCAATATTTGAGAGATGCAATCCTGAACAAGGAGATGTGCTGTATATTAAAGATGGCGCAACTACTGGAATTGCAATAGTGAATACATTGAAGGAAGAATTTACGTTACTCTCAAGTGTGGCGTTGCTTAAACAAAACCGAAATGTAATAAATGGATACTTTTTGGCCGCACTCCTCAACAATGCGGATATGTATTCAGATATTCGTAATAACATGGGAGGTGCAGCAATCACGAGATTAACGATTGCAAAGTTGAATGCTGTTAAGGTTATAGTTCCACCATTAGACTTACAAAATAGATTTGCCGCCTTCGTTCATCAAGTCGACAAATCAAAAGCTGTCGAAGGATTATATTCGTCGTTGTGCCTATAGGCATAATTTATAAACCAATTTAAATAGCAATGAGGTGAAAACATGAGTACTTCTGAATTTAAAAGAGAAGAAAAAACATCCATTCCCGTTGTTGCAATCTGCTATGATTTCGACAAAACTTTGTCTCCTGACGATATGCAGGCGCAGGGATATATCCAATCTGTTGGGTTTGACGTAGGCGATTTCTGGAAGAAATCAAACGGATTGGCACGCGGAAATGATATGGACAACAATCTTGCCTATATGTATGTCATGATGACAGAGTCGGAAGGCAAGTTTGTATTCAATCGTCAGAAACTGCAAGAATACGGTGCGCAGGTGCAATTATTTCCCGGTGTAGAGACTTGGTTTGAAAGAATTCGGAAGTATGGGAAAACCAAAGGCGTCGAAGTTGAGCATTACATTATTTCTTCCGGTCTGAAGGAAATGATTGAAGGAACATCGGTTGCCAAAAATGGCGCGTTCAAGAAAATATACGCCAGTTCTTTCTACTATAATGAGCGCGGCGTAGCAGTATGGCCTGCACAGGTTATAAATTACACGAATAAAACACAGTTTCTGTTTAGAATTGAGAAAGGCGTTTTAGATATAAATGATTCCGGCGTAAATGACTATTTTACACCAGATAATATGCGGATTCCGTTCAGAAATATGATTTACATTGGGGATAGTGATACGGATATTCCTTGTATGAAACTTGTTAATTCCTATGGAGGACATTCGATTGGTGTTTATAACGCCGATACACAAGATAAGAAAAAAGTCTATAAAATGATGCACGACAAACGTATCAAATACTTTGCCGCAGCGGATTATTCGGAGGGGCGTGAACTAGATACACTTGTCAAGGCAATTATTGACAGAACGGCTTACAATGAAAAACTCGAGACAATGCACTATAAAAATCTGAATGAAGCCGCTGCTTCTGAAGAAAAATAAAATTTTCTATGCAATACCGTGTGGAGGAAGTTTTATGACCAACTTCGATATTTTTACCGCTACCCCGCAATTTGAGAGTTTTGCCTCGGTTGCCATCTCCGCCGAGCGCATCCTGCATATCGACCCGTCTGCCTGCGTCCTCAACTGCCGCAGGGCGATGGAGTTTGCCGTAAAATGGATGTACTCGGTGGATAAGGCGTTGGTCATGCCCTATCAGGACACGCTGGTCAGTTTGATGAACGCCGAGGACTTCCGGGATATTGTCGGCACGGACATCTGGCGGCGCATGGATTTTATCCGCCGTATGGGGAATAACGCTGCCCACAGCGGCAAAAAAGTCACCGAGGAACAGGCCGAACTATGCCTTGAAAACCTGTACATTTTCCTTGATTTTGTGGCGTATTGCTATGGGGAAAACTATACTGCCGGACACTTTGACCGCGCCCTGCTGAATCAGCCCGCCGAAGTTTCCTCCGTGCAGCCTGACACAGAAAACGATATTGACCTTGCTGCCCTTATTGCAGAAAACGCCGCACTGAAAGAGGAACTCACCGCCCGCCGCGCCGAGCAGCAGCAGACCTATGTGCCCAAACCGCTTGACCTGTCCGAATACAAGACCCGCAAGCTGTACATTGATACCATGCTCGCCGATGCAGGCTGGACCGAGGGCAAAGACTGGCAGAATGAGGTGGAACTGCCCGGTATGCCCAACAAATCCGAGGTAGGCTATGCCGATTATGTGCTTTACGGCGATGATGGCCGCCCTTTGGCTGTGGTAGAAGCCAAGCGCACCTGCGTGGATGTGGCAAAGGGTCGCCAGCAGGCAAAATTGTATGCGGATCTGCTGGAAAAGAAGTATCACCGCCGCCCGGTCATCTTTTTGACAAACGGCTTTGAAACGCGCATTACCGACACGATTTACCCCGAACGCAAGTGCGCTGCCATTTATTCCAAACGTGATTTGGAAAAGCTGTTCAACCTGCAATCCATGCGTACCAGCCTGCGGAATGTGATGGTAGACCGCAGTATTGCCGGACGTTATTACCAAGAGGGCGCTATCAAAGCGACCTGTGATGCCTTTACCCGCAACCGCCGCAAGGCTCTGCTGGTCATGGCTACCGGCTCCGGCAAAACACGCACGGTGATCGCTCTGTGCGATGTGCTGCTGCAACATGGCTGGGTAAAAAACATCCTGTTTCTGGCGGACCGCAACAGCCTTGTCACGCAAGCAAAGCGCAGCTTTGTGAACCTGCTGCCGGACTTATCCGTTACGAACCTCTGCGAAGAAAAGGACAACTACACGGCGCATTGTGTGTTTTCCACCTATCAAACCATGTACAATGTCATTGACAGCGTACAGGATGAGAACGGCAAGCTGTTTACCTGCGGACACTTTGACTTGGTCATCTGCGATGAGGCACATCGCTCGGTTTACAACAAGTACAAGGACATCTTCAACTACTTTGACGCGCCGTTGGTCGGCTTGACCGCAACGCCCAAGGATGAAATCGACAAGAACACCTATGAAATTTTTGAATTGGAAAACGGTGTTCCCACCTACGGCTACGAGCTGGCGCAAGCCGTTAAGGACGGATATCTCGTAGATTTTTTGTCCGTTGAAACAAAGTTGAAGTTCATCGAGCAGGGTATTGTGTACGATGACCTGTCAGACGAGGACAAGCAAATCTACGAAGATACCTTTGAGGATGAAAACGGCGATCTGCCGGAGCGTATTGCATCTTCTGCCATGAACGAATGGGTTTTCAACGAGGATACCATCCGCAAAGTGCTGGATACCCTGATGACCAAGGGCATCAAAATCGACTACGGCAACAAGCTGGGCAAGACGATCATCTTTGCAAAGAACCACACCCATGCCGAAAAAATATTGGAGGTATTCCATAAAGAATACCCCCATTTGCCGGGCTATGCCAAGGTCATAGACAACTATATGACCTACGCCCAGAGCGCGATTGATGAATTTTCTGACCCCAAAAAACTGCCGCAGATTGCGATTTCGGTAGATATGCTGGACACGGGCATTGATGTGCCGGAAGTGCTGAACCTTGTGTTCTTCAAAAAGGTTATGAGCAAAGCGAAATTCTGGCAGATGATTGGGCGTGGCACGCGCCTTTGCCCTGCCCTGCTGGATGGCAGGGACAAAGATAAATTTTACATCTTTGATTTCTGTGGAAACTTTGAGTTTTTCCGCATGAGCAAGGGAAAGCCCACCGCCAACATGATCGCGCTACAAGGGGCAATTTTCCACTTGAAAGCGCAAATTGCTTTTAAACTGCAGGATCTGGCATATCAGACCACCGATTTAATTGCGTTCCGCAAGACTCTTGTGGACGATATGGTTCGCAAAGTGCAGGAGTTGAATAAGGACAACTTTGCTGTGCGCCAACATCTTAAATATGTAGAGCTGTACGCAAACGCAGACAATTATGCGGCGTTGACCTACGAGGACACCCTGCTGATGGGGCAGGAATTGGCGCCGCTGATCACCCCCGAGGAGGACGACCCCAAGGCACTGCGGTTTGATGCCCTGATGTACGGTATAGAGCTTGCCTACCTTGCCGGGAAAAAGTACGGTAAAGCGCGCAGCGACTTGATGAAAAAGGTTGCTGCGGTCGCGTCTGTGGCAAACATCCCGGAAATTATGGCGCAATCCGATTTGCTCAACAAAATTTTGCACACGGATTATTTGGAAACGGCCGGGATCAACGAATTTGAGCATATCCGCGAAAACCTGCGCGACCTTATCAAGTATATTCCCGTTGTGCAGATTCACTACGATACTATTTTAGACGATGAAATTTTGTCTGAGGATTGGAACGAGTCCGAACTGGAAAACGATGACTTGAAGAATTATAAAGCCAAGGCAGAATTTTATGTGCGGCAGCATACGGACAACACCGTTATTGCCAAACTGAAAGGCAATATTCCACTGAATAGCGAGGATGTAAAGGCGCTGGAAGAAATTCTGTGGAACGAGGTCGGCACAAAGCAGGATTACGAAGCCGAGTACGGTCAAAAGCCCTTGGGCGAGTTTGTGCGGGAGATTGTCGGTCTTGATATGAACGCAGCAAAGGAGGCGTTTGCGCAGTATCTGAACGATGCCAGCCTTGACAGCAGGCAAATCTTCTTTGTGAACCAGATTGTAGAGTACATTGTGCATAACGGCATGATGAAAGATTTGTCCGTCTTGCAGGAGGCTCCCTTTACCGACCGCGGCAGCATTGTGGAAGTGTTCACTGATTTGTCCGTGTGGGCAGGGATTCGGCAGGCAATAGAGCGCGTGAATGCAAATGCGGTGGCTGCGTGATTACGCTGCTTTACGCTAAAAGTGAGGATTAGAATGGAACACATTGGATATAAAGTATTTTATAAGGCGGCGTTTGATTTACAAGCCAGTAAAAATTCTCGCGGCGATATTCTATGGGATATGATTGAAGAAATTCGCTATTGGATCACCGTTAAATACCGCAAAAAAGGAGACCCCCTCCCAGAAAAAACACAGGTGTGGTCTGATTGGAAAAGAGGAAAAACCATCAGATCTAAAAGCGGTCAGGTTGTTTTGTATTCTTGCTTTTGTTTAGATGAGCAAAAATGCTATTGGGCATGTCAAATTAAGGAACCTCCCGCAGGTGAAGTCGGTTTTGCCCCTAGAGAATGGATGACTGAAATTGGTTTTTGTCAAACAGAACCGGGTGCAGCCACAATCACGCTCATTACAGCTTACTTAGACCGTCCTGGATTCATTGGTCCTTGTCAAGATGATCCCGACTTTAATACACCGGGTATCATTCACCGGCTTCGTCACAGCAAACGATTGAGCTGTTCCATAAATGGATATGTACCTACTGATAAACCTCTTCATTTTGTACCGGGTCAGTACTATGATTTTTGGAAACTTGTTTCCAATCCACTGCGTGAAATTCCAGTAGTATATATAAGTCCTCGTACAATGGATGATAAAACAGAAAGTACACTTCTTGACCCAGAGTATGTGGCCAGAATCCTTGACATGAATGCGATTGTTTGCTACGCAGATAGCGTAGATTTTAGCCGGGAAATGACTCAGCTTTGCCCTCAAGAATACGCTTGTTATTCTGGTAGCATCAGAATTTATGCTGGGCATCCCAGAGAAACAGATGATGGCCGACGACATCGCTTGATTACTGCAAATCAACTGCTCAAAATGCAGGATCAAAGCGACTCCATGATTTACGAAATTCTACGTCGGGCGTTAGTTCAAGATGTACATTTTTATGATGATCTTTTTACGGTTGAAAACTGTCGTAGGAAAAAGGATGCACTTACCGCACAAAAGCGTATCAGTGAGTTAAAAGAACGAGAACAAAACTCTACTAGTACGGCAGAAGAAATACTGAATGCCGCCGCTGACAGTGAACAGGAAAAGAGGCACATAGAGGAAACCCTGTTGGAGACCCAAATTCGCAATGAAACATTGCAGCAAGAACTCGACGATGCAAGAAAAGAGATCAAAAACGCAAATGTTACTGCCGGAATTTATCGTGAACAAGCAGCAAATTATAATGAAGTCCTATCTTCGTTAGAAAAAATGCGTGAGTTCCACAGTTACCCTTCTGATGCGAAAAGTGTTGTGGAATACATTTCTTTGCATTATTCGGATCGAATTTTTTTCACGGAGCGAGCGCTTAAAAGCCTGAATGATTGCAACACAAAAGCAGAGGTTCTTTGGAATGCACTTTGTGAGATAGGAGATACCCTATATGGCCTGTGGATAGATGGTTCTTACACTGATTTGGAAGCAGCATTCAATTCCAGAAGCAGTAATTTCAAGTATAAACGCGGACAAGGCAGTATGACGCGCGCAGACAAGAATTTGATGCGACAATATGAAGACACTTACTGTAACAGGAAAATAAATGTAGAAGCTCATATTGCCTGCGGAAATGATGACATGGATCAACGCTCTGTTCGGATTTATCTTTGTCTTGATCCTGAAACATCCAAAATTGTCATATCACATATAGGCAAACATCTCGATAACTATTCAACCAGAAAACTGTAAGCGTTTTTGTGCTTGTCGCACGCTGTGTGCGCTTCATAGGCAAAGACTTTCTTGTGTTCGCCCTTGTGGAATACGCCGCATTCCGGGTCTGTAGTGGAAACCGTCTTTTCTACCATTTCCGGTTCGGCGGAGTTATCCCTGCTGCCGGAATCATCCCCGCTGCTGTTTTCGTCGAGGGGCTTCTTTCCGTGTGCCTCTCGGTCCTTGTTTATCTCATCAAACAATTCGTGAGCATAACGCTTTGCTTCTTTGGATACAGCTTTGCGTGCCTGTTTCTTCAGATTTGCACTTGCCTTTATGTGCGTGCCGTCTACAAATATGGCTTCGGTGTCCAAATATCCCTCGTCCGCAGCCGCCTTTAATACCCAGTGGAAAATATATTCTACCGATGCGGTATTAAAACGGTGCTTGAAGTTATAGCTCACCGTTGAAAAATGCGGGATCTGCTCGTTCAGCGGATATCCAATAAACCACCGATACGCCATATTCATATTGATTTCTTCCAGAGTTCGGCGCAGGGAACGAATGCCGTAGATATGTTGAATCAGCACAATTTTAAACAGCACAACGGGATCGATGCTGGGACGACCATTGTCCTTGCAGTACAAATCGCCGACAAACTCATATATCTTATGAAAGTCGATTGCTGCGTCGATCTGCCTCAGCAGATGATCCTTGGGAACCATCTGTTCCAAACTCACAAACTCGACTTGATTTCTGTTTTCGATATTGTTCGTAAGCACGTTTATCACCGTACTTATTATACCACATTTTCGCTTCTTTTACGAGAAAAAGGTCACCCGTAGACGACCTTTTTCGACAGGCTGAGGCGAAGATACCCGAATGGGGCATCTTCGCCTTGTATGTGTTTGTTGCAGCGAATAGAACGGTTTTCGTCAAGTATCAGGGCGGAAAATATGCTGATGAGGTGTATCACTCCGCCCTGTGTGTCGAAAAAAACAACAAGATAATTGCACACTTTCGGCTGGTTTGTAGGGAACGGTCTTGACCGTTCCGTGCCGCCTTACCAAAAGTACGACACAGCGGGAAAACCGCGCGTTGCCGGATGTGCGGATGGGTCAAGACCCCTCCCTGCAAGCATCCCGAAAACGGGCTTTTTCTACAAGCTGTCACCCGCGGCATCTCATTTGTAGGAGATCGTAAACTCCACGGTGTCCGCGTAGTCGCCCGCGTAGGCTTTGGCCCAATCGTCCTTCTCAATATGGATGGTCAGGGCCGTGCTTTCCCCTGCCTTTTTATAGCTGGCGGATGTAAACGCGCTTTCGCCGCTGCGGATCGTATAGGCGAGCATTTTGCTTGTGTCGTTCTTGTTTTTCAGTGTGCCGCTGGACTTCAGTGTCACATTGACGGACTTGCCGGGGTCCAGCTGGGCGTCGGTCAGCGTGATTGCGCCGAAGGGCGTATCCTCAGCCTTAGAAATCACCGTTGTATTGGCCGGAATCGTCACGGTGTACGTTGGGTCAATATGCGTTTTGACCTCTACCTGGCGGTTATCCTCGGCGGCAAAGGCCGTGGCGCAAAACGCCGCAGAAAGTGCCGCCGCAAGGGCAAAGGACAGATACTTTTTCATACGCTTTCTCCTTTTCAGTTCTGCGGGTATACGGCAAGGTTAAACATCACCGTATCGCTGTAATCACCGGCATACGGGGGATTGTTGGCGGCAAAATGCAGGGTAACCTTTTGTTCGCCAGTCTTTGTTTCAAAGTCGGCGCACACCGGGTCCTTACTGTCAACCGGCTTCGCATCCGCAGTTCCCTGCTTTGCCGTTACCGTGTAGGCGAGCGTGGTTGCGCCGGATGCCAGCTTATAGTTCGAAACAAGGGAAATCCGCAAAGTCTTTCCCTCATTCAGGCGGACATCTGCAGCTGTGATGTTGAAATCTTCTTCGTAGGTGATTTTATTCGTTTCGGCGTCGGTTTTTTTCGTCAGCTCTACCGTGCCGGGGATGGTCACGGTGTAGGCCGGGGTGATCGTAAACTGAACGGTGGTCTCTGCCTTTTGATCGGGGCTGCTCTGGGTGACATTGGTCGAGGGGGCACTGGTCGGGGGGACACTGGTATCGGCAAAGGCGGGCACGGCAAGGGCGGCGGCCAGCACTGCCGAGAGAGTAAAGCAAAGCAGTTTTTTCATAGCTATATAACCTCCTGTGTTAGCCGACCGAAACGGTAAAGGTTACCGTGTCTTTGTATTCGCCGGAATATGTAACATTCTTCTTCTGAAATTCAAAGGTAAGCACTGTACTTTTTGTGCCATAATTGGCTTCCAGAACAGTAGCACCATTCGAAATAGGAGTTGTGCTATTGTCTTTCTTAACGGTGTACGTACCCCTTGCGCCTTCATTGGTTATCACATAGAAATTATTTTTACTATTTAGTGTAACCCGTACTTTTTGTCCATTGGGTATAGTCACATCTGTGGCTGTTACCGTTGCCGTGCTTGGAGCAGCGGTATTCAGCGTTACAAGTCCAGGGATGGTTACGGTATAGCTGGGTTTTACCGTGTAAGTAACATCCATGTCCCCGCTGGACGGGGTTGGGCTGCTGGCCGGGCCGGGGGTAATCTCGGTATCCGCAAACGCTGTAGTTTCGGCGGTGACGGCGAGCGCTGCGGTGAGCAGCAGGGTTACAATCTTTTTCATGGTGGGGTTCCTCCTTATTATTATTAAGATGCAGGTTTGTCATCAACACTGACGGTAAAGGTTACTTTGCCTTTGTATTCGCCGGAATAGGTTGTGGTTTCGGGTTTGTTAAACTGCAATTTAACGGAACTTTCGGCAACACCGTTCACGACAGTCAATACGGTATCGCTGGGGTTTACCGGGGTTTTGGTTTCGCCCTTGGTGACGGTGTACGCGCATTTGTCAACGACGGCATCGTTATCGTCCGCCAGCTCGACACCCCGATAATTAACGATTTGGACATATCCGCCCTCGCTGCC
>ERZ857965.1777-NODE-1777-length-20176-cov-3.394016_pt1 | contig 20176 bp, 18 predicted proteins | sample MGYA00519758_ERZ857965 | MGnify/ENA primary metagenome ERZ857965 (study PRJEB31778, sample SAMEA3449381) | human gut metagenome | biome: human gut; feature: human-associated habitat; material: faeces | place: United Kingdom | collected 2010/2012 ... | reverse complement strand
CGTCGGTGGTGCGGATGAACCGGTCGTTGGAGATGTTCATCAGCTTCCACAGGTCCAGCACCCCCTTCTCCCCGGTGACGATGCGGTCCACGAATTCCTGGGGGGTGACGCCGGCCTCCTTGGCCTTGTCCTCGATCTTCTGGCCATGCTCGTCGGTGCCGGTGAGGAACATCACGTCATAGCCCTGGAGCCGCTTGTACCGGGCCATGGCGTCGGTGGCCACGGTGCAGTAGGTGTGGCCGATGTGGAGCTTGTCCGAGGGGTAGTAGATGGGGGTGGTGATATAGAACTTCTTTTTTTGATCTCTTTCCATGTTTGCGTAACCTCCGTACGCCCCAGGGGGGCGGATTGTTGTGGGATCGTTCAGACGGGCGGGGCTCAGGAGGCCGCGCCGCCGGATTTCTTCTTTTTCTCCTCTTTGGGGGGCAGGGTGCCCATGGGGGCGCAGCCGGCACAGGTTTCACAGTGAGCCGAGCAGGTGGGGGCGGCCTCCGGCCGGGCGTCGCTGTCCGCCAGGGCGGAGGCGGAGGCCAGGAGATAGAAGGTCATGCCCAGGTACAGGGCGGTGTCCGCCAACGGCAGGCCGTCGGCCAGGGACATCAGGTTCAGGGCGCCCCCGGCCAGGGCCAGGGTGAGGGTGACGGTGACCCGCCCCTTCTCAAAGGCAAAGCCCCCCATGAAGAAGCAGGCCAGCATGGACAGCAGGGCTCCCAGCATGGGGATGAGGTACTGCCCCAGGACGGGGTTGGCCGCCCAGCTCTCGTAATAGTTGGACATGATCCACAGGCACCCGGCAAACCCCGGCAGGGTGACCCAGGCGGTGAGGATGGGCTGGCCCCGGCGCATTTTCAGGGTCACAAAATAGATCCCCGCGGCGGCCAGCAGGGCCAGGATGCCCAGTCCCGCCCAGGCGATGCTCACGGTGCGCTGGCCCAGGTCGGTCACCGGGCTCTGCACCCAGTGGGCCAGGGCGAGAAAGCCCCCGATGGCCAGCAGCACCACCCCCGCCAGCTGAAAGGTGAGGCACAGGGGGGACCGGGGCAGGAAGGCCTCGGCATAGCAGCGGTCAAAGTTCCGGTGCTTCCCGGCGGAGAGCACCGCCAGAACCACCACCACCGCCACCGCCACCAGGGCGATGGCCCAGAGGCTGGGGGCGCCGGCGATGGGCAGGCCGGTGCCAACCTCAAACCCGTTGGCCAGGTAAACCCGCCGCACCAGCAGGCCGACGATGCCGCCGGCCACCGCCAGGGCGGGGAGCAGGACAGATTTCCGCATGAAACAGGACTCCCTTCGGAAAAAACAGCGGGGAACGGCGTCCCCTGCCAATGACTTCTTTTTATCTTACCATATTCCCAAAGAAAACGCACGGGATTTTTTGGGTTCGGGGGATTTTTTTGCGGCGGGCGGGGTGGGCTGCCGGGGCGAGGGACACGGGAAGAAATTTTTTTGGAAATGGTGCAAGAAAGGGGCAGGGTGGCGACATATAGGAAGTAGACGGGGCTTTTTGGGGCCCGCGCTGAAAAAAGAAAAATTTTTGTGAAATCCTGTCACAAATTGGGGGGCTCGTGCGTTATATTCTATAGAAAGCGTTTCCCGAAGAAAGGAAGCACCCCAAATGGACGGCAAAACCTTTCTCCTCACCCTGGTCTTCGGGTTCCTGGCCATGACGGTGTTGGGAGCCTACTGCGGCGTACCGGAAATGGGCCCCATTGTGGCCATTGCCGTAGCCGGGGGGGCGGATCGCCTGGCTCCTCCAGAAGGACGAGGAGGAGCCGGACCCTCCAGCGAGAGAATGATGCCGATCCGCCCGTTTCCTGCCCATAGAATCGGAGGTGCCTGTTGATGAAAGGTTTAAAACTGTCCCTGCTGGGTCTGGGGATTCTTCTGATGGGGTGTGCGTTTGTGATCTCAGAGAAGTATATGCTGTTTTTCCCCGGCGGCGAAGTGGTTGCCTGCTTGGCGGGGCTTCTGGTGATGGTCCAGGGATACCGGCGGGAGGACAGCGCAGACGAGAGGGGGGACGCCCCCAAGGAGAAATAACCCCCGACAGCCTTTTGCGGAAGGAGGGTATCGTATGCCTTGGTACATCCTCGCCTTGTTGGTCAGCTTTCCCGTCATGGCCCTGGGCACCTGGGCCTCCCGGAAGGGGAACCTCCCCCTGGTCCTGGCCATGCTGGCCGTCGCCCTGGTGTTCGTGGGGGCCACCCACGGGTGGGTACCTGCCCTGTCCCAGAGGGAGGGATCGCTGGATGTGTCGGCCGCATCCCTGTTGGGGTGGTGCATCGGCCTGACCGGCCTGACCCTGGCCCGCCGGAGAAAACCACGCCCATAAGCACATCCTGAAAGGAGGTTCTTCCCATGAACGGTTCCCTTCCCTTGGCCCTCTGTCTGACAGCCGCCCTTCTGCTCTCCGGCTGCCAGGGGAACCCCGCCGCCCAAAGTGCGGAGGACACCCCGGTCGAAGAATCCCTGGGCACCTACTACGAGGAAGCGACGGAGCAGGCGGAGGCGCCCGATGACCCCGTGCTGGCGGTCTACAAGGACCAGACGGTGCTGCGGTCGGTGGTGGACTACCAAAAGCAGACCCAAGCCGCCCTGGCCGGGGTGGACCCCGCCACCCTCTCGGACCGGGAGGTGGTGGACGACCTGCTGAAAAACGCCCTCCTTTTGGAGGAGGCAGAGGCCCGGGGCCTCACCCCCACCCAGGAGGAAATCGAGCAATATCTTCAGGAGACGGTGTACACTGCCTATGAACTTCCGGAGGGGAAGGAACAGATCGACAACTACTGCGCCAGTGCAGGGATCTCCTTCGAAGAATACGTGGCAGACCTTCGAGGGCAGGCCCCCCGCTTCCTGGCCAAGGCGAAGCTGAAAGAGGCAGTGATGGAGGAATACTGCCAGGCCCACGGCCTGCCCTATGACCGTATGAACCCGCCCCAGGAAGCCCAGGAGGCAGTGGAGGCCTACCAAGATCAGCTCCTGGCCGACCACCAGGGGGAGATCACCTACTATCTCCCCTGAACCCCAAGCCTTTTATCCAAGAAGAACAAATCCCGAGGGGAAGACCTCCTTGGGATTTGTCGTTTTTTCTAAATTCTCTTGCCCTTTTCCTGTTTCTGTGGTACATTGACCTTACCAAAGGCCCTCTATTGACGAAAGGAGGAACCTCCCATGAAACGACGCAGATTCCCATGGATCCTGGCCTTGCTTCTTGCCGCTACCTTGGGCTTAGCTAGCTGCCAGGACGACCAATCGGAGACCACCGGCGGCGAGATCGGCATGGACGGCGTGATCCAAAGCCTGGAGGACGGCTACGTCACCGTGACCCTCACCCGGGACGTGAAATGCAACGGGAATTTCTTCCCGGAGGGCTCCGACCTCCGCTTCCCCATCGACGAACCCATCCAGGAGAAGTTGGCCCTAGAGGACATCCAGGTGGGGGACCTGGTGGGCGGCTGCTTCCTCAGCGACACGGTGGAAGCGGGCGATCCCCCCACCGTCTGGGTGGTGAGCTTCGGCCTGGAGAAATGGACCATGACCGGGGAGCTTCTGGACTACAGCGAGGACTTCTTCCTGGTCAAACCCCTCTACCCCGACTGGGTGGTCCAGGAAGCGGAGGAGGTCTATGTCTCCCGCACCGGCACCCACTACGGCACCGACGTGGAGGACCCCGCAGTGGGCATGTACCTCTCCTTTGACTGCGCCCGGGACCTGATCCCCGGAGACCCCGTCCAGGTCACCGCCTTCCGCTGGGGGCGGGTGACGAATCCCCATTTGGTCGACGGAGAATACAACACTTCCGGAACGGTGACCCGTTTGGAACAGGATTTTATCACCGTTTCCCTCTCCGAGGACATCCGGTATGACGATTACCGGTTCCCCGCAGGGACGGAATTGCGCTCCCCCATGGACCAGACCGTCGCGGACGCCATCCAGCAGGAAGGGATCCAGGAGGGAGACACGGTGGACGTGCGCTACCTCTATGGTTCGGAGGCGCTGGCGGACCAGGAGGGTCTCCCCGTCTCGGTCCGCATGGTCGGCGTGCATTTGGCGGACTGACGCGGGCACCACGCCCCACGCCGTCCGTGTTCCCCTTTGTGCAAGAAAGGAGGTTCGTATGCTTACCCCCCTGAACCGCGCCCAACTGGCGGCGGTGTTCCAACAGGACCGCTGCCAGGAGATCGTCCGTATCCTGGACCAGCACAACATCCCCTCCCAGGTGCGCACCATGGATCGGACTTCCCCCTCGGTGTTCTCCATGGGCACCCGGGAGCGCAGCGGCGCCCTTTTCCAGGACCCCGCCCAGAGCTGGCAGTACGTCATCTACGTGGCCAGGAAGGACCTGGAAACCGCCCGCGCCCTCACCGGGCTGGATGGAATCCGGTAGAGGGACAGGAAAGATTTAATACACCATACAAGAAGTGTACAAAGGGCCCCCGGGAACGGTTGTTCCTGGGGGCCCTTTGTGGTATACTATAGCAGGAAAACGGGGCGCTGCTGCCCCGGTCCCATCCCCCCAGCGCCAGGGCCCTTCCGGGCCGGAAAGAGAGAGACACCATGCCCTACGACAAAGAACTCATCACCCACAAGCTCATCCGGTGGGAGGAGTACTTAAACCACTACAAACTCCCCGCTTGGAAGGAGCTGCCGGACATCGGCCTGTACATGGACCAGGTCATTGCCCTGCTGGCCCAGTACCTGGACTTCATCCCCGTGGAGGACCAGAAGGACAAGCCGGTGACCCCCACCACCATCAACAACTACGTCCGGCTGAAGGTGATGCCCGCCCCAGAGAAGCGGCGGTATTACCGGGTCCACATCGCCTTTCTGATCATGATCTTCACCCTGAAGCAGGGCATCAGCATCGGCAGCCTGCAGAAGCTGCTCCCCTCCCCCACCGACGAGGAGGGGGTGGTGGCGGCCTTCTACACCAACTACATCCAGCAGGTGCGGGAGATCGGCAGCTTCTACACCGCCCAGACCCGGGCGGCCGTCCAGGACATTTTGGACCCCCAGGTCACCGACCAGGGGCTGGTGGAGAAGTTCCTCATCCAGAGCATTCTCCAGGCGGGGTTCTCCCGGATTATGGCGGAGAAGATCCTCCACCTCCGGGACGCCGACCCGGCGGCCGTTCTGGCCCAGGAGACCATCCGAGACCACCAGGGCCGCCACCCCATGGATACCCCGGAAGAGGAGGACTGACCCATGCTGTTTGACACCCATGCCCACTACTATTCAGAGGCCTTTGACCCCGACCGGGACGAGGTCTTGTCTGCCCTCCCCGCTGCGGGGGTGGGGCTGGTGCTGTGCCCCGGGTGCGATTTGCCCACCTCCCGCCAGTCCATCGACTTGGCGGAGCGGTACCCCCACGTCTACGCCGCCGCCGGGGTCCACCCCGAGGACGCCCTGGGCCTGCCGGCGGACTGGCTGGACCAGGTGGCGGCCATGACCCGCCACCCCAAGGTGAAGGCCATCGGGGAGATCGGCCTGGACTACTATTGGAAGGAGGTCCCCCGGGACCTGCAAAAGGAGGTCTTTCGGGCCCAGCTCCAGTTGGCCCGGGACTTGGACCTCCCCGTCATCGTCCACGACCGGGAGGCCCACGCCGACTGCCTGGCCATGGTGAAGGAGTTCCCCGGGGTGCGGGGGGTGTTCCACTGCTACTCCGGGTCGGCGGAGGACGCCAAGACCCTGGTGAAGCTGGGCTGGCACCTGTCCTTCACCGGCACCATTACCTTTAAGAACGCCCGGAAGGCCCCGGAGGTCATCGCCGCCGTCCCCCTGGAGCGGCTCATGGTGGAGACCGACGCCCCCTACATGGCCCCCACCCCCTTCCGGGGGAAGCGGTGCGACTCCCGGTACGTCTACCGCATGGCGGAGACCATCGCGGACATCAAGGGCCTCACCCGCCAGGAAGTGGAGGAAGCCACCACGGCAACCGGGAAGAAACTGTTCGGCATCCCCGACGGGGAGGCCGAAGCCCAACCTACAAGGGAGATGGTTTTATGAAGGGCGACATCATCACCTACGACTACTACGGCAGCCTGTACATCAACATGACCAACCGCTGTGATTGCCACTGCGTCTTCTGCATCCGGGACCAGGATGCCTCCGCCCTGGGGGGCCTGTGGCTCCAGGAGGAGCCCACGAAGGAGGCCGTCCTGGAAGAGATCCTGGCCCATGACCTCACCCCCTATGCCGAGATTGTCTTTTGCGGCTATGGGGAGCCCACCTGCCGGGCCGACGATCTGTTCTGGATCTGCGACCAGCTTCACGCCGCCGGCCGGGCCGACCTGCCCCCCATCCGGCTGAACACCAACGGCCACGGCAGCCTCATCAACCACCGGGACATCACCCCGGAACTGGCGGGGCGGCTGGACGCGGTGTCTGTCTCCCTCAACGGGTCGGACCAGGAGGAGTACCTTCGCCTCACCCGCCCCGGCGCCGGGGAGAAGGGCTGGCAGGCCATGCTGGACTTCGTCCGGGGGGCGGCCCAGTCTGTGCCCAAGGTGATGGTCTCCATCGTGGACTATGACAAGAGTCCCCAGGAGATCGAGGCCTGCCGGAAACTGGCCGAGGACCTGGGCGCCATCTTCCGGGTGCGGCCCTTTGCGGGATGAAATAGGAGAAATGTTGTGCAATACTGCTAATTTCTGGTGAAATAAATGGGAGATATCTTGCCTTTTTGCTTTCTTGACAAGGCCTTGCCTTGTCCCGTATAATGAAGAACAATGATAGAGGCGCGGCATACATCAGTACCCTCCGCCCACCGGCAGGTCACCGGGGAGGGGAAAGGGAAGGCCGCCGAAGGGTCCCCTCCGTTGCCTGGCGGGAGGATGCCTGGGCCGTCAGAGAATATCTGACGGACTGCCATTGAGATACAATGGAGCGCTTGCAGATGACAGCAGCGCTTAAGGTTCGATGGAGCGCTATCATGGTAAAACCAAGGGACCCCGTTTCGTCCCGCTTTCTATTGTTTTTTACCATGGATCCGCTTCGGGTCCATGGTTTTTTTCTTGAAAAAACCAAAATCAAAAGAAAAGAGGAGACACCATGAAGAAGATTCTTGCCCTTGCCCTGTCTCTCACCCTGGCCCTGTCCCTGTGTGCCTGCGGAGGAGACACCACCGGCGATACCGCCGAGAACACCGACACCCAGCAAATGGAGACCGACGTGGTGGAGATCCCCGAAGTGGAGGACCTCACCAGCACCGACACCAGCACCATCCCCGGGCTGGAGGACGGCGTCCTCACCGTGGGTATGGAGTGCGCCTACGCTCCCTACAACTGGACCCAGAACGACGACTCCAACGGGGCTGTGCCCATCGTGAACAACCCCGGCTCCTACGCCAACGGCTATGACGTGATGATCGCCCAGCGCATCTGCGACACCTACGGCTGGGAACTGGAGATCATGTCCCTGGACTGGGCTGGCCTGATCCCTGCCCTGCAGGCCGGCACCATTGACGCCGTCATCGCCGGTCAGTCCATGACCGAGGATCGTATGGCCGAGGTGGACATGGCTGGCCCCTACTTCTACGCCTCCATCGTCTGCGTGACCAAGGAGGGCAGCGACGTGGCCTCCGCCACCGGCATCAGCCAGCTCACCGGCACCTGCACCGCCCAGACCGGCACCATTTGGTACGACACCTGCCTGCCCCAGGCAGCAGAAGTGGCCGACATCGAGATCATGCCCCAGACGGAGGATGCCCCCGCCATGATCATGGCTGTGGAGTCCGGCACCGTGAACTTCATCTGCACCGACATCCCCACCGCCATGGGTGCCTGCGCTCGGTATGACGACCTGACCATTCTGGACTTCTCCGACAACGCCGAGGACAACTTCGACGTCAGCGAAGGCGACATCAACATCGGCATCTCCGTGGTCAAGGGCAACACCCAGCTGAAGGACGCCATTGACACCGTCCTGGCCCCCCTGAACGGCGACATCTTCAACGCCATCATGAACGAGGCCATCGCCGTCCAGCCCACCATCTGATCCCGTGCCATCCGGCCCCTTTGGGCCGAAATAAGGATATTCGCCCACTATCCGGCCCTGCCTCCCAGGGCCGGATAGTGGCGGTTAACAGAGAAAGGAACACGAATCTCCATGGAAAAACTCTTGGAACTGGGCTATGACATGTCCCGCTTGTGGGAGAATTACTGGCCCAATTATTTGATCGGTATTCGGAATACCCTCATTGTGGCCGTGGTGGCTACTATTATTGGCTGTATCATCGGCCTGGTCTGCGGCATCCTCAACACCATCCCCTACACCAAGCGGGACTCCCTGGGCAAGCGGTTTGTTCTGAGGCTCATCCGGGTCATCGTGCGGATCTATGTGGAGGTCTTCCGGGGTACGCCTATGATCCTCCAGGCGGTGTTCATCTACTATGGCATGCCCTATTTCATCGATGGGTTTACCGCCTTCCAGGGATACTCTGGTATATGGTTTGCCTCCCTGTTGGTGGTGTCCATCAACACCGGTTCCTACATGGCTGAGTCCGTCCGGGGCGGCATCATCTCCGTGGACCCCGGCCAGACGGAAGGAGCCCAGGCCATCGGCATGACCCATGTGCAGACCATGACCAACGTCATCCTGCCCCAGGCGGTGCGGAACATCGTGCCCCAGATCGGCAACAACTTTATCATCAACATCAAGGACACCTCGGTGATGTTCGTCATCGGCTTCATCGAGTTCTTCGCCACCCATCAGAACATCGTAGGGGTGAACTACCTGTACTTCCCCTCGGCCACCATTGAGATGATCGGCTACCTGTGCATGACCTTGCTGGCCTCCTTCATCCTGCGGAAGATCGAGAAGAAGATGGACGGCTCTGACAGCTACGAACTGGCCCAGGCAGACGTGCTCACCATGTCCGCCGGCACCTACAGCAACCCCGACCGGGGCACCCCCTTTGACGAGCGCAACCCCGAGGCCCAGAAGAGCATGCTCCGGGAGGAGCTCCGCCGCCAGGCCGAGCGGGACGCCGCTGCCTGGGAGGGCCAGATGGCCGAGACCCGCCGCCCCCACGGAGGCGACCGGAATTCTGAAGGAGGGGACCAGTAATGGATGAGATGATTTTGCAGGTAAACCACCTGTCCAAGTCCTTCGGCAAGCACGAGGTGCTCAAGGACATCAACTTTACGGTAAAGGCCGGGGACGTGACCTCCATCATCGGGGCCTCTGGCTCCGGCAAGTCCACCCTGCTGCGGTGCATCAACCTGCTGGAGATCCCCACCAGCGGGGAGATCCTCTTCCATGGGGAGAACATTCTCACCCAGAAGGGGGGCGCCCCCGCCTACCGCACCCGGGTGGGGATGGTGTTCCAGTCCTTCAACCTCTTCAACAACATGACCGTGCTGGAAAACTGCATGGTGGGCCAGACCAAGGTCTTGAAGAAGCACGAGAAGGAGGCCAAGGACCTGGCCATGCAGTACCTGAACAAGGTGGGCATGGCTCCCTACATCAACGCCCGGCCCCGGCAGCTCTCCGGCGGCCAGAAGCAGCGGGTGGCCATCGCCCGGGCCCTGGCCATGAACCCGGAGGTCCTCCTCTTTGACGAGCCCACCTCCGCCCTGGACCCGGAGATGGTGGGGGAGGTGCTCACCGTCATGCGCAGCCTGGCCAAGGAGGGCCTGACCATGCTGGTGGTCACCCATGAGATGGCCTTCGCCCGGGACGTGTCCAACCACGTGGTGTTCATGCGGGACGGGGTCATCTGGGAGGAAGGCGACCCCCAGCAGATCTTTGCCGACCCCCAGCGGCAGGAGACCAAGGACTTCCTCTCCCGGTTTATGGAACGGTAATATTTTTGAACCCGCTGCGCTGGGCTTCAAAAATAAGAGATTGCAGCCGACTGCGCGCCCCCCGGATGCCAAGGCATCCGGGGGGGCACTTGCGGCTGAGCAGGATTTTTTCACCGGCGGAGCCGGCGAAAAAATGGATGGGAAATTCTTTCCGCGGCTGCGGCCGCGGGAACTCTGCGAGGCTGCTTTGGGGAAGGCCCTTCCACAGAAAAACGCAGAAGAGAAAGGACCGAAGCGAAAGGCTTCGGTCCTTTTGTCGTGTTGGGATGCCAGGGGCTGCTCACAGGAAGGCGAACCCGTAGATCAGATAGGCCGCCGCGGCCAGCACGCCGGCGCAGAGGGCGAAGGGCATCTGGGTGCGCACATGGTCCAGGGGGAGGATGTTGGTGGCCTGGCCGATGAGGATGGAGTTGTCGGAGTAGAAGCACAGCTGGGTGCCAAAGACGGAGCCGGAGAAGATGGCGGCAATGGCCACGGCCATGTTGGCGTCCATGGCCTGAACCAGGGGGACCACCAGGGGGACCATGATGGCCGAAACGCCCCAGGCGTTGGCCAAGGCGAAGGTCATCACCGTGGCCACCAGGAAGATGACAAAGGGCAGCAGTTGCCCGCCCATGAGGGGGGCGACCTTCTCGATGATGAATTGGTCCATGCCCAGGGACTCGCAGGCGGACTTGAACATGAAGGCGATGACCAGCAGGGCCAGCACCGACACCATGGTGGAGAAGCCCTCCCAGACGCCGTCTACGTACTCGGCGATGGACATGAGCCTCCGGGCCAGGTAGAGGATGCCGGTGAAGATCAGGGCCACCACCACGCCGGTGAGCACGTCGATGTCGAAGAGGATGGTGGCGGCCACCAGCACGGCGATGGGCAGGACCAGGTCCCACAGGCCGGCAGTATGGCGGCTCTTGGCAGGGGGTTCCTCAGGGAAGGGGTCGGCGTCGTCCTGCCCCACGGGCTTGCCGTCGGGGAAGAGGACGCCGGTCTCCTCCGCTTCCTTCTGGAACTTCCGCATGGGACCGAAGAGGGGGATGACCCCGGTGATCACCAGCAGCAGCACCAGCAGGCAGAGCATGGGGTAGAACATGAAGGGGATGGACTGGATGTACACCAGGGTGGCGCTGCCCCCCTCCGGGACGATCCCCGTGGTGTCGATGAGGCTGGCGTAGTAAATCGACCAGGAGGACAGCGGGATGAGCACCACCACCGGGGCGGAGGTGGAGCCAATGACATAGGCCGTCATGGTCCGGTGGATTCGGTGGGAGTCGTTGAGGCGCTTGGTGATGGAGCCGGTGGCCAGGATGTTCAGGTAGTCATCCACGAAGAGGACCACGCTCAACAGCCACTCGGCCAGCAGGGAGCGTTTCTTGGTGGTGGCAAACCGGGAAAGGACCCCGGTGAAGCCCATGGCGGCCCGGGATTTCTCCAAAACCCCCACCAGGCCCCCCAGCAGACCCACCACCAGCAGCACCCAGACATTCTCCGCAGAGACGGTCTGAATCTGCTCGATGAGGGCGTAGAACCAATCCCCCTTATACCCCAGAATCAGGGCCAGGAGGGTGGCGATCAGCAGGGACTCGAAGGTGCGCTTGGTGATCAGGGCCACGACGATGAGGACGATGACAGGGACGATGCTGACGATTCCATAGGTTGTTGGTTCCATGTAAGTAACCCCCTTCCTGTCTGTAACCGGCGCCGGGGCGCCGCCGCGCTGTGCCGCGGACTATGGAATGGCGGAGCGTTCGAAGCGGAATCGTGGCGGATGGGGCGGGGTAAAGACGGGTGGACGGATGCCTCCTCTCTTCTCTCTCTGATTGGGCCAGCATCAGGGTTGGGTGTCCCCCTCCAGCAGCAGGCGCATGATCTCCCAGCGGGAGGTGACACCCAGCTTACGGAAGATGTTTTGGTAATGCTTCTGGAGGGTGGAGTCCCGCACCTGGAGGGCTTCGGCGATCTCCCGGTTTTCCCGGAAGCGGGTGAGCATCTCCAGCAGCTGGGTCTCCCGGGTGGTGAGGCCATACCGGGCGGCCACGGCGGGCAGGTCGTAGCCGGCGGCGTTCTGACGGCGGATCATTTGGTCCAGCAGGGTGTTCATTTGCTGGTTGAGATGGGTGCCCACTGCGTTGCACAGGAAGAGCTCCTCGTCGGTGAAGGGGCCATCCTCCCGGCGGCGGAAGAGGCTCAGCACCCCCAGGGGCCTTCCGTGGTGTACGATGGCGTAGTACAAGGTGTCGTAGACTTGGTAGGGGGCGTAGCATTTCTGGTAAATGGGGGACCGCAGCCGCTGCTGCTCCCCTACCAAATCGCTCTCCCGAAAGACGGTGGACTCCCGGCAGCAGCTGAGCCAGCCGGTGTAGTCGTCATCGGCAAAGCGCATATAGTTGCGTTCGGCTTCTGCAAACTCTGCAGGGGTACACAGGGGATCCACCAGGCGGATGGGAGCGCCCCCCTCCTGGCTGCGCATGATGCTGGCATAGCGGAAGGGAATGAGCATTTTCAGCATGGGCAGGAAGGTCTGACCCAGTTCCCCGTAGGTCTGGCACTGGTACAGTTCACGAAGAACATTATTGAAGATAAGAAAGCTGTTTTTACTAATCATGGGAAAGTCCCTTCCTCTACAGTTGCAAGTTCGTCTTCTTTAGTATACTGGAAAACAAAATGGAAAGACATACTTCAAAATGTTGAGAAGTACTTTTTTTCAAGTATAAAATATGGAAAGAAAAGAATTTTAAAAATATAAAAACAAGGATATAATGGAGATGCTTACAATATTTGCTGGAAAGTTTCCCCAATTATTGACAAAAAGCACAGTGTTGGCCGTGGCGCAGCGTTGTTTCCGATGCAAAGCATGCCGACACTCCATGATGGAAGGAATACACGAACTTGCAGTAAGGAGGAACGAACCATGGCAAACCGTGAACAGGTAGTACGGGACCTTGACCGGGTCATCGGCCTGATCAAGACCGACGCGAAAGACATCCCCGCAGAAACCAAACAGCAAATGATGAAGGAGACCATTCATCATTTCAACGAATATGTCAGCCCCGGCTGGCTCCAGTACAGAAAGTCGGTTTCCTCGGAGACCGACGGCGACGTGGTGCTGGAATGGGAGGACGGCGGCTCCTACTTCTACGGCCTGAACGGCGAGAAGTTTCTGGACTGCCTGGGCGGCTTTGGCATTTACACCGCCGGCCACAGCGAGCCGGAGATTGTAGATGTGGTCAAGGCCCAGCTGAACCGGCAGGGCCTTCACTCCCAAGAGCTGATCGACCCCCTCCGGGGCTACCTGGCCAAGGCTGTGGCTGACATTACCCCCGGCGACCTGAAGCAGTGCTTCTTCACCAACTGCGGCACCGAGGCCGTGGAAATGGCCCTGAAGCTGGCCCGGTTTAAGACCGGCGGCCGCTGGTACATCTCCACCATCCGGGCCTTCCACGGCAAGACCGCCGGGTCCCTGTCCGTGGGCGGCAAGAGCACCTATCGGGAGCCTTACCTCCCCCTGGTGCAGCAGGTGACCCACGTGGAGTACGGCAACGCCGACGCCATGCGCACCGCCATCGAGAACCTGGAGGCCGTGGGCGAGAAGATCGCCGCCGTTATCCTGGAGCCCATCCAGGGCGAGGCCGGCGTCATCGTGCCCCCGCCGGGCTACCTGAAGGAGGTCCGCAAGATCTGCGATGAGCACAACCTGCCCCTGATCCTGGACGAGATCCAGACCGGCATGGGCCGCACCGGCACCATGTGGCGCTGCGAGGCGGAGGACGTGGTGCCCGACGTCATGACCTTCGGCAAGGCCTTCGGCGGCGGCGTGATGCCCATCACCGGGTTCATCTGCCGGCCCCATATGTGGAGCCAGCCCCTCATTGACAACCCCTATCTCCTGGGGTCCACCACCTTTGGCGGCAACCCGGTGTGCTGCTCTGCCGCCATTGCCACCATCCGTTACATGCTGGCCCACGACATCCCCGGCCAGTGCCGGGACAAGGGCGCCCTCCTGAAGAAAGGCTTGGAGGACATGGCCGCTAAGTACCCCACCGTGGTCAAGGAAGTCCGGGGCGTGGGCATGATGCTGGCCGTGGAGTTCTACTCCGACGAGATCGGGTACGAGTTCTCCAAGGAGATGTACAATCATAAGGTGATCATCGCCGGCACCTTAAACAACGCGGAAACCATCCGCTTTGAGCCCCCCGGCGTGCTGACGGAGGAGGAGATCGCCACCGTGATCCAGGCGGCTCACGAATCCGCAGCCAAAGCCAAGGAGGTCATGAAACTCTGATCTCTCTGGCAGTTTCCCATACCATCACACGCCCGTTTATACTATTAGGAGGCAAAGTATGAAACTCTGTAAAAATTATATCAACGGCGAATGGGTGGATAGCGTCAGCGGAAAGACCGCCCCTACCTACAACCCTGCCACCGGTGAGGTTTTGGCCGAAATGGTGGTGAGTACCCCCGAAGACGTGGACCTGGCGGTGGCTGCTGCCAGAACCTCCTTCTACGAGACCCGGGATTGGCGGGACATGGACAGCCAGACCCGGGGGGATATCCTCCTGAAGATTGCCGACCTCATCGACAAGTACCGGGACGAACTGGCCCGCATCGAGTCCATGGACATGGGCAAACCCCTCCGGGAGGCCGAGGGCGACGTGGACGATGCCCTGCACTGCTACCGCTACTATGCCGGCCTGATCAAGGCCCCTCACGGCGGCTGCTATGAGGTCAACGAGGGCTTTGGCAAGATGCACTCCTTCACCATCCATGAGCCTGTGGGGGTGGTGGCCCTCATCAGTGCGTGGAACTTCCCCTTCGTCATGGGGTCCTGGAAGATTGCCCCGGCCCTGGCCGCCGGCAACAGCATCATCTTTAAGCCCGCCTCCAACGCGGTGATGTCCAACGTGAAGATGTTCGAGATCCTCGAGGAGGCCGGCGTGCCCAAGGGGGCTGCCAACCTGATCCTGGGCCCCGGCGGGTCCGTGGGCGAGGCCCTGGCCTCCCACCCCGGCATCGAGATGATCACCCTCACCGGCTCCACCGCCGTGGGACAGAGCATCATGCGCTGCGCTGCCAGCAACATCAAGAAGATCGGCCTGGAGCTGGGCGGCAAGTCCCCCAACATCATCTTCGCCGACGTGGATCTGGAGGCCGCCGTGGAGTGGGCCATGATCGGCATCTTCTTCAACCAGGGCGAGGTGTGCTGCGCCGGTTCCCGGATCATCATTGAGGAGAGTATCCACGACGCCTTTGTCAAACGCTTTGCCGAGCGGGCCAACGCCATGACCATCGGCAACCCCTTGGACAACCCGGACATGGGTCCCCTGGTCAGCGAAGGCCAGCTCCGGGACGTGCTGGGCTATGTCCAGAAGGGCATCGAGGAAGGGGCCACCCTGGTCTGCGGCGGCGAGCGCTACACCGAGGGCGAGTGCGCCAAGGGCTACTTCATGCGCCCCACCATCTTTGACAACTGCACCCCCGACATGACCATCGTGCGGGAGGAGATCTTCGGGCCGGTGGTCACCATCCAGACCTTCCAAACCGAGGAGGAGGCCATTGCCCTGGCCAACGACACCATCTACGGCCTGGCCGGCGGCGTGTTCACCCACCAGCTGGAGCGGGCCCTCCGGGTGGTCAAGGAGGTCCGGGCGGGCATCACCTGGGTCAACGCCTTCAACCCCACCTACAACGAAGCCCCCTGGGGCGGCTACAAGATGTCCGGCATCGGCCGTGAGCTGGGCGTCCACGGCCTGGAGGAGTACCAGGAGATCAAGCAGGTGAACATCAACCTCACCCCCGGTCCCGCTGGGTGGTATGAGCACTGAGACCGGCACAACCGATTAGCCCCACCGTAACCGAACAGAACGCCCCCCAGGGAATCCCCTGGGGGGCTTTTCCATGCCCGTTTTGCCGGACGGGGCATGGCAGGACGCCAAGGACAAAACAGGGCCGGACCCCATGGGGGTCCGGCCCTTGGTCTGCCCAACAGGGGGCAGTGCAAGTACCGTTTTTACTCAGCGGTGTACCGGGTGAGGACGGTGGCCATCTGTGCCCGGCTGGCAGTGTTGTCAGGGGCCAGGGTGTTGTTGCCGATTCCGGAGATCACGCCTTTGCCGACGGCCCAGGTCATGGCGTCCACGGCGTAGTCAGCCACCAGGTCGGCGTCGGTGTAGCCGCTCAGGTCGCCGGTGATCTCAATGGGCTCCTCGGTCTCAAAGTCGGCGAACCGATAGAGGAAGGTAGCCATCTGCTCCCGGGTCAGTGCGCTGTTGGGGGAGAAGGTGGTCTCAGAGGTGCCCTCGGTGATGTTGTTCTCTGCAGCCCAGAGGACAGCATCGGTGTACCACTGGCCATCGGGCACGTCGGTGAAGGGGTTCTCGCCGGTGACCTCAGGCTCGCCGGCCATCCGGTACAGGACGGTGACCAGCTGGGCACGGTTGATGTTGTTGTTGGGGGAGAAGCCGTCGCCGGTGCCGTTCATCAGGCCGGTGAGGGTGACATAGATCACGTCGGGGGTGAACCAGTCACCAGCGGTGACGTCGTTGTAGGAGATGGTGTGGATGCGGTTGGCAGTCTGGCCATAACGGGCAGCGGTGACAGTGCCGTCCAGCTCCTCAGTGATGTAGTCCATCACCACCTGGTCCAGGGGGATGCCGGTGTCGTATCCGCTTTCAGCGGCGCTGAAAGCATAATAGGTGTCGCCGCCGGCGGCCATGAAGTTGTTGGTGACGATGGTGTAGGTGGCGTCTGCGTCAAAGGCCTGGCCGCCCACGGTCAGGATGGTGACGCGGTTGATGGAGTTGGGGCCGGCGTAGGTGGAGCCAGGATAGTTCTCGCCAGCGTCGTAGGCTGCGCCGGTGTTGATGATGAACTTAATGCCAGATACCTGGGGGAAGCCGCCGATCGATTCAGGGGTGCAGTAGGTGGAAGCTTCCAGGGCCTCCAGCAGTTCTGCGCCGGTGACCTCAACGACATACAGGGTGTTGCCGAAAGGCAGGACAGTATTTACGGCCATCTTGGTGATATCGCCCGCTGCGATGCTTGCCCGGATACCACCGCCGTTGTTGAGGGCGGCCACTACGTTTTCGTTGTCCTTCTGGGCCTGCCACAGCATGGCATCGGTAATCAGGTCGCCCAGGTTGGTTTCCTTGGTACGAACATTCTCCCGCTCGCCATCCAGAGCAACCTCGGTGGAGGCGAAGACGACGTCATACTCCTCGTTGATGGTATTCTTGATCTCGGTGGCCCGGGTGACGATGGCTTCGTCAGCGACGATACCCTGGTCCGCCAAGTCAGCGGTGGCAACGGAGGAGGCGTCGATGGTGCCATCGGGGGCAATGTCCACTACGCCGACGTTGGCCAACTGGGTTCCGGTGGAGGTGAGAATGGTGTCGCCCACCATGCCGGTGCCGTTGGTCTCCTCGGCAATGGCAGCCTGGTCGGAGTGGGAGTGGCCGTCGATGAACACGTCGATGCCGGTGACGTTCTCCAGCAGGTCGATGGAGCGGTTGCCGGTGGACTCTGCGTCAATGCCCAGGTGGCCCAGGCAGATGATGTAGTCGCAGCCAGCGGCGGTGAGCTCGTCCACCTGCTCCTGGGCGCAGGCGAAGAGTTCGTCCTCGGCCAGGAAGGTGACGCCATCCAGGTTAGCAGGGTTAGCCTTGGTGGCAGTTTCGGGGGTGGCCAGACCAAAAACGCCCACGGTCACGTCACCCAGCTGGAAGGTGGTGCTGGCGCCGTCTACTGCATTGGCGCCGTCCTTTTCAGCGTTGGCGGCCAGGATGGGGAAGTCAGCCTCCTCCATCAGAGCCTGCAGATTGGAATATCCGAAGTCAAACTCGTGGTTGCCGGTGGTGGCCACGTCATAGCCAGCCATGTTCATGAGTTCCACAGCGGTAGCGCCCTCGGACTCATTCACATACAGGCTGCCTTGGCTAAAGTCGCCGGCGTCCATCAGGAGCACTTCGGCTCCGGCAGCTTCATAGGCGGCCTTCAGAGAGGCTACGTAGCCGTAGTTCTCCAAGGCATTGTCGTCCACGGTGCTGCCAACGCCGTGCACGTCGTTGGTGTGCAGGATGACGATGTGCCCCGTCAGGTCATCGTCCCAGTTTGCGGCCCCGGCGGGAATGGCCAAGGAGAAGGCCATCACCAACGCCAGGAAGAGGGCGGAAAGTTTCTTCCCACGTTTCATTTTGAACAATCCTCCAATATTACAAATTTCCCGTCGTCCAGGGGCGAGCACCCTGGCTACGGAGGCTGCCTTTAGTATAGCCGATCTGCCATGGTTTTTCCACCGTTTTTTCCTGACATTTTGTAAGGACTGTGTAAAATCTGTGTAAACTTTAGGGAGGACTGTCCTTCGGGGGAAACGGGGGCGTTGCCAAGAAAAAAAGGAACGTGCGGTACCGCACGTTCCTTTTTTGCATCCAGGGCAGAAGGGGCCCGGTCCGCTTACGGGTTGCTGTAGAAGTACCCCATTTTGTCGTACTGATACTCCAGGGCCTCGGTCATCCGCTCAGCCAGGTAGAGGAACCGGGCGAAGTTCTTCCGGGGGTCCAGGCTCAGGTGGTGGACGTAGTAGGTGGCCAGGGGCAGGTGGTAGGCCCCGTCCTCCCCAGGCTGCTGGCGCTCCAGCAGCGCGTCGGTGGGCAGGAAGTAGAGGGCCTTGAGGTAGGCCTTCCCCTCCGGACTCACCCCGTAGCCCAGGACGGCGGCATAGTCAAAGTCCACCTGGGTGAAGGTGTTGACAGCCTCCTCGTCCCAGGGGCTGTTGGCCATGGGAAGGAAGAAGGGGCGGATGACCACCGTCTGGTCCTTCAGGTGGGCCAGCTTTTGGTCCAGGGGGGTGTCGCTCTGGGGGATGGGGGTGCCGTCCACCCGCTCCAGATGGGCGGCCAGCCGGTCCCCCACCTGGGAGAAGGTCACCCGGTGGGTGGAGGAGAAGTGGGTGTACCGGCCCAGGACGGTCAGGCCCTCCTGGAGCAGGTCCTCCCGGTGGGTGTCGTGGGCAGTGTGGATGTCAGACATGGTTACGACCTCCTTACATCAAACAAAACATGAAGTGCTATCGTGTGGTCTCAACAAAGGCTATGGGCTGTAGAGCAGGTTGCGCTCCACGGCGGTGTAGAGGTCCAGCATGGCCTGGTCCTCTGGGGGGACGGTGTAACTCCCGTGGCCGTTCTCGTCCACGAAGAGGGTGCCCCGGCGCAGAAGCATCCGGGAGGCCACCTCTTGGTCCAGCCAGGTGAAGTATTGGTTCAGGGGGATCCCCGCCCGCTGGAGGACATGGAGGCCCAGGAAGGTGCAGCTCTCCAGCCGGTCCGGGGCGGGCTGGGTCTCGTAGTTGGTCCAGATGAGGTAGTCGGTGGACAGGCGCGCGATGAGGGCGGTGGGGTCCCAGTCTGCGGCTTCCTCTGAAGGGGAGATCCCCAGATGGGTGTAGAGGGACACCCCGTCGGACAGGTTCACGGCGGGCAGGTGGTCCCCCACAAACACCAGCATCACCGGCCGCTCCACCTGGGAGAAGTAGTCGGTGAGGATCCCCAGCGCCTGGTCGGCGTGGTGCAGGCCCACCACCAATGAGTCCAGGATGGCCAGGTCCTCCTGGGAGAGCAGGTCACTCTGGGCGGGGAAGCCCGAGGAGACGCCGTACTTCTCCGGGTTGTAGGGCTGGTGGTTCTCCATGGACAGGCCGTAGAGGAAGAGGGGGCGGGTGGGGTCCCGGGTATCGTACCGGGCGATGAGCTCTTGGGCGAAGGACAGGTCGTACAGATAGGGGCCGCAGGCCTCGCCCTGGGTGAGGAAGTCCTCCAGGAAGTCCACTGTGTCAAACCCAATGGCGGGGTGGGTGGTGACGCGGTTGTACAGCTCGTTGGTGTGGGCGTGGACGAACTCCGTGGCATACCCCGCCTGCTTCAGCTGCCGGACGGTGGTGGGCAGCTGGGCATAAACCCCCTCGTCCAGGGTGGTGAGGGTGTCCCCCTCCCGGAGGAGGGAGCTGGACAGGCCGGTGAACATCTCCATCTCCACGTTTCCGGTGCCGTTGCCGTAGTTGTTGGACAGGCACCAGCCGTTGGTGCTGGCCTCTGCCAGGCGGTGGAAGTTGGGCAGGGGGTCCTCTTCAAAGGTGATCCCCGGCAGGCGGGTGACGTCGAAGAAACTCTCCGAGGTGATGAAGATGATGTCCGGGGTTCCCTCCGATGCGGCAGCGCCGGGGGCGAGGGCGCCCTTCCGGAAGGTGTCCGCCAACTGGGCGGCCTGGGCGTTGCCCTCGGCTTGGATGACCTCCACCCGCTGGGCCCAGGCGGTGTAAATGCCCAGCACCACCCCCGCCTGCTGGTTGCGGGCGGACTGGTCGGCACTGTCCTGGTCCA
>ERZ857965.1765-NODE-1765-length-20319-cov-7.782965_pt1 | contig 20319 bp, 16 predicted proteins | sample MGYA00519758_ERZ857965 | MGnify/ENA primary metagenome ERZ857965 (study PRJEB31778, sample SAMEA3449381) | human gut metagenome | biome: human gut; feature: human-associated habitat; material: faeces | place: United Kingdom | collected 2010/2012 ... | reverse complement strand
ACGTGGAGGACGTAAAGGCCGCGCGGAGCGTCAGGGTTTGGGACAGAGTCCCAATAAAACAACAGGATATGCGCCTCGGAAAAGTAATGCAGGGCTTTCCTTTTCTCTCGGCTTTCACTATATTTGCAAGAAAAATTGAAGAGATGAATAACGACATATTATTGGAAATCAGGGATCTGCACGCGTCAGTGGGCGATAAAGAGATATTGAAGGGCATTGACCTGACTATAAAAAAAGGGGAAATCCATGCAGTGATGGGGCCTAACGGAGCAGGAAAAAGCACATTGTCCTCAGTCCTCACGGGCAAACCTTTATATACTGTGACAAGCGGAAGCATCGAGTTCTGCGGACAGGACCTGCTGGCAATGTCACCAGAGGAAAGGTCATGGGCCGGCATCTTCATGTCGTTCCAGTATCCGGTCGAAATACCGGGCGTGACCATCACCAACTTCATGAAAACCGCCATCAACGCCAAGCGCAAGGCAAACGGTGAGGACCCGATCAAAGGCGGTGACTTCCTTAAACTTATGAGAGAGAAGATGGCATTCGTCCAGATGCGTCCGGAGTTTGCCAAGAGAGAGGTCAATGTCGGATTTTCCGGCGGTGAGAAGAAACGTAACGAGATATTCCAGATGGCAATGCTTGACCCTACATTGGCCATACTAGACGAAACAGACAGCGGACTGGACGTGGACGCATTGAGAATAGTGGCAGAAGGAGTGAGGGCGCTTCACACTCCGGAGAAATCAGCCATCGTCATAACCCATTACAAACGACTGCTCGACTACATTGTCCCGGACATTGTCCACATTCTCAAGGACGGCAAAATCGTGAAGACAGCCGGAAGAGAACTAGTTGACGAAATCGAAGAGAAGGGATACGACATTTTCTAAGGAGGGGTTATGCAGAGCGATATCAAATCCCAGGACGTTTCAATGCGCCTGGACCCGTCACCGAAGACTGATTCCGGACATTATGTGGATGTGGCCGTGCCTTGTGGAGCCGCCACCATCAGAGTCCCTTCAGCCTCAACATTCGATAAAGTATATGTAATAGGCGCCAAAGAGCAGTTCCAGCTGAACGGCGATACGGACAACATTGACCCGAAACTGGAATTCTGCCCGGACGGGCTGCCTTTCGACAGCATTGTGGCCGAGGCCGAGGCCGATGTCAATGTCACCGTGCTTGCGATGCCGGGCAAAGACATTGACCTGCCAATATCTGTAGATATCGTAGGCGAGGGCGCTGACGTGAAGATTTCCGGCCTGTACCTCTGCTCGGGAGCGGACAAGATGCAGATTCGCACGGAAGTCCGTCATCGCGTGCCGTCGTGCGTGTCAATGCAGTTGTTCAATGGAATCGCTTCGGGAAAGTCCAAGGCCAGGTTCTACGGAAAGATAGTCGTGGCGCCGGATGCACAGAAGACAGAGGCGTACCAGACGAACCACAACCTGATATTGTCAGATGGCGCTGAAGCGGAAGCAAAACCGCAGCTCGAAATCTATGCGGACGACGTGAAGTGCTCACACGGAGCGACTGTCGGCCAGCTCAATGAAGATGAGCAGTTCTATATGCGTTCGCGCGGAATCCCGGAAGACGAGGCCAAAGTGCTGCAGATGATTTCGTTCATCGCTCCGGTTCTGGCCAATGTCGCTGACGAGGACCTTCGTGCCGCCCTCTCTTCATATATCGAGACTGCCATCCGCGAGTTGTAAGATATACCGCGAACCAGTCAGATGAAGATTCCTCAGCGTCTCAGTTGGAGAGGTATCACATCCATCACTGAAAGAACAACCCAAGCCCGCGAAGGCTGGGAAAGCCGCGTTGTGCAGCAAAAGACCTGTTTTGCGCACTCGGGCGGAAACCACCCAAACAGCACGCACAACTTTGCGACGGATTTTCGAGGATAGATTCGCTTCCGAAGAAGGAGTGTGCCGGGCGCACTCGGCCGATGAGGGAACGGATATACACCCAAACGGCACGCACAACTTTGCGACGGATTTTCGAGAATAGATCCGCTTCCGAAGAAGGAGTGTGCCGGGCGCACTCGACTGATGGAGTAACGGGCTATTTGTCAGCAATCAGGTCCTTTTTTCCGGCCCGGGCGATCAGATCATTATAATCCTCCATCGACCTCAATATGACATCGTGGGCGACGTCGGCACCGTAGATGCTGATGAACTTCATTCGCTGGGTGTTCTCGCCGGGGATGTCCTTGTAGGTCGTGAAGTAGTGGATCAGACGGCGGATAATGTCTTTCGGAAGCTCATCAATATCAGTCAGATGGCCATAGACAGCATCATTTTTCAGGACAGCGATGATCTTGTCGTCAGCCTGGTCGTGGTCGAGAAGGCGAAGCCCGCCGATAGGCCTGGCCCTGACGATGATATCTCCGTGCGTAACATCCTTTTCGGTAAGGACACAGATATCGAGCGGATCACCGTCACCCTCTATATCATACCGCGCAAGTGCCTGATTACTAAGCTCTGCCATCTTTGCAGAACAATATGTCTTAGGCAGGAAACCGTAAAGAGACGGGACAATGTTGGAGAACTTCTGCGGTCTGTCAAGTGAAAGATAACCGGATTCCTTGTCCACCTCGTACTTTACAGTATCTGTCGGAACTATTTCGATAAATGCCCTGACCTCCTCGGGAACATTGTCCCCCAAGTCTATTCCATGCCAGGGATGAGCCTTATGTGAATTGTGAATATCCATTGGTCTGAAGTTTATAGTTTTGCGCCCTCTTGACGCCAACAATTTCAAAGTTACTAAATTATGACGGATATTGCGTCATCCGCCCGAAACATAAAACTCTGGGCGGAAGAGTCTTTCCATCAAAAGCCGTTAAGCCAGCAGTTTGGTCAATTCGATAAAATCATTGACACTCATGCGCTCCGGGCGAAGCTCGAAAACAGGCGAAGCCGCAAACTCCGAAGTCTTCACGGCGTCCCATCCCTCGCGGGAGGCTTTCGCCAGGATGAGCGGCTTAAGTGAATTCCGCATTGTCTTTCGCCTCTGGCCGAACGAAGTCTTGACAATGTTCTTGAACGCGGCCTCGTCGCATCCCAATGATGTCCTGCCGTTGCGCTTCAGCCGGATGACGGCGGACTGCACTTTCGGAGGCGGAGCAAAGGCGCCGGATCCCACAGTGAACAGATATTCAATATCATACCACGCCTGGAGAAGCACCGACAGGATGCCGTAGGTCTTGCTTCCCGGCTTCTCGGCGATACGCTCTGCCACCTCCTTCTGAATCATGCAGACAGTCTGCGGAATGCGGTCCTTGTAATCGAGAATGCGGAAAAATATCTGCGACGAGATATTGTACGGGAAATTGCCGATGACATTGAAACTGCCGGAAAACAGATGGTCGATATCCAGCTTCAGGAAATCGCCATAGATGACCTTGCCAGCCGCATCCGGAAAATGCTTCTGCAGGTATTCCACGGATTCGGTATCTATCTCTATCATTTTCAGGTCAATGTCTTCACGCTGAAGCAGATACTGCGACAGTACACCCATTCCCGGGCCGATTTCCAGCACATCCGCACTGCCTCCTTCTGCCGGCTCAAGGGCGGCAACAATGGCTTTGGCAATGCTCTGATCCGTCAGAAAATGCTGTCCCAATGCTTTTTTTGCTCTTACTTCCATATGACTTGTTTTTTCTCGTTACTCAAATCCAAGGGCCGGAACACTACCAGAAAACAGCAGTCCCGGCGCACTTTTCAAGTACAATGACAAAGTTACAAGATGCCGGCGAATAATTTTGATTATAATTTGCTAAATTTGCGTGTTTGGAACAGAAAATAATAATTTAAAGCATATTATGTTCAATACTTATTTCAGAACAAACACTTGCGGTGAGCTCAGACTCGCAGATGCAGGCAAGAAAGTAGTTCTTTCCGGATGGGTCCAGAGATCCAGAAAACTCGGAGGAATGACATTCATTGACCTTCGCGACAGATATGGTATAACTCAGCTGGTGGTAAGCGCCGATGCACCGGCAGAACTGGTTGAGGTAGCGAACTCTCTCGGACGTGAATTCGTCATCCAGGCAGAAGGCGAAGTAATCGAGCGTCAGAGCAAGAACGCCAAGATGGATACCGGCGAAATCGAGATCAAACTCAGTTCGATCAATATCCTGAACAAGTCAGTAACGCCTCCTTTCACCATCGAAGACGAAAGCGACGGCGGTGATGACATCAGAGCCAAATACAGATACCTCGACCTCAGAAGGAACCCGCTCAAGAACGCGCTTGTGCTCCGTCACAAGATCGCTCACGAAGTACGCAACTTCCTCGACAGCAAGGGCTTCATGGAGATTGAGACACCTTACCTCATCAAATCCACACCTGAAGGAGCACGTGACTTCGTGGTACCGTCCAGAATGAATGCCGGTGAGTTCTATGCTCTTCCGCAGTCTCCGCAGACCTTCAAGCAGCTGCTGATGGTGGCCGGTTACGACAGGTATTTCCAGATCGTGAGATGTTTCCGTGACGAGGACCTGCGCGCTGACCGCCAGCCTGAATTCACACAGATTGACTGCGAAATGTCATTTGTGGAGCAGGAAGATGTGCTGAACACCTTCGAGGATATGATGCGCAGACTGTTCAAGAACGTTCTGAATGTGGACATCCCGAATCCGCTTCCACGTATGAGCTGGTACGATGCGATGGACAAATACGGTTCTGACAAGCCGGACGTGCGTTTCGACATGACAATCCACGAGCTCACTTCATTGGCCAAAGGTCATGGCTTCTCAGTATTCGATTCAGTGGACTACATCGGCGGCATTGCCGTAAAAGGCGCCGCAGAATACACCAGAAAGCAGCTGGACGAGCTTACGGAGTGGGTAAAACGCCCGCAGGTCGGAGCCAAGGGCCTGGTTTACATCAAGTTCAATGCTGACGGCTCTGTCAAGTCTTCAATCGACAAGTTCTACACACCTGAGCAGGTCAAGGAAATGGCAATCGCAGCAGGCGCTGAGGCCGGCGACCTCGTTCTGATACTCTGCGGCGCAAAACGCAAGGCCCAGACAATGCTCGGAGTTCTCCGTATGGAAATGGCCAACCGCCTCGGACTCAGGGACCCTAAGGTGTTCGCACCGCTCTGGATTGTGGACTTCCCTCTCCTCGAGTGGGATGACGAGACACAGCGTTTCTATGCTATGCACCATCCGTTCACGGCTCCTAAACCGGAGCACCTCCAGTTGTTCTACAGTGACAAGAAAGAGGACCTCGAGAAAGTTTGCGCCAATGCCTATGACTTCGTTCTGAACGGAACCGAGCTGGGCGGCGGTTCTATCCGTATCCACGATGCGTCACTGCAGGAGAGGATGTTCGAAGTTCTCGGCATCAGCAAGGAAGAGGCCGCATACAAGTTCGGCTTCATCATCAATGCCTTCAAGTTCGGTGCTCCACCTCACGGCGGTCTTGCATTCGGCTTCGACAGGGTATGCGCATTGTTCGGCGGAAGCGATTCCATCAGGGATTACATTGCCTTCCCTAAGAACAACCAGGGCCGCGACGTGATGATCGATTCTCCGTCCACCATCGACCAGGTCCAGCTCGACGAACTTCACCTGGATATCCGTAAAAGCGAATAACTGATACAAAACATTGAATATGAGTTCACTAAAGATCGAAGGGAACAATCTCCCCAATTTACCCTGGCAAGATCGCCCCGCAGGATGCAAAGATCCGCTTTGGCGTTATTCTGAAAATCCTGTAATACCTCGCGACCTTCTGCCGGACTCCAACAGTATATTCAACTCTGCCGTAATTCCGTTCGAAGGCGGATTCGCAGGAGTATTCCGCTGCGACGACAAGAACCGCAGGATGACGCTTCACGCGGCATTCTCAAAAGACGGTTTCAACTGGGAAATCAATCCTGAGACCATCAAGTTTGAAGGCGCAGACCCTGAAATCGGAGAGTGGGTGTACGGCTACGACCCGCGCGTCGCCAAAATCGAAGACAAATATTACGTCACATGGTGCAACGGTTATCACGGACCGACCATCGGCATGGCCTGGACCACTGATTTCAAGACCTTCCACCAGATGGAAAACGCCTTCCTGCCATACAACCGCAACGGCGTCCTTTTCCCGAGAAAGATAAACGGCAAATACGCCCTGCTTTCCCGTCCGAGTGACACCGGCCATACAGCATTCGGTGATATTTTCTACTCCGAATCACCTGATATGGAATACTGGGGACACCACCGCCACGTAATGGCTCCTGCACCGTTTGAAGTAAGTGCATGGCAGTGCATGAAGATAGGCGCTGGCCCAGTGCCGATCGAGACATCTGAAGGCTGGCTCCTGTTCTATCACGGAGTCCTGCATTCGTGCAACGGCTATGTCTATGCTTTCGGATCTGCCCTGCTCGACCTCGAGCAGCCGTGGAAACCGATTGCAAGAAGCGGTCAGTACCTCATTTCCCCACGCGAAATCTACGAGCTGACAGGAGATGTGCCTGATGTGACATTCCCTTGTGCGTCCCTGCACGATCCGGAAACCGGCCGCATCGCCATATACTACGGCTGTGCGGACACGGTCACAGGACTTGCATTCGGATATATTCCTGAAATAATAGAGTTTACGAAACGGACCAATATCTTGTAAACCTATGGCTGCAGGATATTTACCAAAGATACTCCTCGCCCTGACGATAATGTCAGGATGGGGAGTTTTTTCCGTCAATGCGGCTGAACCGCTTCAGACCAATGAAAGAAAACAGCCTGCGGACTATGTGAACCCGTTTGTCGGGACCACGAATTTCGGCACCACAAATCCGGGAGCAGTCTGCCCGAACGGAATGATGAGCGTCTCCCCGTTCAACGTAATGGGCTCGGACGAGAATGTTTGGGACAAGGACAGCCGCTGGTGGTCCACCCCATATTGCTACGAAAACAAGTTCTTCACAGGATACTCACACGTGAATCTGAGCGGAGTGGGCTGCCCGGAACTGGGCTCCCTGCTCACGATGCCGACCTCGGGAGAGTTGGAAGTCGATTATCACAAATACGGCTCTGAATATAGCGGAGAGCAAGCCGTACCGGGCTGGTATTCAAACACATTGACCCGATACGGAATCTTGACGGAAGTCACATCGACGATGCGCACGAGCATCGAGAGATACACCTTCATGGCTGGCCGGGCCAACATCCTGCTTAATCTCGGAGAGGGTCTGACCAATGAATCAGGCGCCACCGTCCGCAAAATCAGCGACACGGAAATCGAGGGCTCGAAGCTTTTAGGCACCTTCTGCTACAATTCGCAGGCGGTGTTCCCGATATATTTCGTGATGCGTGTCAGCAAGGCGCCTTCATCCTGCGGTTACTGGAAGAAGCAGCGCCCGATGACAGCAGAGGCGGCATGGGACCCTGACCAGGGAAAATACAAGCTCTACACACGTTATGCGAGGGAAATCTCCGGAGACGACGTGGGCTTCTGGTTCAGCTATGACAATGTCGCAGAGGGCGAGCAGATCTGCGTGCAGATGGGCGTTTCGTTCGTCAGCTGCGAGAATGCCAGGATGAACCTTGATGCCGAGCAGAACGGTTTCGACTTCGACAAAGTAAAGGCCAATGCTTATGAAAAATGGAACAGCGACCTTTCCCGCATAAAGGTGGAAGGCGGAAGAGAAGACCAGACTAAAGTATTCTATACCGCTCTGTATCACGCACTTATCCACCCGAACGTTCTGAATGACGTAAACGGGGAATATCCTCTGATGGAATACTGCGGGGACGGAAAGACATTGACAAGTGACGGCGGCGCGGACTACTCGAAATCGGGAACCGGTATCGGAAAAGTGGCCGAGGGGCACAACAGGTACACGGTCTTCTCGCTCTGGGACACCTACAGGAATGTCCACCAGCTTCTGACTCTCGCCTACCCTGAGCGCCAGCTGGATATGGTCAGGTCAATGATATCTATGTACCGTGAGTGGGGCTGGATGCCGAAATGGGAGCTTTACGGCCGTGAGACTTTCACTATGGAGGGCGACCCGGCAATCCCTGTAATCACGGACACCTACCTTAAAGGGCTGAAGGACATTGACATAAATACTGCCTACGAGGCTTTCGTCAAATCGGCTACGACTGAGGGGGCTAAGAACAGGATGAGACCGGACAATGACCCTTACATGAAGGACGGCTACATTCCGCTCGGGTATTTTGCCGCTGATTTCTCGGGAGACAACTCCGTCTCACACGCATTGGAATACTATGTGGCGGACAATGCATTGTCCCTTCTTGCTGCACATTTAGGCCACGCTGAAGATGCCAAGTTATTCAGGGACAGGGCATTGAACTACAAGCATTATTACAGCAGGGAGTCAGGTACGCTGAGGCCGCTCAATGCTGACGGGACATTCCTCTCTCCATTTAATCCGAGACAGGGTGAGAATTTCGAGGAGGTTCCCGGTTTCCACGAAGGCAGTGCATGGAACTACACGTTCTTCGTTCCTCACGATGTGGAAGGTTATGCGGCTCTGATGGGCGGACGGAAGGTGTTCCTGGAGAAGCTGCAGAGCGTGTTCGACGAGGGGCTGTATGATCCTGCCAATGAGCCGGATATCGCATATGCCTATCTTTTCAGCCGCTTCAAGGGTGAGGAATGGCGTACCCAGAAGATGATACCGCAGCTTTTGGAACGGTATTTCACGACCAAGCCTGACGGTATTCCGGGCAATGATGATACGGGCACGATGTCCGCATGGGCTGTGTTCTCGATGATGGGCTTCTATCCGGATTGCCCAGGAGAGCCGTCCTACACGCTTACCGCTCCGGCTTTCAGGAAGGTTACCATAACGCTGGACCCGAAGTGGTACGACGGACATAATAAGCTGACTATCACCAAGTCAGGGAGCAATGCCAATGCTTGCGAGACCTCGTCGGGGACAGGTCAATATGACAGGATATCGTCCATGACTCTCGGCGGCAAGACGCTGAAGAATTACAGGGTGGACCACAGGCAACTTACACGTGGCGGGGAACTTGTGTTCCGCTGTCGGGCTGCCAAGTAGCACAAAACATTGACACACAAAACATTGACAATAATGAAACATATATTTTCTGCGATGATGCTGGCGGCGATGGTGGCGGCCGGCTGCGCAAAAACGACAGACAACACGGATTACGTGCAGTACGTGAATCCGAAAATCGGCACCGGAGGACATGGGCACGTGTTCGTGGGGGCCAATGTTCCTTTCGGAATGGTTCAGCTCGGGCCTACCAGCATTCCTCAGACATGGGACTGGTGCTCAGGCTATCACGACAGCGATTCTACTGTAATCGGTTTTTCCCATACGCATCTGGAGGGCACCGGTATCGGCGATCTCTTCGACGTTACGGTCATGCCTGTCATAGGTGAGGTGGCTTATGCGCGTGGCGAGGAGCCTGCCGAGAACGCTACCCCTGAAGAAATCGAGGCTGCGTTAAAGACTGGCCTCTGGTCCTACGCGGACAGGTCTTCGGAAATCACCGTGCCCGGTTACTATAGCGTGATGCTTACCCGTTTCGGAATCGAAGCGGAGATGACAGCTACTTCACGTGTGGGTATGCACCGTTACACTTTCCCTGCAAGTGATTCAGCAGCAATCGTTTTCGACCTGGAGAACGGCGGGTGCTGGGACAAGGCCACCGGAACATTGACAGAAAAGGTGGACAGCGTGACTATCCGGGGCTACAGATTCTCCACAGGCTGGGCCAAGAACCAGAAGGTGTTCTTCTACGCTCAGTTCAGCAAGCCATTCGAGAAGTTCACTTCACACGGTCCTTACAGCAGAATGGATTTCCAGACCACTGAGGGTGAGCAGATTATGGTAAAAGTGGCCATATCTCCGACAAGTATGGACAGCGCGCAGGCCAATATGGAAGAGGAACTGGCCGGCTGGGATTTCAACGGCACGGTTAAGAGCGCAACTAAAGCATGGAACGCCGAACTGTCCAAAATCAAAATCGACACTGATGACGAGGACGCACGCACCGTATTCTACACTTCTCTGTACCACACGATGATACAGCCGTCTGTCTTCAATGATGTAAATCGCGACTACAGAGGCGCTGACGACCAGATCCACACCGGAAACGACTTCGTGAACTACACCACTTTCTCGCTTTGGGACACCTACAGGGCTGCTATGCCGCTGATGACGATTATCCATCCTGAGAAGGTCAATGACATTGCCAATACCATGATCAATATCTACCTGCAGCAGGGCAAGCTTCCGGTATGGCATCTCTGGGGCAATGAGACTGACTGTATGGTAGGCAACCCTGGAGTAGTCGCATTGGCAGACATCCTGGTGAAGGGCTTCGACGGCTTCGACAAAGAGCTAGCTTACAAGGCATTGAAAGATTCGGAAATGAGACCTGACAGAGGCCAGGATATCCGTATGCAGTACGGTTTCATCCCTGCCGACAAGGGTTTCGGCGAGTCTGTGGCCTACGATATGGAATATGCTATCGCAGACGGGGCCATGGCACAGGCCGCCAAATTCCTCGACAAGGATGACGACTACACCTATTTCCACAACAGAAGTCATTCATACAGGAACTATTTCGATGCCAAGACGCTTTTCATCCGCGGCAAGAACTCCAATGGCAAGTTCATCGAACCGTTCAATCCTTACCAGTCGGAGCATAGGGCGGATGTTTACTGTGAAGGCAATGCATGGCAGTACACGTGGCTTGCTCCGCAGGATTTCAACGGACTGGTATCGCTTTACGGTTCAGAGGAGAAATTGACGGAAAGGCTCGACAGCCTGTTCTCAGCCAAGAGCGAAATTGTCGGCGAGAACACTTCCAGCGACATCTCCGGCCTTATCGGCCAGTATGCCCACGGCAATGAACCGAGCCATCATATCATCTATTTCTACACGATGGCAAGGCAGCCGTGGAAGACCGCGGATATCGCAGACAAGATCTACAAGGACTTCTATTTCAATGATCCTAACGGTCTTGCGGGCAATGAGGATGTAGGACAGATGTCCGCATGGTACATATTGTCAAGTCTCGGATTCTACCAGAGCGAACCGGCCACACCTCGTTTCTGGTTCGGCAAGCCGGCGTTCAGGAGCGCTGCGGTAAAAGTGCCCGGTGGCGTGTTCAATGTCACTGCGGAAAATTTGAGTGAAGACAACAAGTATATCCAGAGCATCACGCTCAACGGAGATGAATACAATCTCCCGTATATCGAATACAAGGATATCTACAGAGGTGGAAACCTGATATTCAAGATGGGCTCTGAAAAGAAAGTATGGTACTAAAACAATATCAGATTATGGCAAACTATAAAACAGATTCACGTATAGTCCTCACGCTCGACGCAGGCGGTACCAATATGGTATTCAGCGCAATGCGCGGAGACGAATATATCATTGACCCGATCAATCTTCCTTCCAATGCGAAGAACCTGGACCTCTGTATGCAGACTCTCGTGCTCGGGTTCAGCACTGTAATCGAGCAACTTAAGGAGAAGCCGGTGGCGATCAGTTTCGCGTTTCCGGGGCCTGCTGATTATCCGCACGGAATCATCGGTGGCTATCTTCCGAACTTCCCGTCTTTCCGTGACGGAGTGGCTCTTGGACCGTTCCTCGAGGAAAAATTCGGCATTCCGGTATATATAAACAATGACGGTGACCTCTATGCTTATGGCGAGGCTCTCGGCGGAGCGCTTCCTGAGGTCAATGCAAGGCTTGCAGAGGCAGGAAGCGACAAGCGTTTCCATAACCTTATCGGCTACACATTCGGTACGGGTCTCGGTATCGGTTTCGTGATGAACGGGGAACTGAACCGCGGAGACAATTCGTGCGTGGAGACGTTCTGCCTGCCGAATTTCAAGATGCCTGGCTATATTCTTGAGGACAGCGCTTCCATTCGTGCCGTGACCAGAGTTTACGGCGAGGCGAGCGGCAATCTCGAGCACGGTCTTACGCCTAAGGAGATCGCGGAAATCTGCCACGGGGAGCGTGAGGGCAACAGGGAAGCTGCCGTCAAGGCGTTCAATGACCTCGGCGAGGCTGCCGGCGACGGTATGGCTATCGCCGCATCACTTTTCGACGGTATCATCTGTATCGGCGGCGGTCTAATGAACAATGCCGACTACATCATGCCTGGCATTCTCAGGTCAATGCGTTCTACGATCAAGACTATGTCCGGAGACACTATCGGAAAGGTTCAGCCAAAGGTTTACAATCTGGATGACCCTGAGGAGTTCGCTGCATTCGCAAAGGGCGATGCGCGCCAGATCAAGGTGTACGGAACTGAGAAGACCGCGACCTACGATCCTCAGAAGCGTATCGGCGTCATGCGTTCGAAGATCGGTGCCAGCAAGGCCATCTCGCTGGGCGCCTACACGTTCGCACTGAGCCAGCTCGATAAATAGTGGCGTAAGATTACCTATAATAGATTACAATAAAAGCCAAACAATGTATCCATTAAAATTCAAACCAATACTGAAGACTGTGGTATGGGGCGGCGAGAAAATCGCTCCATATAAGGAAGTCGTTACAGATCAGCATAATATCGGCGAAAGCTGGGAACTTTCCGGCGTAAAGGGCCATGAATCCGTCATTGCCAACGGAGAATTCGAGGGCAAGACCATCACCGAACTGGTGGAACAGTTCAAAGGCAAGCTAGTAGGCGAAAAAGTCTATGCCAATACCGGCAACGAGTTCCCTCTCCTCATCAAGTTCATTGACGCGAAAAGCGACCTTTCCATTCAGGTCCATCCTGATGATGAACTGGCCGCAAAACGCCACAATTCCAAGGGAAAGACAGAGATGTGGTACGTGGTAGGCGCAGATGAAGGCGCCCACCTGCTTTCAGGCCTCTCGGAGAAAATCACCCCTGAGGAATATGTGAAAAGGGTGGAGAACAACACCATCACCGACGTTCTCACGAACTTCAATGTCAAGGCCGGAGACGTGTTCTTCCTGCCTGCAGGTCGCATCCACGCCATCGGCACCGGCTGTTTCATCGCTGAAATCCAGCAGACCTCGGACATCACCTACCGCATCTATGACTACGGACGCCTCGGACTCGACGGCAAGCCACGTGAACTTCACACGGAGCTGGCCAAGGACGCAATCGACTACAATGTCTATCCGGAATACAAGACAAGTTACGTGGAGAAAAAGGATGACGAGAATGTACTGGTAAAGTGCAAGTACTTCACTACCAGCCAGTACGACCTCGACAAGCCTTTCACCAAAGACCTGTCAGGCATTGACTCGTTCCTTGTCGTGATGTGCATCGAAGGACGCGGTACTCTCACCGACCATGAAGAAGAAGAGCACACGCTTACCCTTCATCAGGGCGAGACCGTCCTCATCCCTGCCACCTCCAAAGGTGTCACCTTCACCCCGTCATCCGGCATGAAGCTTATCACCAGCTATATCGGATAAATACACGAAACTTTAGTACGTACTATTGTCAGAATACGAATCCGACGGACAAATCCGCAGACAAGGTGCGGAAACAGATGGATGATATTCCTGCCGAGAGGCAAAGCCTACGCCAATGAAATCTTACGCCGGCATCAACAGCGATGCCGGCATCTCGACCTTACGTCCGCCACTAAACTTCGCATCTTGGATTGTTCTTCCTGCCGACTGGAAGGTGGCCTTGATCTCTCCGCGTGCCCCGACCTTCAGTCGCTTGACTGTTCCGGCAACCCCGGCCTCACCCGCATCCTCCTGAACAGCAATTGCGCATCCTCAGTGAAGGTCACCAAAGATGCGCAGTGTATTATCTCGTATTAGCCCGGCTATGCTTGCTTCCAGTCGTCGATGGTCTTGGTTTCGGATGAGAAGTTTATGCCGAGCTTTGATTATCTGCTTGCCGCTGGCGAGGAACGGTTTGTCGTAACCTTTCTCCTCGATTTGTTTCAGAGCAGTTTCGGCGGATTCATCGCGCTTTAATTCAATGATATAGACATATTTGTCCGTATCGAAGACAATGTCAATCCTTCCGTTGGAAGTCTGGTATTCAGTCTTTACGTAAAGCCCCATCATTTTCAGCATTATCGACATCACGTTCTGAAAGTACAACTCCAGGTCGCCCTGAATCATGTAGCTATTTCCTGCGAAAAATGCAGTGAGACGGTCCATGAAAGCCTTGGTGTTTCCATCACGTATATCTCTAACGAACTGATATACTGACAAATCCCCTCCTATCAGTGCTGGGGCGAACAACTGGCTTAGGGAATGCAAGAAGCCACGCTTGACTTCCTCGTTAGGGTAGTCAAGGTTGTATGTGAAAAAATCAGGATTAAAATCCTTGATGGTCAAATATCCAGCCTGATACATGAGTGTAATAGGGGCCGGACTTACGTAGTTCGATCCCGTCAGAGTCTCCACCGCCACGTCATTCTTCGAGATGTTGTCCAGGTTATAGTTGCCCTGCTTCAGGTATCTTACCAAGAATGTCGGTGTGCCCGTCTCGAACCAATACATTCTGAATTTATTCGCATCAAAAGTATTCAAAAGACTGAACGGATTATACACGCCGATGCTGTCTTCACAAAAATGATAGCCATCATACATTGATGCTAATTTCTTGTAACATTCTTCTTCCGAAAGCCCGTTCACCTCCGCAAGGGTTTTCACACTTTCACCAAAATATGCCTTTAATTCCTGCTCCGATATTCCGCAGATATCAGAATATCTTGCATCCATCGATATGTCATTCAAATTGTTGAGGCCACTGAATATGCTCATTTTGCCAAGCTTGGTCACTCCTGTAAGGAATGCGAAACGGATGGCATTGTCCTTTCCTTTTATGACGCTGTAGAATCCCTGAAGCTCACGCCTGAACTGCTCCATGAGTTCTGGATTGTCAATGTTGTCGATTATCGGTTTTTCATATTCGTCAATGAGAATGACGACTTTCTGTCCGGTCTTTCGGTATGCGGTATCGATAATATTTTCAAAGCGGACACTTGCGACATGTTCACCTGTCCGGATCTCATAAAGCTCTTCATACTTGGATAAAAAAGAGTTGAGTTTGGAATAAAGTTCGTCAACAGACAAATATGCAGCTCCAGTCAAGTCCAGATGCAAAACAGGATAGCTCACCCAGTCCTTCTCCAACGACTCCATCGCGAGACCTTCGAAAAGGTCTCTTCTCCCGCTGAAATACGCCTCCATAGTAGACACGAGCAGACTCTTTCCGAATCGTCTCGGGCGACTCAGAAAATAATATTTGCCGGTGGAAGTCAGCCTATAGATGAGAGCAGTCTTATCTACATAAACATAACCGCCATTTCGAATTTCTTCAAAACTCTGTATTCCTATCGGGTACAACATATTCCGTCCTCCGTATTTGTTCCGCTTTTACAAAGGTAACGTTTCTGCCCGAAAATAAGAAGCTGTTTGAAAATTATTGAAAAACCAGCCTCTGTTGAAATTTTGCATAGGTTGAGAAATCCCCTATCTCAAGTCATATTGATTTTTCGACATTTATATTCGCAGTCATTACATAAAACATGTAACATAATATATGTAACACAAACCATGGAACAGCCGAAGAATCCATTCGTAATCTACGGATACAAGGGAGCGGAGTATTTCTGTGACAGAAAAAAAGAGACTGAAACGCAACAAGGGACATGAGCCAGTTCATACAGCTTCTTGCGAAGACGGTAGTTGGACAAGTCGATACATTTTCCCAAGCGACATTAAGGAAAGTCACGTCATACTTTTCCAGCTACCGGCCTACCGTTTCATTCAACGAGCTGACCGGAAATAAAAACTGCGCATCCATGGTGAAAACCACCGGAGATGCGCATGCAAATCAATCTACAGTATCTGAAACACTAGCTCTTTGGCCGAGACATCCAGCATATCAGTGCTGAAATAAGTTCTCCGGCGATGCAGACAATTATACCATTGCGCATCAGGCCATGGAAAGATTTCACTACTGTCGGATCATATTCTAACGATGAGTCCACAAGTGGCACATATGCCCCTAATGTTTCAAGAGAATCTACTATATCTGTCACCAAAACAATATTACGGATAATCCTGAAAAGAAAATATCCAAATATTAACATTCCAGCCTTTGCCAGCAGATTTATGAAATACAATTTGTCATCAGGAGTAATCGTGGTATCTTCTGATGTTTCTACGGCTGTTGCCTGTTTTTCTTCTACCTCCATATTTCTTTGATCATTATTCATCTAACGAACCTTGTAAAATTTCCGACAAAGACACGGCTTCTCCACCAAAACTGAAATATATATCTCCAATAAACCAGTCCCCTCTTTCCTTAACCATTAGCAGCACCACCGCTTGCTTATCAGTACGGTATTCATACTTGTTCACCACCATCACTGTAACCGAATACTTTAACGCACCCATATAGTTGATTTCGCCTATTTCTATTTGAGGATCGGCAGGATCCTGACTCAAGCTCCAAATATCAAACTCAATGGCACCAATTCCATATTCTTCAGAAGCTTTCTGCTCATCTTTCCACAAACCATACAGTTTTCTCGAGAAAAATTTCTTCTCCGCATCTCCTTTTCCTGAAAACGCATATTTATAAATACGATTTATACGTTTCTTCAGATCACTAATATCCTCAGCATTGTCTGAAATATCATCCGAAGAATCATCATAAACACTTGAATCATATATTTCATTAGAGCCGTAATTCCCGTTCTCAAGTTTCGTACACGCTACCGCTGCGGCTACAATAATCATCATTCCACAGAGAGAGAGTATGGCTATATCTGAAAGACTAGCGCTGTTTTTTGTCTTTTTCACCTCATTGCCTTTTCGGCAAAGCAGAACCAGAAGCCACATAGGCCCCACAACAGGTATCAACGACACAAGAACCGTCTTGCCACTCTTTCCGATATCATGCATTCTACGCACCATTATTCCCAAAGAAGGTAAAAGCAGTACCAGCGACAAGAGATAATAAACAGCCGTTCCCATGTCGAAAAGGATACTGAATAAGCCAGACACCGCGCCGACAATAATCATAAAGAACAAAGCAAAGTGCCAATATTCTGATCGGGTGGCGACGCCCTTGAAATCAACGTAATGAGAGATAACCGGTCCCAAGAAATATTTTTTCAGCAACCCTGATTTCCTATATTGCTTTATCCATTTTTTGCCGGCTGCTGTAGATTTTGCTGAAGATGCAAGATCCCCGCCAGAAAGCAATGTCATCTCCTTGAATAGAGCATCTACCGCTTCAAATGTATTATTCGTACTGCGTTTAAGTCCACTTGAAGCCGAATTTTGATAAACAAAGCCAACATATTGCCCATTGACAAGGATTCGCATCATTGCCGAATTAATATTCAATGCTGCTGACAGGGTTTTAATTTCGTTAAGAGGGATATCTATTGTCTCGCGGAATATGCTTGTAAGACTACCAAGAAGTACGCTGCCATTTTCCACCCTCACAATAAGTCTTTTGTCTGTAATACAAAATCCTGTAAAGAACTGTTTGCATTTACCGACAAGCACCAGCACCTTCTCATCCGGAGCCAGCTCCAGATATTTTTTCTTATGCACCGCAAGCACTTCGTCGGGTATTGACGGATATGCATATACGGCAGAATCTTCCTTGAAGTAGGATTTCGCTGCTTCTATTGCAGCCAGAATTGTAGATAACTCCATAATATCATTAAATTAATATTCAACCAGGCAATTATATTTCATATCAAAAGTCTTGTTATCCATAATAAGGAAGCGGATACCATCCGCGATTCCTATCACAGCTGGAATATATGTCCAACAGAAAAGCAGGCATAGTATTCCAGAGCCTATTTTCCCGAGGTAAAAGTACTGTGCCCCAATAGATCCAAGTAAAAAAGCAAGAACAATAGCCGTTATCTTATTTTTATCTCGCACTTTTGTATATTTCGGTTGTCCATCCGGCACTTCCTGAGGAGCGCCATCCGCTTCCGCCTTAAATGTAGCTCCACAATAGAGGCAGCGATAGTTACCTTCAGAAATGCGTGTATACTTAGTCCCGCCGCATTCCGGACATTTGATAGAATCTTCCATAATTATAATCTATTTGCTTTTAATGTTATTATTAACTTACTTAAAGTCAATGAGATATTTTCAGTTTTTTCTTCCTGCACAGCCAGAACCACAGAATCAACACATTCATGAAGTTGCGAATAGATTGTACTGTTTTCAAATACTCGTGCAGGGATATTCCGCATCATATCAATCGCAGAGGACAGCTGCTTAATATTATCCAGGTCACCTGATTTCTTATGCAAATAATTTGCAGCCGAACAAAGTTGTCTTAATAACGTCCCTTTTTCCTGTATATTATGCTGCACCGGCTTATTATCTTCTTCCGAAATAGAACCGCCACGGTCTGCCATAAGGCAAACAACCAATGTTATGACAGCCATCACGACATAACCGACGTACAACACAGTCAAGTCTCTGTCAACGTCTCTATACGAGCCGGATGCAAATATAAAAAGGAGCGTCCACGCAAAAAGCAGAAAAGACGAAACATCCAGTATCTTTATCAATGATGCGTTCTTAATAGTAATCGTCCGAATAGAAGAGACAATGAAAATATGCAGAAACGCAGACCATAGGAAAAGGAGTCCACTGACCGCACAACATACCATCATCACCGACAATTCCTGAAATATTAGATAGAACATGCCGACCAATGCCACACTGCATATAAGCAGCACTGTGATAAATACTATTTTTTTCATACGAGCTTAATTTCAATATAATTACTCAACATGAGATGGCGGTGGTGGAGGTGGTGTCATTGAAGAAAACAGGCTTGAAATTTCGGGAGTCTGTCCAGCTGCCATCCATGCATTTCCACCCACTTTATACAGATAAGTCGATTGTCCTATTTGCCCTTTAATTATCTTATCATGTATAACGTCAAGCCTGAACGGCCCTTCAGTATTGCCATTAGAAGCAACATAAAAAGATGGCATAGATGGGGGTGCCGGTGCTGCAACCTGAATTTGCGATGCTGGATTTCCTTTCATGACTTCTCCAAAAATCTGTCCAGCCTGGCTTCCCAGACTCAATCCTGCCCCGGCACCCATAAACACTCCAGCACCTTGATTACCAGCAACTGTCTGTGTGATATCCAGCTGCCGCTGCTGTACATAGTCCACCCCTAGTTTATTAAGTCGTGCTCTTTCCGAGATTCCTTCCATTACTTTCTGATATCCAGGATCGTTCTCATTAAATGAAATATCTTCAATGTTGAAGTTAAGAAGTTCCCCCCCATATTCGTCAAATGTCAACTGCAGTTCTTTCGAAATCGCTGTTCCAAGAGAACGATATTCAGTACCTAGTTCATTCACATTGACCCCATTTTCCTTCATGAACCGAGCAATTGAAACCTTTACAGCCTCAATCACATCAGACCTGAACTGTTCATATATCAGATTCATATCTGATTCCGCCTGAGTTCCTACAAATTTCAGGATAAACAACCCGCCGTCTTTTATTCTGATGCCATATTGCCCGCGGGCAGACATCTTAATCGGTATTTCGAAATAAGGATCGATTACCCTAAGGCCTCCTGCACCCCAAAGTATATTACGCTTTGCAAGCTTGCTTACAAACAATATACTTGCATTAAAAGTAGATTCCCCTCCAGAAGCCAGATTAACGACATCGGATAAGGCAGGAAGATTAGATGAAGACAAGGCATAACGTCCTGCAGAAAATTTATCATAAAGTGTCCCGTTCCGATAGAAATAAGCCTCCTGGCTATCATTAACTGTCAAAACACTTCCAGTATTGATATCCTGTACAGGATATTTGTAAACCAGCACTTCATCCGACGACTGATTCCATAAAATAGATTGAATTGTTGCCATCACGTATATCGTTCCCTCAGCATATTATAAGATCAGCATATTATAAGAGATGTACACGCTGTTCCACCCGCCTTTTTCTAAAGAATGATTCCTTTCTCTACCCTCAGGTGACTGTGCGAACGCAGTTGTGCTTATGAGCATAGCTGCAACTGCAATGATTTGTTTGATTTTCATAGAGTTAATAAACAGTATGCGTTGGCTGGGCTCCGTACCAACAATAAACTGTACGAAAAAGTGTGGAGCTCATATCGTCTACTCTATGGAGGTTGTGGAAGAACCTTTCTCGATAAACTACTGATACTCCACACTCGGATTGATATGGAGTATCTGCCTGCATAGAAACGCAGGCGTACCGCATAGTCAATGCGAGCGAGATGTATTCCGCAGCCCTGACTTGAACTGAAAAAAGTGGTTCTTCCGCAATTTAGTTGAAGCACAGGTCGCTGAAGACCATTTTTCGTTT
>ERZ857965.1764-NODE-1764-length-20325-cov-3.060187_pt1 | contig 20325 bp, 12 predicted proteins | sample MGYA00519758_ERZ857965 | MGnify/ENA primary metagenome ERZ857965 (study PRJEB31778, sample SAMEA3449381) | human gut metagenome | biome: human gut; feature: human-associated habitat; material: faeces | place: United Kingdom | collected 2010/2012 ... | reverse complement strand
ACCATCATCTTTTCATCATCACAATCAGTTCCTATCGGGCAAATACCATAAACCAACATCTCATCTTCCTTGACATGGATGAGATACTTGATCTTCTGAATCTTGCTTCTCACTCTCAGACCAAAATCGAAAATGCCACGCTCTTCGTCAAAAGAGTAATGCCAGTCAACGTCAGTCAGGAACTGCTTAACAACGTTTGCGATCTCGTTAGAATAGTTATATTTTTTCATGGTTGAATTCTCCTTTGCATCTATGTAAATTTGATTGTTTGATTACCGTGCAACGATTGGTGTCACATTCCCCAGAGGTCTTCAGCCGCTCAATGGTCGCTGTTATCGAACTATACGCCTCGATAACTAGGCGTTTTGGCATGTTTCTTATGGAGTTTTCAAGGTTCCGTTTTCGAAGTTTCCTTCAATGAGTTAATTGTCTCATGGACAATTCCATTCTCCGGAGGGGGGGAGTTCTCTGTTCCTTTTGGAAGAGAAAACTCTCTGTCGCTCCTGTGAGATAAGTATCTCATGAGCTATTAGCCAGCTTAGGTGGGGGAGTTATGCTCCAAGTTCTTATGTGAACTCATAGCCGTCCCTTCCTTGTTGTAAAATAATCATCTCATACAACTCTCGCAAAAGATTTAGGGTGAATAAAAAGATCCCAATGCCATTGATTAGTTTTCAATAGCATTGGGATCTTTCATCCACCGTATTATTTTCTATTCCTTTACCACCTTAAAATGCTAACTGAGTAATTTTACATCTAATCCTCATCATCTGAGCATCGCTCCATCGAATGTGCACCCAGAACCAAGATAAAGTTTATACAATTATCAATAGCTGTAATTAAATCCTGATTAAATTCATCGGATCCAAGACTATACACATCACAAAAGGTCGCCCCCCTTTGTTTGCAAGGCATCGTATATATTCTTAACTTCAAGCATAGATTCCCTTCGTCTGTAGCTTATAAAGTTTTCAAACACCTGCATATTTCTTACCTCTGTTTATTAATGTGTCATTGTTTTTTGATGGAATATCCGAGCTTCACAATAAGTTTCAGTGTTTCTAATGCCGTATTACGATCATATTCTTTTTCACCCTCAGGCAGTTCATCATAAGCTACCATCTGTGGCGTGGTTTTCTTTTCCAGATCCTTAACCGGACCGTATGTCCATCCTTCTGCAATGCGTCCTACTGCCCAAACATCATGAACATTTTCAGCAATTTTCTCAGTGAGTGCCAGCAATTCTTCCGGAAGAATAACATCGGAAGTGTCAACCGGTATCGGATTATATTTATCCTCTGACATAAAGTCTCCTTTCTGATTCATAATTACCGGTGGATGGACATCCATCCACCGGTAACAAATATTAGCTTTCTTCCATCAAATTCTTGAGGGTTTGGCCTATGTTAATGATTCTATCCTCGCTGGAGATGGTCTTAATATGCAGCTGACTTCCTCTGCTTCTCTGCATAGTATTAAGTTCATTTGCCACTGCATTGGAACGTGCATATGTATTGCCTAAGAGCACCTTGGTTGTTCCAATACCAAACTGATCCGCAATACTATGAAGTTTATGATAGTAATCTAGCTTTAACTCCACAACAGCCTTACATTCAACAATAATGCTTCTGAATCCTTTTGTGAGAACAAGATCCAGCTCATTCTTAACACCGCCAGACTCCCAACTGAACTCATAACCACTTGCTACGTCATCAAAATATCCCGTTTTCAGAACATCATAGTACGCATATACTTCGAGGATTTCTCCTGCACTGGTTAAAAGTTTTTTGATTCTTGGTGATGAATATACAAAACTTACAAGTCTAGGATCCGTTGCATTCTGCTTCAGCTGACTTACGAAATGCTCTTTTTCAAGCTGCTGTAATACACCAAACGCAAATTTCTGACGGCCAGTACCATCCACATCAAGATTCGCATCTGTAACAGTAAGATTATTACACTTGATTTCAACATAGTCAGAATTGTATGCTTTGTACTTACGCACATCAATTCCATAATATGGCAGTAACAGCTGAGGATTGATGAATACTGCATTCAGAGCCTGCTCATATTCACCATTGATTCTTAACTCTAATTTACAAGTATCGCTGGTATGGGTCATGATATTTGATTCTTTCTCAGCAATACCATATTCCATCAACTTTTGAATCAACATCTTTACTGTTGTGAAACAGAATTCTGGTAAGAAGTATGTCAAAGTTTTATATGATGGTGAATCAGATGTGCTGACCGTCATCTTTGCCAAAGGCTTTTGGTCAGACTCATACTTATCCAGACACATACAAAGACGATTCCAATTTCCCACACCATTCTCAAATTTCTTGAAGTTTAAATACTCTCCGGTGTATATCTTCCACAATGCTTCGTAATCATCGGCAAACTCAGGAAGATTAAATCTGTTATCAGATGCATTCATCAGCGCAAACATATCTCTGATTCTAATAAATGATGCATCTTTAACATACCGCAAATACTCACAGTCAATTCGTTTAGCGAATTCCTTATGTCTCCAATCAAACTCGAAGTACGGAATGTCTAATCCTGTGATGCAGCCGATGAACATAGCATTATCATATGCGGAAGGGAAGAGCGGATTTCCACCGTCATAGAGATCAACAGGAAACTCCTTTAGATAATGTGTAAATCGCTGCGCCGCCTCTGCATAACTATCTACATCATAAATTGTATCCTTCTCAAACCAGGCATTTCCATTAGCCTTCGAATAACTCTTATTAAGTTTCGTCAGTTCGCGTTGCAGTTTCTCCCTTTCTTTATTCGGGACTTCACTCAGGCAGGCAACTACCATTTCAATACCACAATGCACATTCCTTTTGCCAAAATAATTCAGAATCGCATCGAGCTTCCGAATCAAGAGATCAATATCGGAGGACTTATTAAAACAGTATAAGAATCTGATAACTTCTGGGCTTAATACAGTAGCCGCTGCTACATTTGCAAAAACAGCCTCATTGCGACCATTCTGATACTTTCCATCTTCAAAAGCCATCGCAATCGCTGGCATGTAGTGATAAGTGAGAATAAACGGAATCTTTTCAATAAGCACTTCATCATTTGCCTTATAATTGCGATATAGATTACTTTCTATTACCGGGAAAAATGCATGTTCAATAACAGCTAATCTTTCTTCAATTTTTGCTTTACTTTCTTCACTTAACGACGAAAGTGATTTCTTAAACATATCTTGGTAATAGCCATACTGTCTGCTATAGCTTTCTACTCCGTTTATTATGTTCTTTAAAGCAAACTGGAACTGTTTGAATGCACGTTCTGCCTCATCACAATCTGTAGGAATCAAATTCTGAATAAACAGTAAATCTGGATTCTGGAATAAATTGTCCTTTTTCAGTTTTTCCGCATGACTCCGGAAACACCGGTGTAGTTCAATAGACATTCTGTCCAATTCATCTAATTTGCCATCAATTTCTCCTGTATTCCACAAAGCGTGATTGTCTTCCATGTATTTAGGAGCACTCAAAGGTGATGTTTCTGAGCCCCGTACCATACATGGATGAGTTCTATTAACAGCATCTTTTACGCTTGCTCGAACAATACAATCTTCAAGGAGCAATTTTCCCTTATCATCTTTAGGTGCAGTCCAACCATCTACAGCTCTTTCGATTAACCACCTTCTATGTTCCAGATCTACCAATCTATCAAATTTTGCTTTGGCCTCCGGTTCTGTAAAGCGAGCTTCTAGAACTTGCTTTGAGAACAGCTGGGCTGCTTCAAGCAAATCTGAGCAATCAATTTGAACACTATGAAGTTTATATTTCACTGACAGTGCAAATGCTAAAGAAGCAGTTCTGTTATACTTATCCTTCTCGGTTTCTCCTTCAAAGAACTTCTTACGTTCGTTTGTCACATCAATATTCAGCGAATCGTTCCAAGAAACATGAGTGTTAAATGCCATTTCGCCTAATCTCTGATCAATTGATGCAACATCCACAGGATCATTTACACATACAGAATACAGTTTGTTCTGAATATCCGCTTTTCTAAACGCCACTTTGTTTTGACTTACGTAACAAACAGGGCAGGCATGATCTATCTCCTCTGAGAATGCTCTCGCGATCGACTTACTAAGAGCATCATTTCCCAGTGATACGAAAACATAATCATATTCTTTCTTTGCTTCCATAGATTGGAAAATCAGAGCCTGAATTATTTCCCGGTTCAGTTGAGACATCTTGTTAGTAAATCTTAATCGTTCGGCACTATCAGAACTAATTTCTCCCACACTTCGGAATTCTACGGTTGCATATGAAAGTGATTCATTCCCAGCCATCGAGCCATTAATATTTATAAACTCTGTGATAGCAGGTCTAAAACGTAAATATGCTGCTTTATCTTCTTCCGGTTCATCGGAAACAGCAACAATATTCAAATTAATTCCAGACATCTGCCCAGACTGTAAACAAATATCGATGAATTTCTGACCGTAGGTTCCAGCGCCTATTACTAAAACATTAATGTCCTTTGCCTGATCGTTAACAGTCTCATAAAGAGGATGCTCATAAAGAAGTTTCTGAATAACAACTGTAGGCTCAGATACGCCTTCTGTACTCTTCTCAACAGGAGTCCACAGCATTTTTGTTAACCGTTGTCTTGCTTTATCCAGATCAAGCTTCAGTTCGGAGCAACTCTGATAACGCTTCCTAGGATCCTTTGCTAGACATTTTTCAAGAATCTTACAGAGTCTGGACATCAATGCTGCATCAGAATTGGTTTCCGATGTCTGGAATAACGCGGAATGCTTCACCAACTGATCAATACTTGAATAGTAGAAATCTCGATACAGACCATCTGGTATATCCTTTGTAATCACAATTGCATTAAACAACATTGCACCAATTGAGTAAATGTCCGACCTGTTATCTGCTTTTCCTTTAACAACTTCAGGCGCACAAAATCCCTCTGTTCCAGACACACATAAATACTCACTCTCCACTGAACAAAGCGTATTAATATCGAACAGAGAGATATTATTAGGTTTAATCTCAAAATCACTATCGTACTGTACCAAGAAATTAGACGGTTTAATATCCATATGCATTAGCCCTGCTGTATGGAGAGCCTTAATGCAATCTGTCAACGCATCGATCACACACAGAATATCCTGAAGTCTACTTTCCGGATTTTTACCCGGATTCTTCTTTATTTCTGCCAAATACAGATCGAAGCCTTTGCCCGGTACCCCCGGCGACCAAATATATACTGTAGGTTTGCGGAAATCGATATCATCCGTCAAATCATTTGCTTTCTTTTTCCAGAATGCAAATGGCGATTTCGCAACTTCCGTATTCGCTTGAATCATACTTCCATACAGTATCTCTCCGTGCTGAATATATCCTTTCAGAATCTCGTTTTTAGGATTATCCACCATTACTTTTCTCAGCAACTTGTAAGTACCAATATAATCCTGACACATCTCATCAAATTTACGAACAGTTCCAGCCCCTGGAACAAGCTGCCCATTTGAAAGACGCTCCAAAGAATAGTACCATGCCTGATTTCCAACCACAGAATCAATCGGATAGAATTCTTTCAGTTTTCCTGTTTCTACAATTCCATCCTTCAGTGTTCTGGTGGCCTCATAGCATACCGTTGACCCTCCTTCACCTATTACAGATTTGATAAAATATTCTTCTGGTGAACTGCCGTCTTCGTTTCTGGACAACATGATTGAACCAGTAAGATATTTACGTCCCGATTCCTCCATAATACTTGTATCTCCTTTTTATTTTCTTTCGCGTGTAAAAGAGATATAGCTACAATCATCCTCATTCTCAATCAATGAAAGATTGCGTTTCAAGCCTTCGATATCGTACGAATTCAAAAGCGAAGCAATATCTTCTTTGGTCATCTGATCCAGAAAACCATCCGAACACATCAGGATACTGTCTCCCAGTGCAAGATTGCATACAGCTATATCTATAGCCTTTCTGGCACCTTTGGTTGTTGTCAAGCATGGATTACCTCTATATCGCTTTGGTTTTAAAAGATAGGAAAAACCACTCTCAGTCACAGATATAATTGCTCCGTCTCCCAGATTTACCAGAACTGTTCTTCCGGTTTTTTTCTCCATAAAAACCATTGCAAAGGTACTTCCATACTCCCTAATGTCACAACCTTCCGTTTTATTACATTCCAAGTAATATAAGATATGCTCCGTCAGAAGATATGCAAGCTTTTCTTTTGGATAGTTAAAAAACTCACTGCCTTCCTGTTTAATAACCTTTGACATAGATTCACATGATAGTCGAGCTCCTTCTAATCCCTTTTCACATGCCGTAGCACCATCAGCCAGCATAATTGAGAAAAAATCTTCTCCTTCTATGCTATAAACATAATCCTGATTTTCTCTATTAGTCCCCCTGTGATAAGTACCTGTCTTGCTGAATTTGTTAATAACCATTTACATGCATCACTCCTTTATTTTGATGCAATAATTATAACAAATATTTCTTGAACATAAGCGAGGGGGATTTCCCCGATACTAATTATTATCCATTAAATAAAAGTACAACGCAAATACAACATACGCATCAAATATATTCTTCATACTTATTGGCTGATATCTCGCTTCCGTAAGGTACTGGTTTATCGATGATTCATAATCTTCATATACATCATCAAAACTTAGTAGTACCGGTATCAATCGAGTTTTCTTTTTTTTCTTTTTTTTCTTTTTTTCTTTTTCTTCTTTTTCTTCTTCATACTCTACTCCTTCCGTTTGATCTAGCAATACAATATAATAATTGAAATGAATTGCAATCAATTCACTTCTAGTAACTCTTTTATCATACTTCAGCCTACTAATTAACGCTTCCACCATTAATAGTTCAGACTCATCATTAATATAATAGTTGTTCTTTGAAACGCTATCAAGAATACCGTTAAGGAGTTCGTCATTATACTCGCGTCCTCTTAAATAGTAGCCATCTTTATTTTTGCAAATATCAAATCCGAGATTAATAAGACAGCTAATCGAATTCGATATCTGATCTCCCACCGAAATAATACCTTTTCCCTCCAAACGGCTCTGCAATTTATACATAGACAAAGTAGTACTCTCTGATGAATAAATTGCAAAAATATGAAGCAACATCAATATTCTAGCTCTATTATTTTTGTTAAATCGACCAGTACTAATATGTGTTCTTTCATCAAGTGCATTCAACACTTTCAAAAACGCTTTATCATCTGCAAATTTTTCTTCCAATAAAGTTTTAACTTCCCAATCAAATACTGCATCCAGTTTGAAAGCAATATCATCTTTGATTTCTTTTGTCAAATCTGACTTCTGATGTATATCGAACGGATTAATATCTGTACATGATCCATCAATATCATCCATAATCTCTGTAATCAAATCAAATGCCGTATTTTCTTCAGATGCAACCATAATCCTGGCAATACCTTTATTGTCCAGCGAATACACCTGATAATGTGCTAAAATATAGTCAGCAATCTCATCAACTCCCTTATTAAGAAGCACATTAACATGCAAATCTCTATAAACACACGTATGAACACCAACATTTTTATGTGCTAATTGCCCTTCCTCTTTTGCACGCTTTACACATTCATCTATAATATCTTCTGCCTTATCGATTTTTTCTCCCGGAGACATATCCAAATCATTTCTGCACAGGAAATAGATATAAATCATTTCTACAAAACTCTTATAGTTGATGCCTTCTCCCGTAGGTTCCTTCTCAATTGAAGTAGCATTTTTAGGATTCGTATAGTCAGAAGATAACACTCTCAAGAAATTATCATTATAATAATCTTGAAAAAGATTTTTTACGATATCTCTTTCATCTTCACACTCTTTTTTATCTTCACACTCTTTTTCATTCAAAGAGACTGTCATCTCAAACATAAAGGCAAAATAATAAAGATACACCTTAGTCCTGCCGCTTACTCTGAAATTACCTGCAGCCAAGTCATTGCACATTTCAATCAACTCAAAATCAATGTTATTCTTTTTTGCCTCTTCTTTTTTCTTTGCCTTTAATGCATCTTTCTTCGCCTGTTTATATAAGTCATCAGCTGTACCTTCTTTTCCTGTTTTTGAAACACGTTTTATCGTTTTCAATTGGCTTCTAAAGTCATTTTCAAGATTTACAACAAATTTAGAAATATGATCTTCATCTGCCTCAACATAATTATTTACAATACAGTTATAAAGAATCTTAAGATATTTCATTGCGTCTTCACGAATCGCGTCTTCATCTTCGGATGTTATTTTGCTTAGAATATCTATTGTATTTTCAGACAATTCAATCTTTTCAAATGATAAGTTGTCATCATCCTGATATTTAACAATGCGGTCAATGATCAAATTCAAAACATCAGCATCTGTCAATTTTACAGCAGAATGTTCAAATAGCGAATCATCAATTTTTAAGAGCAACAAGTTCTTCTTTTCCTCCTCTGAGGAATTTTGATACGTTGTTACTTCAGTTTTATTCAACCGACTCTTAGCCCATTTCAAAACCTGACTTGTATGAAATCTCTTAAAGTCGTCTCCTCCACCGATAACAAACTTCTTCAAAATAGCTACTCTTACCGTATCTGCGGAATATTCCGGTGCCAATCGACGAACAATTCTCTCCATAAAGTTACTTGTAGCAGGAGCTTTGGTATACATTTCATGGAAAGACTCTAATAATTCATCCTGCACTCTTGATCTATCAGGAATGGATTTCAAAATAGAACGATCCGATATCAGTGCCTCTACATCAATTTTTCTTGCATCACATAAACACGAGACGACCTTCTTCTTCCATTTCTTTGCGTCCTCCGGTGCACGATCATAATCAGCAAGAGCCACTTCAAAATCTTCTCTACAATAGTAGCTTTTTAATTCCGAAAGTTTTCCCTTAAATATAGTATCCATGTTCTTAGTATAATCGAATGGTTTCTGTGTTTGCATACATCTTCCTCCCTTAAGTTCCTGCCGAACTATCTTTTTCTTCTATTGAACTCATAATTACCTTTACTGGCCGGTTTAAAAAATTAATATCCCCTTCTTGTTCCCTTCCATCTTGGACAAATACTTGACCATTTGTCATAATTAGTTTTGATTCATCCATGTCACCATTTAGTATCCCTATTATTAAGTACAATGTCTACTCATGAATATCTCCCCGACACACCTATAATTAGGTCGAAAAGAACAACATCCATTAATGTCTCGTCAAAATATAGATCCTCAAATTTGTGGACACAACTAAAGGAACTCTTTTACTCCAGCAAGAATCCAACGAAATTCCGGCGCATCAGCACGAATTTCCGGAACAGCAATAATTTGACTATTACCAATATAAAATTTGAATCTGGAATTCAATTCCAGGTCTTCCAGCTGCATTGGTAGGATCGGTTTTTTATAAGTAATTGCTCGTTCTATTTCTCTTTCAACAAACTGAGACATCTACGATGCATTCGTAAGTAATAGCAGTAAGCAGGAGCATCTCTCCAAAGCATCATTGATGACATATGCGTATCTACTGCCCGCCGGAATATCATATGGTACCATCCAACAGGAAATATTATTCTCTTTAAGCAACAAACGAACTGAGTCTGCCATCTGCTGATTTTTTGAGCTATAACTGATGAAAACGTAATTGTCCTTGTTATCATTTGCAGTATTCACAACTATCTTCTGGCCATTTTGAACATCTGCATTTAGATCTGTTGCTTTCTCATTTGCAGGCGCTTCCGCTTCGTCATCACAGTTAATAGTATTGGCAGTTATATAAAAATTTTTTCCCTTAGCCGGCGTATATTTTTTATGGTTTGTTGCTTTTCCGAAAACAGACACGGAATGCCTAGAATGAACTCGTTTTACCAAAGACCCTCTAAAAGCATCAAAATATACCTCTTCCACCATATCCGGCAGTTCATATTCTTCGTCATCCCAATCCGCTGGGAAACTTATAAGGGATTTTCCATTATTAGCCCATACAATTCCATTACTGTCCCCAAAACAGTTCTCGAAGTGGTTGTAATCGTATGACTCTGCGAAATCAATCATTTCCTCGCTATCGTTACTAATAATTGCAGGCCCAACAAAGGGCATATTGAGATATTCAGTCGGAACATAATCGTATTCCAGTTCTATTGAGCTATTAGGAATAAATACAATGCCACTATCTGAGAAAAGGGAAGTTGGGATCCGCTTCATACTCATTGGAATGATTAGGCGATTTATTTCAAATGAGAGTTCAAAACAACCTTCTCCTATATATTCCAGGCTCTCAGGAAGATTGATTATCGCAAGTTTTTCGCATTGAAAAAAAGCATGAAATTCAATACGTTTCAAAGAATCCGGCAATACAACTTTTCTCAAATTTGTGTTATCTGCAAATGCGTATTCGTCAATAATTTCTACTGTATCTGGAACAACATATGTTTTCCCAGATTTTCCACATGGATAACAAATAAGGCGTTTCAGATCCTTTGTAAACAGTACTCCATCAACATCCGTATAATATGGATTATCTTTCGCAACTGATATTTTTTTAAATCTTTTTACCGGTACTTGATCCGGTCCATACTCTGTCAATGTAATTCCATTTATTGTTTGAACAGTATTTGGAATTCTTATCTCTTTAAATGAACATTGGCACATCTTCTCGGGCATCCAGTCGAAGACAAGTGCAAAATCTCCGGATAATTCAGTAATCCCTTCTGGAATTGCTAACACACCAAGTCCAGCACGGAGCTGTTCAATTGCCATGTCTCGATTAAAAACACTCATACATATACCTCCTTGAAGCCATAATATCTCACTAACGCCACTCTCGAATAATAAGTCAGTTTTATGGTATCAACTGCGATTTCAAAGAATAAAGGAGGGAATCATCCTTGTGAGATATTGCGAATCTTTTTTATCATCACGGAGTCAATCATTGCAATAACCTTTTCAAAATCAGTTTTTAATGTTTGCTCTGATATTCTAAAATACTGTCCCAACCAATTCTCAAGCCATTGTGGTAATACCGTGTCGCCTATCACAACTGGTATTATCCATGCCCCCTGACTAGTCGCATATTCTAATTCCTTTTCAACGAATTGACTTTTAAGACTATCCTCCGATATAAGCAATACATAAAATCCCTGTTCAGCACATCGGCTTATTGCCTTACTTATTTGCGTTTCCCAACAATCTCCAATATTCAGATTATCTTCAGCTGTCCAAACAGAATAATCCTTTTCAACCAACGGGGTTCGTAGCACTTCTGCCACTTTACGATCATGGTGAGCATATGAGATAAACACCTCTAAATCAGCACAGATTTTGTGAATCTTTGTTGCAATCGCATCCCATTCTTCAGTCATATCTAGCATCCAAATTTTGTTCTTTCCTGATTGTTCTATATATTGCCGTTCTCGTAAAACATTATCGCTATTCTCTGCCTCAGGACTTTTACAATATATAAACCATTCTCTCGCATCTATTTCTCTATAAATCAGATTCCACAACTCTTCTTTTCGCGGATATTCTTCATCAAGACATCTCAGGTGAAATGCAAGTGGATTCTGACCATACTTCTCAAATTCATTTCTAACACGTCTTACTAATTCAATGTCTTTGCTGGCGTGGGAAAGAAATATCCAACATCCACCATGTAGCATATCTTCACCTGCTTTCAAAAATTGATATCCAATCAAAACATGTTTTTTACCACCATTCATCCATGTTTTCCACAGTTAGCGCATCATTGGTTGTTGAGGAATATGAATTAATAATGTATAGTAATTTATCATTAAAATGTTTGCGACTGAGTTCATCTGGTGGCGGACAACTTCCAGGTGGATCAATCGGAACCGGCTCGATACTGTCTGGACCTTTATTCTTAAAGGCGTATCTCCATTCAGCATCTACCCATTTTGAATCTCTGGCATATTTTGACCAGCAAAGAAATAGCACATCTCTTTTATCAATTTCACGCCATAGTGCCTTCTCCCAATCGTCGCCACTACGTAAACTATCCACATCAAAGAAAATATCCATATCTGGACGAGCCTTTTTCATTCCTTGAATAATCATAGCTACACGATTGCGATCCTGACTGGCATAGGATACAAATGCTGATAAAACATCCTCTCTCGTCACTTCAATTTTCTGCTCAATCAGAGACTTGCACTTCGCCACGAACTTTAGTCTTGTTGCAATTATGTCATTGATATAAACGGAAGCCACGAACAATATCTGTCTCTTCTTGTATTGTTCTGGTACTTCGACAGCAAAACAAAAACTCAAATAACCACCTTTCCAAATCTGACTCTCTGTATTATCCTCAATTTCAAAATCAGGTGAGGAAATCATAACTGTTATTTTCGCTTCTCTTTCTGCAGTCAGAAACCCGGATTTTGTTTCTTTCACTGGATCATCTGCATTATCAATAGCCTCTTGAACCACATGATGAAAAGCTTCCTCATACATCAATATTTCTATTACAGAGTAATCTCCCTTAACAAACGTCTTCGGTGCAACTGCAGAAAACTGAACCTTATCCAGTGTTACTGCAGGCTTTTCAATAATGACTTTCGTTCCGCATTCAGGACAGTAATTAGTAACTTGGTTAAATACCTTCCCGCAAATCCTACACATGCCATGTCCACCAGCCAGCATCCCGTCAGGCACTAGGATACTATTCCCGTCATCCCAGTCGTCATCCCGCTCGGATGTATCCTCTCCTGCAACACAAGCCATGTCTACCGGCTTGAAGCCATCACCCGAACCACTTTGTGTAGATGGATTAATAATTGTCCCGTCGGCATTAACCATAGTCTCTCCGCCACCAGCCAATTGAGCCCGCAAGGCTGCTATTGCATCAGCAGTAGAGATATCTGATATTTGACCATCTGGAGAAATAGTAACAGGTTCCCCTTTCCTAAGAGCATCTGCAAGTTGCTTTCTACGTAGAGCACTCTTTTCCTGATCTGTTAATGGAACTTCTGTAGATGCTTCGGAAATTGAAGTTGCAATTCCGGATATCGTAGCTTTAGCATCTACAGCGGTGGCATCATCATCGTCTATTGATTCCAATGAATCCAACGCAGAAATAAAACTCTCTCTTTCTCGAATTAGTTGCTCTGCAGTCTCAGTTTCTGCCATACAGGAAACAGAATTCAAATCATCACATATACATCGTAATATCATAATTTCACCTTCCAAAATTCTGATGAAATCATGATTTTTTTCTTTCAATTGTCTTATTTGCTCAAGCTTTTCGTAATAAGTTCTTCGTATATTTTCGACATAATAAGTACCTATGTTCTCAACATTAGAAAGATGATCTATTTGCTTAAGTAATTCGATAACTATGGAGTATTCCTCGTCAAGCACATCCGCTAATCTTTTCATTAGACCACAGATTTCTTCGTAATAATCTATAGACATTTTCTCTCCTTCGGGCAAGGCTATGCTTCTCGTAATGGTTTTAGTAAATACTTGTACTTCTGCCACTCAATTATTCTCAAGTAATTCTTAAGATATCTTTCGGGAACTAGTATTTTAAAATTTGCAGAAACATTAGCAAAAATATCATCTCTAATTTCCGGTACTACAGCACCTAAAAGAGCTAAACTGCTTAAATTTATACAATCTTTAAACACATTTTTCTCTATCAATTCAACGTCCCCATTTATTATTACTTCCGATAAGTTAGGACATCTTTCAAATGCACTTCTCCCTATTTCAGACAAGTTTGCTTCAATTACTACTTTTTCCAAATGTTCCGCATCCATAAAGGCACAATTCAATACTTTCGTTACTGAGGAATCTATATGGTACTCTCTATCCTTTTTATCTGCAGGATAATGCATGATAGCATTTCCTTCTCGTCGAAACAAAACGCCTTTTTTATCCGCAAATACAGAGTTCTGATCGTCTACAAATACATCTACTAAAGCAAATGAATTTGAAAACGCTTCTTCTTCGATTAACACTACTGACCTTGGAATAATCAAGCGCTGTAATCGCATTATATAAGATATAGAACCAGCCCTAATTGTCTCAACACTCTCAGGAAGAATTATTTCATCTAACTCAGTACAGCCTCTAAACATTCCATTAAAAATCTCTGTTATTCCATCTGGAAGAATTACTTTTTTAAGATTAATGCATCTATAAAATGCTTTATCTCCTGCAACCAACTTTGGCGAAAGGATTCTTAAATATGTCAAATAGTTACAACAAGCAAAACACAATGCTCCTATTTTTTTCATTTCCATAGGTAAAACCAGCTCTTTAATATGTGCTCCCCAAAATGCTTCTTCACCAATTTCCATTAGAGAATCCGGCATTTCTATCTTTTGCAAATTCAAACAATGATAAAAAGCTTTGTCTTCAATCCTAATTATTCCATTTGGAAGTCGTACTTCTCTAATTTCCTCATGGTTGTAAAACACTTTTTCTCCAATTACTGTTACCTCACTAGGAATTTCAACTAATGAATTATTTCCGTTATACGATTTAAGGATGTGATCTTTTTCCACCGTTTCTATAACAAATACTTTGCTATTTGAACATATTTTGTATTCTGTGGACAACTCAGAAGACAAAATATTAGCATTGTTAGAATGTGCACTTATATAACATGAGTCATTATTATTTAAGTTATCCTCTTGAATAACGAAAAATGGGCGTTTACTTTCATATCGTTTTCCTTCAATTAGTATCTCGTAATAATCAGCGCCTTCAACACTATCCCACGATAAAACTCCAGTATCATATACAACATTTATCGGTGTTGAAAGCTTAAAAACCAACAATTTTCGACACTCATCCCAAGACGAGTTAAATAAATACTGGGATTGACTTCCTGCACCTATTACAATACTTGATAAATTTCTGCAACGAGCAAACCATTTGTTATTGTCGAGAACTTTTGATGACTGCATTTGTACAGACGATAAGGAAGCACAGCTGTAAAATGCAGATAATCCTATTTCCTGTACATTTTTTGGAATTACAATGCTACCTAAATTGATACAATTATTAAACGCATATGGACCGATAAACGTTGTCAACTCCGGTAAAACGAAATTTTCCAATGCATGACACTCAGAAAATGCTGCAAATTCTATATATAAAGGAACAGAGGATAAAATATTTATCCTTGACAAATTATGACATTTATAAAAACAATAATCTCCGATTTTTGTTACGTTATAAGGGATAACTATCTCTTGTAATCCATAGCACTCTCTAAATGCTTCATATCCAAGGCGAGTCAAACTATTTGGTAGAGATACGGTTTCCAACAAATGGCAGCCAGAAAAAGCAAAATCATCGATTATTTTCACTCCTTCTGGTATGTTAATTTTCTTTATACGACAGTTGTCACGAAAGGCATTAATGCCTATAGCCAGAACCTTACGTCCGTTTACTAATGTTGGAACTGTCACTATAGAATCTGCACCTAAATACTTTATTACTTGAATTCCTTGTTCATAGTTAGCATATTCAAATAATTGCGTTGTATTTATCTGACATTTACTTAGATCTATTGCTTCCTCTTCTTCAAACAAATCTATTAGTTTTATTACATGTGACTGTTCTAGCGGATTCTCACTACGTGGAATAAATAGTTTTCTCTGATTAAATGCAGTAAGAATCTTCAAGAATGCATCCTCTTCAATATCCACTCTCTTTAAAGTTTCAAAAGCAGATTGCCCTCCAATATTGATACTCATAAAAGAAAAGGACGAATCTGAAGCTTCCCTTTGAAGTGCATATTCAAGTTCTTGAAGGAATGCGTCACTTTTTAATGACTTTGTACTTACATAAAACAAAACAGCAGCACAGTTTCTATCCAGGATTCTGTTTTTGGCTCTCTCAACCCAGTTTTGCCCAACATGCATGGCTTTGTCATACCATATTCTTGCACCATTCTCTGATAAAACTTTCAAATCTTGATAAACGATATCCGAGTCTTCGTGCGAATAACTGATAAAAATATATTTTTTTGCATTCTCACCCAATGCTGGTTCATACAAAGCAGGCCATTCATAAATATTCATATGCTACCCTCATCATAATATTTCAAATATGTCCATAGGATCATTCAAGCTCAATACACATTCTAACTTCTTTGCTAATCGATTCCATCCAGCCAACGCGAATCTTACCCCAGACGCAGAGGCCGCTTGATAATCTTGAAATGTATCTCCTATATATATTGCACTTTTCGGATCGATAGAGAACTGTTCCATTGCCTTTAATAGGGGATCTGGATCCGGCTTATGATTCACTGTATCTTCAGCTGCAATACAGCCAGCAATATATGGACCAAGTTCTGATTGCGTGCAAATTGGATCTGCTGTAACGTGCCCCCTCGATGTGATAATAATAATTTCCATCCCCAAACCACAGGCTTTTTTTGCCATCTCGACAATATTATCAAAGAAACCAGCGGCTAGACTATATCTGCTAAAACTAGCTTCCCAGTCGTTTTTTATTTCCATGCGATTCTCTAACTTCAATTTTGAAAGAGCTTGATCGACACTCATCCCAAATAACGTCTGGTCATCTGTTTCGGGAATAAGATATTTTCTTAATGTATCATTAAGCGATGAATAAAAAATGTTTCTTGTATCAACTAGTGTCCCATCCACGTCAATTAATATATACTTAATCATAAATACTCCTTTAGTAATAATTGATCATTGCCGCATTTCTCGATAAATAACACCTGCAAGTGCGCTCATAACTGCATTGTATTTGGACTGATCTTCAAAAAGGGCGGGATAACTCTCTTGAGATTCCATGAAGCTCTCCATCGCAGCTGTTCCGAACGCAGCAGGGAAGATGCTTTCCACAAAAATTCTTGGATCACTGGTTCTTGCTGAACTTTCCAGCTTTTTATCTGCGATCAACTTATCATGAAGCGCACCAAGCATTACACGGTCGGAATCATTGAATTCACCCTTGTATTTCTCGTGAATCTTTTCCAAAATCTCGTCAAGCGTACTCTTCTGACGATTGCCCTGGGCGCTCTTGTTTGTCGCCGGCACATACTGTCCATCAACATTTTCAAGGCGGATCTGACCCTCGAATGTTTTTTGTAGCTTGTAATACTCCAGCTTCAGCTTTCCATCAAGGTCAACCGGATCTTCTGTTTCACCAGGCAACAATCCAATCAGGTAGCTCAGGAACAGATATTCCTTATGCATGTCCTTATCGAACATTCTGGCAACCTGCGCGATATAGCTGTACCAGCGAATCAAACTACGCACTAATCTTCTGAACTGGTAACGCTCTTCCGGATTCTTCAGGTTATAGCGATCTGCCACAGGCTTGAGAACACTGGTCATTCGTCCCATTGCTCTTTCATCCTGTTTTCCCGGTTTATTCCAAACCTCAATGAATGCAACAACATCATTCTGGTTATAAATTGCATAATCTAACAGTTCACGCTCAGTCTGATAAATGAGATCTGCGTTTACCTCCTGCTCCAGACTGGTTTCCTGATAGAACGGCTGGAATGCATCCAGAATATCTTCTTTTCTATTAGCAAAGTCCAAGACAAATGTATCCGTCTTACTAGGGCAGGTACGGTTCAAACGTGAAAGCGTCTGCACTGCCTTAACATTTTTCAGTTTCTTATCCACGATCATGGTATGTAGCAGCGGTTCGTCAAAACCGGTCTGATACTTTTCTGCTACAATCAGGACATTGAAGTTATCGTGGAATTCCGCCTTAGTCTGGGTATCAGAAATGTGACTGCCATCCCTACGAACATTCAGTCCGGATTCTGTCACTTCATCCTCTCCATCCTGAACAGCGCCGGAGAAAGCCACCAGCACGTCTATATCGGCATATTACTGTTCCTGGATATATCGCTTCACCTCATGGAAATAGCGCACAGCGGCCAATCTGGAATCTGTAACAACCATCATCTTTCCACGTCCGCCGATCTTGTGACGAGTAGTATCACGGAAGGTTTCTACAATAATCTGCGCCTTCTGGCTGATATTGTACGGATGAAGCTTTTCATATTTTTTGATAATCTTTATTGCGCGGCTCTCCGGCAATTCCGGATTATCTTCTGTATTTTTGGCAATTTTGAAACAGGTATTATAGGTCATGTAATTCTGAAGGACATTCAGAATGAAACCTTCTTCAATAGCCTGTCTCATACTGTAAATATGGAACGGATGGAAAGATCCATCATCCCATTCGGAACCAAACATCTCAAGTGTAGCTGCCTTCGGTGTTGCTGTAAATGCAAAGAAGGACAGATTCTTATGCTTTCCATGCGTCAGCATTTCCTGAACAACCTTGTCATTCTTGTCAATTTCATCTTCACTCTTGCCCTCGATCTCCGCATATTCACGCAGAGCTTCTTCTGTATCAGCAAGGGCAGATTTCAACTTCATGGCAGAGCTACCGGTCTGAGAAGAATGTGACTCATCTACAATAATTGCATAGTTTCGTCCTGCTGCCGCATCCACTTCCTGATAAATCACAGGGAACTTCTGCAGTGTGGTGACAATAATGCGCACACCACTATTCAGTGCATCACGAAGATCTCTGGAATTCTTATCCTCTCCGCTTGCTTCAACCGCACCAATGGTATGGTCAAATCCAGAAATCGTCTCCTGAAGCTGCGCATCCAGAACAGTACGGTCAGTAACGACTACAACACTGCTGAATACAGCTTTGTTATCTTCGTCATGCAGGGAAGCCAGACGATATGCTGTCCATGCAATAGAATTTGACTTTCCGGAACCAGCGCTATGTTGAATCAAATAATTCTGACCGGAACCGTTCTCTCGTACATCAGCAATCAGCTTTCGCACGACATCCAACTGATGATATCTCGGGAAAATCAGAGCCTTTTTCTTTGTCACACGCTCCGTTCCGTCAGACATCAGCTTCTTATCTTCTTTTACCTGCAGATGGATGAACTTCTGAACAATATCGATCATGCTGTCTTTCTGGAAGATATACTCCCAAAGGTAAGCGGTCGGATAGCCGCCCGGATTAGCAGGATTTCCTTTTCCACCATCATTACCGGCACCATTAGACCCCTGGTTGAAAGGCAGAAAGTAGGTATTCTTGCAATCCAGCTTTGTTGTCATCCACACTTAAAGCTGATCCACGCAGAAATATCCCAGAATACGTTTATTAAACTGGAAACAGATTTCACGAGGGTCACGATCATACATCCACTAGCGCTTTGCATTGTCTACAGTCTGACCTGTATACTGATTTTTCAGTTCAAATGCAAAGACTGGAATACCGTTAATTGCAATCATCATATCTACAGAGTTATGAGAAGTTGTAGAGTAAAACCACTGGCGATTGCAGGTAATCTCATTCTTCTGATACAGTGCAGCTGCCGTTTGGTTCAATCCCGATTCTGGCTTAAAATAGCAGACTCTGAAGCTAATGCCACGGTGCTTAAAACCATGGCGCAGCACATCCAACAAACCATATGTATCGCAAGCATTATTAAAACTCAGACAGAACTTTCTGGTAGTATCACCGCTATTCTGCAACTCAAATCTTCTCCATTCATTCGGTTGTGTCTTCTGAATGAAGCGAATCAATGTATCCGGGAATAGCCCCAACGCAGGATCATACACATCATCATTGTGCGTATAACCGCCTACAGGGGACAGGAAGGACGCAGTGATATCGTCTTCAAAGCGTTTTTCATTTGTAACGTCAATACTCATGCCTGCGGCACCTCCTTTTTGCCGGTAACATATTCATAAATCATAGACTTCTTATAATTTTCAAGTTCAACTAAGAACTGTTCTTTTTTCTGGATAAGCTTATCCATCTCAGGGATTTTCCCATTAAGATAAGAAACAATCTCCATCTGATCATCCCGTGACGGAACAGGAAATAATATAGAGAAAAACTGGTCAGGATATAGTCTTAGTCTAGATGCAGTAATACCTGTCGAGTAAGCCGCATAGGTTGCGACAAGCGGTGGAATTCTCAGTAAATATTCCAAATAGTCCGATACATATTCATTATTTCGTTGACGATAAGTGTTGTATGAAGGACTTATCACTCCTTCGTGTTTTGAAACACCAATTGCGCCTTGCCACATCCACATTGTATTTGCTGCAAGGTCTCCTTCATGGCAGATTTTATATCCCACCAGAGACTCCGCCATAAACATATTTACGTTTTTCTCGCTTCGCGGCGTAACCCCAGTAATATGTGAAACCGTCAGCAGTTCTTCGTCGCCGAGTGTATGAGAAAATCTCTGTAAATAAGATTCTTCTATGATAATTAAGGGCAAT
>ERZ857965.1757-NODE-1757-length-20440-cov-8.276331_pt1 | contig 20440 bp, 25 predicted proteins | sample MGYA00519758_ERZ857965 | MGnify/ENA primary metagenome ERZ857965 (study PRJEB31778, sample SAMEA3449381) | human gut metagenome | biome: human gut; feature: human-associated habitat; material: faeces | place: United Kingdom | collected 2010/2012 ... | reverse complement strand
AGGGTTAGAGCCTCGACTGCAGCGAGGTCTCTGCCCTTATCCTTTTATCCGGAGGTTTTTTATGTCTCAAATCAACCGACTGCAAACCAATGACGCGGACACGCTGCAAAGCACCGCTTACGAGCCGGTCTCCTTCGTGGTCGACGATCTGCTGCCACAGGGACTGCACCTGCTGGAGCGGCGCCTCGTCCAGCGTGGGCGAGCTGTGGCAGTATTTCTCATTCCGCAGGGTGCTTTTGATATGAGGCAGCGTCCATTGCGGTGACTTTTCGGAGTGTAACACGATGCTGTCACCGGCAGAGGAGATGGCCTGAGCTGTGAACGGATTTTGATGTTTAGAAATCATTATCCTTGAAGAGCTTTATGATGGTTATTACGACCACCCACAGCAGGAAAGACAGCACAGCCCCTATCTGGACAGCAGGGAACGGTAGTCGGCGGTCAGCGTCAGATAGCCGCGCTCATTGTGAGCAATACCCGCCCAATCCAGCACCGCCGCCAGCACAAACACAGGGTCAAACACATATTTTCCAGCAGGGGCTTTGAAATAGTATTTGCCAATGGCACCGACAACAGTATCCTCCGTGCAGCCACCCTCGCCAAGGGGAGAATTGCGCCCCATGCCCTTGCGGGCAGAGCCGCCCTCACGAAGCAGCAGATCCACGATAACATCAAAAACATCGTAGGTATACGGCGGCTTCATAGGCAGCTCGCTGCAGAGGAAGGAACTGCCATCCTTAGCGGCCCGGATAATGTACGGCTTGCCGGTAACAGAATACACCGTTGCCCTGCCGCCATTTTCGTAGAGTTTGCTCCGTACAATGTCAGAAGCCTTTGTACTGCTGCTCACTTTTGGGGTAAAAAGACTCATGTCAAACGCCTCACTTTCTTCCTCGCTGCGCAGGTTTAATTGCAGCAGCAGCTCATCGAGTTTTTTCTTGGCTGTGGGGTAAGAGATGCCCAACTTGTTTTGCACATCCTTCATGCTGCCGCGGCAGGCGAGAAAGGTCTGCAAAAACCGGGCGTATTCCGGGGCAAGGCACTCATAAGGGGAAAGTGGTTCATCGGTGGGGAACTCTGCCTTGCAGCCGGGGCAGCTCAGCCGTGCTAAATGAAGTGCCGCCCCGCACACAGGACACTGACCAGAGAATTTCATAGCGATCTACCTCCTTCGTCCTCAAGATACCATAATATTTCTTCTATGCCAATAATAGAATTAAAAATATTAAACCCACTTCCGAAAAAGATGTAAAAATGGTGCTGTCCTGCACGGGCGGCTACAACGGTGTCTCATTGTCCGCAGGGGGAACAACGCATCAGCCCTGTACGCTTATCTGCGACAAATCTTTCCAACCGTATATCATGTTGTCTTTTTGAAAATAAAAAAGGGACGGAGTCTTATTGCTAAAACTCCGTCCCATGCCATGATGCTATTACATGGTCTGCTCCTGCGAGACTCGTTCCAATGCTTCCACCTGCTGACGGACACGCTCGTCCAGATCCGGTACGCACACCCTGATCTACTGCTGGATTCCGCGGATCATTTCTTCCTGCGTATCCGTAAGCTCAAAGAAGTCCTCATCCACGGAATCGGCACAGCAGAGGTCGATCTCAATCAACTGCTCTGGGCTGAAAAGCTGCTCCTTTTGGATGAGTCCGGAACGTGTGGCGATGTCCTCGACGCGATACAGGACGTCCTCTGCCTGGGACGTGTCCGCGTCCTCTCGCCGATAGGACACGCTGTCTTTTCCGGCGATGCGGCAGAGGGGTGCGTAGCTCCCCATGACGCCCACCACCTTCACCTACCGCTTCAAGCTGATCCTCAAGAAGAACGGCCTACCGCAGGAGCTGAACGTCCATTCCCTCCGGCACACCGCCGCCAGTCTGATGATCGCGGGCGGTACGGATGTGGCCACGGTAGCGGGCATCCTCGGCCACAGCCAGCCCTCCACCACGCTGGATATCTACACCCACGCCTTCGACAAGAACAAAAAGGCCGCCAGCGCGGGCTTGCAGGAAATGCTGGAGATATGACGCGAGTATTCCTATAACTCAGAGGACTCTCTCTGCGGGGTACATTTCCCACAGAGAGAGTCCTTTTTCGCCATTGGCCATCTTTATCCGTGGTAGTCTCCGGTTGCAGAATCCACCGCAACATAGGGGACAACCTTTCCATCAATTTCCACATAGACCTGATATACACCGTTTTCCAGTTCCTCGTAATGATCTGGCTTGACGCCGTAGTTTTCCAGCAGGCTTTTTTCAAACGCAGCTTTCCATGCGTCATCAGCGGCGCTGTCCTCGTTCGCCGGGACATCGGGCGAACTGTCTCGGTCAGTGGATGGGATTATCTCAACTGTTCCTCCCGCGTTTCCCGCAGCGGAAGGGGCTTGATCGCTGTTGCCGGTGGGCGGAACTTCTCCGCAGGCCGTGAGGGAGAGCAGCATCATTGCCGCAATAGCAGCGGCGATGATTGCTTTTCCGCTCGTGGGAAGCCTGCGGCTGCACCTGCAAAATGTCTCTTGTTCAGAAATGCTTTTCATAATAACTTACTCCTTTTGAAAAAGTGACGCAGAGCAATACCTTCCGGTAAAGCTCTGCGTCTATGCGTCTGGCTATGCGTTTGCTTTTTATGTTCAATGAGTGTTTCTGCCGGGGCTTTTTACGTTTTGCTGTCTGCTGTGTTCAGTTCGAGGTTCATCAGGTCAAAATCAATATATTCTCCATTGATCTTGAAAAAATGGGGAAACGTACATAGCTTCCGAAAGCCATACTTCTCATAAAGCCTGATGGCGCGGGCGTTGCTGCTGCGCACCTCCAGATTCAACTGCTCAAAGCCGTTCTCCTTGGCAAAGGCAAGAATTGCTTCCATCAGAGTAGATGCCGCGCCGCAGCCCCACCACGCTTTTTTCAGACTGATACCAAACTCTCCGCGATGGCTCATACGCCGGGGCTTGCGGTTCAGACTTGCCGTGCCGATGATCTCGCCATATACCTTGGCGAGATACTGCACATTGTCCGTTGATCCGCACTGCGAACGCAGATAGTCTTGCTCTGCCTCAAGGCTGAGCGGCACTCCCTCCGCACCGAAGCTGAGATTTTCAGTTTCGCCGCCCACGATTTTCAGATAATCCAAGAGGGCCGCCGCATCCTCTGCCCGTGCGCGCTCTATGACAAACAAGCTGTTATTCATCTTCAGGACTTCCTTTCTTCGTATTGGCTGCCCGCATCATCCGCGAAGCCCCGCCGCCTGCATGATGGCCTCCACCGGCTCTACCGGGTTGCTGCCCCAAGTGATCTCTACATCTTCACACCCGGCGCTGTCCAGCAGTTCCCTTGCTTCATCGGTCAGAAGTTTCCGGTAGGCTTCGTCCACCAGCTCCAGCTTTTTCAGGCAATCGGTCAAATCATTGTTCCTTGCGGCCAGCCATGTGGAGGCGGCGTCGCTGATCTCATCCGCGCCAAGTCCCGTGTTCACGCCCCAGTCCAGCAGCTTGACCGCCTCCTGTACTGCCAGCAGCGAAGAACCTGCGGTTCCGATGGTCACATTCCGGTCGATCTCATCCAGAATGGGCAGTGTCAGCACCGGCGGCACATCTGCCGGGGCATCGGCTGCGTCAGAGGTGGAGCAGGTCACGCCGTCCTCAGAGATCGTGACATACAGCTTTTCTTGTGCCACATCGTAGAGGAAGGTGCCTTCTCCCAGCAGCGTATCGTCGGCATCATGCGCGCTAACGGTAAAGAGGACGGAGCAGTTGTCCTTTTGGGAAAGCTGTACAATATCGTCCCCGGTGAAAATCCATTCACCGGCCTTTAACGGCGAACCATCCGCATTTTCACACACCTTTGTGAAGCTGTCGCCGTGCAGGGCGATAGAGCTGGCATCATCGCGCTCCAGCTTGACATACACGCCAAAGCCGTCAGATTCGGCGGGCGCGTCTGTCCCGGATGGGGTGCTGTTGGGAGTTTCCGACAGTTTGGTGCATCCCGTCATAAAGACAGATACCAGCAATACCGCTGCGGTCAGCAGCATCGTCATTGTTTTCTTGTAGTGTTTCATAGTTCCTCCTATAAGTTCATTGTTGAGAAAAAGACTGTTGGTAGATAGGCAGTACCCGTTTCCAGAATACCAACCCATTTACAAGGAGCAGTACGCCGAATATTACCCTTGCCGCCCACACAGGGCAAAGGAGCGCAATCCCGTTCATATCCCCGCCGCCGAAAAAGCCGCACAGGACACTGAGGTACAGCGGATCGAGCAGCAGGAAAGCAATCGTTATGTAGTAAAGCATCGCACGAAGCAGCTTACTCTGAACGCGGCAGATGTTCTTTGCGAGCGCTGCCAGCAGGTATCCGACACAGAAAGTCGCCAGCGCACCCACAAGGCAAAAGATTCCAAGCTGCATATTTGTCATGTGCTCGGCATATATGTCGATTTGCACGCCCAGCCCCATAAAGTTGATTTGCTTGAACACGCCGGTGAGCAGGGCATGCAGCAGATGTGCACCCTCGTGAACGAGGTAGTAGGCGGCGAGTGCTGCCAGAATCCCGATATATTGTCGTGTTCGTTTTGACATGATCTGTCCATCACCCCCCAAGAATCACTTCGCCTCGCGGAGCGCCTTCAGGTTTTCCAGCACAAACGGGCTGTTTACGGCGATTTGCCCCAGCGTTGGACATCCGTCCATCTGCACGCAGTCGGCGCAGGTATCCAGTCCCTTTTCCCGAACGCAGTTATGCACGGGGCAGAGCCTATCGCAAAACGGTGTTTTTGCGCCATCCACACGACAGCCAGTGCAGTTTATCATTTCCGGCGTGATCGTTACCTCGTTGAGCTTTGTCCACAGGGCGGCAGTTTTTTCGCGCAGGGCGTTGTCGTTTGTTATCGTTGCGATTCTGGCATCGCATTTTTCGCAGTCCAGCCCGCAGCAGCCGATCCGTTGATTCATAAGTCATCCTCCTTGCATCTATTCATTCTTACACCCTTCTTTCCATTGTTTTTGGGGAGTGTCCTTGTCAGGATCAGCGTATAGGCAACCGTAATGACAATCAGAACAACGAGATGGAGCAGGTGCGTTTCCGTGGTAAGATTCATATCATTCGCAAAGGTACTGAGCGTGTTGATAGCAGCATGGACGAGGATGCAGGGGAGCAGGCTGCCGCCGCGATAAAAGACTGTGACCAGCAGGAATCCAACCGCGATGGCAAAGACGATCTGGCACAGGTTATCGACCAGATCCATACCACTGCCGTTGAACAAATTGATGATATGCCCGACGCCGAAAGTTACGCTTGAGATAACAATGGCAGACTTGATATTGTCCTTTGCAATGGCCTTAAACAGCAGCCCTCGGAAGATCACTTCCTCCAAAAATCCAACGCAGAGCATACACACGATGCGGCAGGCCGTTGCCGCAGGCGAGTAATTGAGAGCGACACCGTTCCAGAGATTTCCCGATGCCAAGATAAGCAGCGGCACATAGTGAAGGAACCGACATGCGGGAACGGGTGATTTACAAAGCCCATACAACTTCTGCAAGTTGTTCTTTCGGATAAAGGTGAAAAGCACGACCGTCTGCACAACGCAGACAGCGGCGCTTGCCGCGTATGCGACCCCGATGGCCTTGTTCAGCGGATTCGCCAGCGATTGCAGAACGCAGTAAACCACGATCCATATAATCGCAAAGGTCAGCTCGTTTATTTCATATAGCTTTTTCATGTCGTTTCCTCCCGTGCAGCTACATCAATTACACCCCCGTGACCTGAGAAAGCGTCACAACAGAGCAGCCCTTGCTTGCATAGTACGCCAGCAGCTCCGGCAGTTTCTTTTTATCGTAACTCGTGATGCAGTCAGACAAAACATGAACGGTATAGCCGCTTTTTGCCATATTGTAGCAGGTGGATTTGATGCAGGCCGCGGCGTCCGCACCGACGACGTAAAACTCGGAAATTCCACGCTCTTGAATAAAAGCGGAAAATGTCTCGCTGGTCAGGGCGTTGCTTTTTACCTTCGTAAAAATATGATCAGATACGACGTTTAGCTCCGGCACCAGCTCTGCACCATGGGTGCCGGGCTTGAAGGTTCTCGTTCCCGCAGAAAGGCTGTTGTGCTGAATGTAAACGATCCAAAGTCCCTGTTGCTCTGCCCAGTCGATCGCTTCGTTGACTTTTGCAATAATTTCCTTGTAGTTTTTCGTGATGTCGTTTTGCAGGTCGATCACGACCAATGCACTGTTTTTCATATTGTAGGGCCATGTTTGAATTCGGGACTTAGATGTTCAGCCGTCTTTTCCGGTAAGCTGACCGATAAGGATTTATCTTTTGCGGAATAACTCCAGCGATACCGGGAGATCACGTCCCATCCCAGCAGCATTTCAGCCGGAAAAATCCTGCCGCTTTCATCGCTGAGCGCAAAATCTGCGTCATCCGTCACGAGCACCTTGCAGTTTTCCATGCAAACATCTCCCAGCCGGATATTGGGAATGACGGCAGTCTGAAGTCCACGAACCACGCCGTTATTGTTTCCGGCGCGGAGGACTTCTTTTTCCGGCGCAGCACGAAGCCTGCGCAGAAGGCTTTGTGCGATGACCGTCATGCCCGCGCCGGTGTCAAACAACGTGGTGGCTCGCATGTCCTCAATTTGGACGTTTACAAAGAGAAGGTTTGCAAATTTACTGCTCGACAGGCAATTTGTCATTGGCTCATCTCCATAGATCATGCAAAAAGACGCAGAGCAAACCTGCATCATCAGGTTTTGCACTGCGTCTAAGCGTCTGGCATTTTGATTTCTTCAATTTTTCCGTCCTTGAAACGAATTACGCAGGTGTATTTGCACTTCGGGCAGAATAGGGGAAAATCCTCCAACACCGTATGTGGCCGGATCTGCGTTCTTGTTTTGCCGCCGCATCTTGGGCAGTAAAGCCAACGCAATTTCAGGGTTTCATCCATCCGTGGCACCTCGCTTCGCTTGTCAGCCAATGTACCGACAGCGCCTGCACATTCTTTCATGCCATTTCCTCCTGCGCTGCCAATATTGCGCCTCTGTATGCCCGCTCCAAATGGGAATTGATCGTGTCTTCATCGTATTTCAGCTCATTGTTGGCGATCATGCTTGCATACCCGTGGGCAAACAGAAACACCGTGATAAAAACCGTTTTCGTCCGCTCCATGCCGATTCCCAAGGATCTCTGCATTGCTGAAAGAACGGGGATAAGCTCCTCGGCATCGATCAGTTCAAGCAAAGTCTTTCCGTTAAAATAATCCGACTGAAAAAGGAAACGGAACAAGTGGGGTTCTTCGATGGCAAAGCGAATATAGTTCATTCCGATCCCAAGGGCAGCGCCCTTGGGCGGCTTCTTCATGGTCATAAGGTATTCCGAATGATAAAGGTCTGCCTTCGCATAGACTGTTCTTTTCAGTTCTTCCATCGTCGCAAAATGATACATGACGGGCTGTGTGGAGCAATGCAGCCTCTCCGATACTGTCCTTGCGTTGATGTTTTCCACTCCCGCCTCGCGGGCAATCACAAAGGCCGCATCTACGATCATTTCTTTTGTGACTTTTGCTTTGGCGGGCATTTTCGAACCTCCACATTTATAACTTACATTATGTATAACGCAAATTATACATCAGCAAGTAGCGCTTGTCAATCCGTCCGGCTCAAAATTTGCGGACAATCTATCCTTTCAGACACTTTCATCTCTTTTGCATAGCCGGCACCTACTCGTTCGTCGGGGCGGAAATGAGCGTGATTCTCCGCGGTTTACTGCTTTCCGAGCTTGCCTGTTTCATGTACTTGACCGTTTCATGTACTTGACCGTAACCTGATTGATTTCCGAAAGGTACTTCGAAAATTCCTCGTCTGTCAGCAGCAGCGTACAGTTCGTGAACAGCAGCATATCCTTTTGCGGATCGGCATTGCCGCTGGAAAAATATTTTGCAAAGGAAGCGCAGATACTCAGCAGCGACATCTGTACCGCATTTCCGGTTTCATCTTCCGTAGCCATAGCATCCTTATTGAGTTGATAAACGCTTTCCACTGTACGTGGAGAGCAATACAAAGCGCCAGCAATAAGAACGTGGAAAGTTTCGGTTCAGCAGTGTTTTGTACTTGCGGAACTTTATCATGCAAAAGTGGTTGGTATCATATTTTGATACCAACCACTTTTGGTTTATTGCGGTGCGTATTGGTTGAAGATACCGCCCCGTTGGAACGATTCGGAAACATCTTGGCGAAATAACCGCGTTGCCATGCGATTCAAATAACACACGTCGAACTCCGCTTTAGGCGGCGGAGCAGCTTCGGCAGAATTGATGGGGCCAAACCTCGAAGCCAATGGCGCACAGCAAAAAACCTGCCTCACGGCAGGTTTATGGTACGCCCGACTGGATTCGAACCAGCGGCCTACAGAGTCGGAGTCTGTCACTCTATCCAACTGAGCTACGGGCGCATATTTGGTTGTCGCTGCACTTCCAGCCTTGGTATTATAGCAGTTCTTCCTACGGATGTAAAGCCGTTTTGGAAAAACTTTTTTGCAGAAAGATTGTTAAAAAAGTTGACAACTATCGTATCATGCGGTAGAATATCTCCATAAATTCAGGTGCCCCGCACCGCATCCCATCCTAAAAGAAGGTTTTTATATGAAAAAGCAGAAGATCTCCGACGCCGTGATCCACCGCCTCCCCCGCTACTACCGCTATCTGGACGACCTGTACAACAAGGGCGTCGTCCGCATCTCCTCCAACTCGCTGGGCGCGAAAATGGACATCACGGCCTCCCAGATCCGTCAGGATCTCAGCTGCTTCGGCGAATTCGGCCAGCAGGGCTACGGCTACAATGTGGCGGAGCTGCGCGCCGAGATCGGCCACATCTTAGGCATCGACAGCGGCCACAAAATCATCGTCATCGGCGTGGGCCATCTGGGTCACGCGCTGCTCCAGAACTTCGACTTCGACAAGATCGGCTTCCGCATCGACTCCGCCTTCGACGTCTCCCCCGCCCTCATCGGCACGGACATCCGGGGCATCACCGTCCGCTCCATGGACGAGCTGGAGGAATACGTCGCCAACTACCACCCGGACGTGGCGGTGCTCACCGTACCGCAGAGCGTGGCGCAGCCGCTGGCTGACCGGCTCATCGGCCTTGGCGTCCGGGGCTTCTGGAACTTCACCAACGTGGAGCTGTCCACCGACGAGCCCGGTGTGTTCTTCGAGGATATCCATTTCGTGGACACGCTGCTGACCCTGAGCTACCGCATTTCCCGCCAGTGACGGCACACTTTCCCGCGACCGGCATACTATGGGAATGAGACCGGCAAGACGGTCAAATTTTCATAGGAGGTCACACTATGTGTAATCAGAATTCCTGCTTTGGCGGCGGCAGCTGCTGCTGGATCATCATCGCCATCATCCTGCTGTTCCTGTTCTGCGGCAACGGCTGCAGCGGCGGCTGCGGCTGCGGGAACACCAACAACAACGGCTGCGGCTGCGGCTGCTGACCCCCCACCGGCCGGTAAACGGCTCCCCCGCCGCAAGGCGGGGGATTTTTTACAGAAAGGACGTACAAGCCATGGATCTCTCCGCGCTGCGCCGGGCCTACACCGGCCATGTCCCCGCCCTGATGGGCGCCCGGGGCGGCTCCGCCGTGCTGGTGCCGCTGGCGGACACGGCGGACGGACCCTCCCTGCTGTACGAGATACGCTCTGCCGCAGTGTGCCAGCCCGGCGAGGTCTGCTTCCCCGGCGGCAAGACCGAACACGGCGAAACGGCGGTGCAGTGCGCCCTGCGGGAGACGTGGGAGGAGCTGGCTATCCCGCCGGAGGCCGTGGAGGTCATCGGGGAGATGGACTTCCTCCACATCCGCGCCGGCAGCCTGCTGCGTCCGGTGCTGGGCCGGGTGGACAGCGCGGCGCTGGACGCCATGCGCCCCTGCCCGGCGGAGGTAGCCGGCACGTTCCTCGTTCCCCTGCAATGGCTCCGCGATCACCCGCCCGCCGTCTACACCCACTGCCAGCCGGTGTGCACCCCCGGCTTCCCCTACGAGGACGCCGGCGTCTCCCCCGACTACCCGTGGCGGCCCTATTATATGGAGGTGCCGGTATACCACGGCCTTCCCCACCCGCTGTGGGGGCTGACGGCCCGCATCACCATGGAGGTCATCGCGCATCTGTAAAGGAAAAAGGGCGTCCGTATCCCGTGGGATACGGACGCCCTTTTTCACGCCTGCTCCGGCGGCGGCAGGCGGTAGATCTCCGCGCAGGCATCGAACTGCCGGCGGTACTCACCGTCGCTGTGATGCATGTTGTGCAGCGTCTCGTGGAGGTTCAGGTTGTGCTGGGCGGCGTCGATGACGCAGCCTGCAATGTTGGAGCAGTGGTCGGAGGTGCGCTCCAGATCCGTCAGCAGGTCGCACCACACGAAGCCCGTCTCGATGCTGCACTGCCCCTGCCGCATCCGCAGGATGTGCCGCGTCCGCATCTGCTCCTTCAGTGCGTCAATGACCTGCTCCAGCGGCTCCACCTGCCCGGCGGCGGTCGTGTCCTTCTCCCGGAAGGCTCGCAGCGCCAGCTGCAGGATATCCCGTACCGCACGGGACAGCACGTCCAGCTCGCTCTGTGCCGCCCTGCTGAACGTCAGTCCCTTGGCCCGCAGCTCCTCCGCCGACTCCAGTACGTTGACGGCGTGGTCGGAGATGCGCTCAAAGTCGCCGATGGTCTTCAGCAGCTCCGTGGCCTCCTCGCTCTCCGCCGCGCCCATCTGCTGGGTGCTGAGCTTCACCAGATAGGTGCCCAGCACGTCCTCATAGTGGTCGCAGCGCTTCTCCTCCTGCCGGATGCGCTCCGCCCGCTCCGGCGTGCAGTCGGAAAAGGCGCCCAGCGCGCTGTCCAGCGCCTCCACGGCGCAGGCGGCCATCTCCTCCGCCACGGTGCGGCACTGCTGCAGTGCCAGCGACGGCGTGGCCAGCAGGCGCTCGTCCAGCTCCGCCTGCTTCTCGACCCGCTCCTGCGGCCCGTCCGGCACCAGCCGGATGGCCAGCTTTTCCAGCAGACCGCCGCAGGGCAGCAGCATGGCCGTACAGATGATGTTGAAGCAGGAGTGTGCGATGGCGATGCCGTACATGGTGGCGCTCTCGTGGAGGATGCCCGGCTCGAAGACGGCCTTGAGGATGCAGAACACCGTCAGCAGCGCCGCCACGCCGATGACGTTGAACAGCAGGTGTACCACGGCGGCGCGCCGTGCGTTCTTATTGGCGCCCACGGAGGACAGCAGCGCCGTAACGCAGGTGCCGATATTCTGGCCCATGATGATGGGGATGGCGGCGGCGTAGCTGACCTGTCCCGTGACGGCCAGCGCCTGCAGGATACCCACGGAGGCGGAGCTGGACTGGATGATGCCCGTCAGCACCGCGCCGGCCAGCACGCCCAGCACCGGGTTCTTGAAGGCGATGAACAGCTGTGCGAAGGCGGGCACGTCCCTCAGGCCCGCCACCGCGCCGCTCATGGTGTCCATACCGAACATCAGCGTGGCGAAGCCCAGCAGGATCATGCCGGTGTCCTTCTTCCTGCCGTTTTTGCAGAACATATAGAAGATAATGCCCACCAGCGCCAGCACCGGCGTAAAGGACGTGGGCTTCAGCAGATTGATCCACACACTGCCGCTGCTGATGCCCGCCATGCTCAGCAGCCACGCCGTCACGGTGGTGCCCACGTTGGCGCCCATAATGACGTTGATGGCCTGCCGCAGCGTCATCAGGCCGGAGTTGACAAAGCCCACCACCATCACCGTGGTGGCCGACGAGCTCTGGATCACGGCGGTGATGCCCAGACCGGTCAGAAAGCCGGTCATGACCCGTCCGGTCATCCTGTCCAGCATCGTCCGCAGCTTGCCGCCGGCCCGCCGCTCCAGCGCCTGCCCCATCAGATCCATACCGAACAGGAACAGGCACAGGCCGCCGATCATTGTCAGCACGTTAAAAATCGTCATATCGCCCTCTCCTCGTTTTTACACATTCGTGACCATCCGCAGGATAACACGCCATTGTCAAATCCAAAGTAAGCGTCTTGTAAAATCTGTGTAAAATTTCGGTGCGTGAAAAGAGAGGGCGCCTTGACGCGCCCTCTCTGCGATATGCTCTTTTCTCACAGCACGCCGAAGTGCTCCAGCAGGATCTTCACGCCGATGAGGATCAGGATGGCGCCGCCCACGAACTCCGCCCGGTTCTTGTACCTGGCGCCGAAGATGTGGCCCACGAACACGCCGCCCACGGAGATGGCGAAGGTGGTGCCGCCGATAAGCGCTGCCGCCGCGCCAATGGAGACAGACAGCTCCACCATGGAGAAGCTGACGCCCACGGCCAGCGCGTCGATGCTGGTGGCGACGGCCAGCAGGAAAAGCTCCTTGTGCCGCAGCTCCACCGGCTCGACTTCCTCGTCCTCTTCCTTTTTGGACAGGCTCTCCCGGAGCATGCTGCCGCCGATCCACGCCAGCAGCACAAAGGCGATCCACGGCGCCAGCTTCGTCACATGCCGGGCGAACTGGGAGCCCAGCAGCCACCCCGCCAGCGGCATCAGCGCCTGAAATACGCCGAAATACGCGCCGATGAGCAGCGCCTGCTTTTTGTTGACCGCGGGCATGGCCAGACCCTTACAGATGGACACCGCGAAGGCATCCATGCTCAGGCCGATGCCTACCAGAAAAATCTCCAGTAATGTCATCGCGTTCCCTCTCCCCTTATAACACCACCGGCACGGGCCGGTGGATGGTCATGCTGTCCGGCGTCACGCGGCAGCTGTACGCCGCCACCCGCACCCCCGCTGCCGCCGCCTGCCGCAGCGCCGCCCCGAAGGCGGGGTGCGTCGCGTCGTTGGGGGCGAAGTCCGTCACATCCTCCATCTGGATAACAAAGAACACCGTGGCCCGGTGCCCCAGCTCCGCGGCCCGCATCAGCTCGTGCAGGTGCCGGACGCCCCGCTCCGTGGGCGCGTCGGGAAACCGTGCGTGGCCGCCGTCCTCCAGCGTCACGCCCTTGACCTCCACCAGATGCAGGCCCTGCGGCCCCGTCAGGCAGAAGTCCAGCCGGGACTGCCCGAAGGGAAACTCCGGCTTTACCGTCTCCGCCGAGGGCTCGAACGTCCGCGCCCATTCGCCAAAGACCCGGTTGGGGGCCTGCGCGTCCATGTTAATGAGCCGCGTCCCCTTCTCCACCGCGATCAGGTCGTAGGCGGTCTTGCGTCCGGGGTTGGCGGCTCTTTCCAGATAGACGGCGGCGCCCGGCACCAGCAACTCCCGGCAGCGGCCCGTGTTCTTCACATGGCACACCGCCGTCTCGCCGTTCTCCAGCGCCGCGTGGGCGATGAAGCGGTTGGGCCGCGCCAGAAACCGGGCCCGTATCACCTGTCCGTACTTCACGCGCCATCCCGCTTTCTTTTTGGTATAGGCCTGCATTGTATCACACATACTGCCTCTTGGAAAGCCTTATTTTGCCGCGCCTGTCCATATGCCGAAAAAAATCCTCGGAATACGCAAAAAAGACTTGCAAAATGAAAAAACATCTACTATAATAGCCGTGTTAAGTGGATATGCACCTTTAGCTCAGTTGGTAGAGCACCTGACTCTTAATCAGGGTGTCCAGGGTTCGAGTCCCTGAAGGTGTACCATGATTTCAGCGGCTTTGGCCGATGAAATAGAAGAAAAAATGCGGCCCGTTGGTCAAGTGGTTAAGACAGAGGCCTCTCACGCCTTTAACATCGGTTCGAATCCGGTACGGGTCACCACAAAGTAAAGGGACACACATGACGTGTGTCCCTTTATTCTGCGATGTCATACCTTATATCCTAATGCCTGCCGCGAGGCAGGCCATTGCTGCACACAGGAGCATTTCTATGGAAAAAAGCATCCGCTTATCCGATCACTTCTCCTACTCCAAGCTGCTGCGCTTCACGCTGCCGTCCATCGTCATGATGGTGTTCACCTCCATCTACGGCGTGGTGGACGGCCTGTTCGTATCCAACTTCGTAGGCAAGACGGCCTTCGCCTCTGTGAATCTGGTGATGCCCTTCGTGATGATCCTGGGCGGCATGGGCTTCATGCTCGGCACCGGCGGCACGGCTCTGGTATCCAAAATTCTGGGCGAGGGCGACCCGGACAGCGCCAACCGGACGTTCTCCATGATGGTGCTGTTCACGCTGGCACTGGGCGCGGTGCTGTCCGCCGCCGGCATCGTCTTCATGCGTCCCGTCTCCCGGTTTTTAGGGGCCACCGACGCCATGATGGACGACTGCGTGCTGTACGGCCGCATCGTCACGGGCTTTACGTTCGCCTTCATGCTGCAAAACGTGTTCCAGAGCTTTTTCATCGCGGCGGAAAAGCCCAAGCTGGGTCTGAAGGTCACAGTGGCGGCGGGCCTGACCAACATGGTGCTGGACGCCCTGTTCATCGCCGTGTTCAAATGGGGCGTGGCCGGCGCGGCCTTCGCCTCCGGCCTGAGCCTGGCCATCGGCCTGTGCTGGAAAAGCGGCGTGGCGGCTGAGGTGATCGGCATTCCCTCCGGCTCCATCGGGGAAAAGCTCTACAAGGCCAAAATCTATCTGGAGACGCCCGACCTGTTCTGCTGGACGGTGGCCGTGGTGGTCCTGAGCATCGGATGTGAAAAGCTGCTGGGGCTCATGATGGACGTTCTGGAAAGGAGGGCCTTTGGATGCTGGAAGCGGTGAACGTCTCAAAAGCCTATGACGGCCGTCCGGTCATCCGGGACTTTTCAGCGCGGTTTATGCCAGGCAGCCATACCTGCCTGATGGGCCCTTCGGGTTGCGGCAAAACCACCTTGCTCCGCCTTTTGATGGGGCTGGAAGCTCCCGACGGCGGTCAGATTCGCATCCCGGAGGACACGCGCTTCAGCGCCGTATTTCAGGAGGACCGGCTTTTGAACCGGTTGACCGCTGCGGCGAACGTGCGTCTGGCGGCCCGTGCGTCCATCCCGCAGGCCGCGGAGCTGCTGCTTGAGCTGGGTATTCCCCCCGAAAGCCTTTCGCAGCCGGTATCCACGTTCAGCGGCGGAATGAAGCGCCGGGTGGCCCTGTGCCGTGCCCTGCTCGCGGAGTATGATGTGCTGACCTTGGACGAGCCCTACAAGGGGCTGGACGAGGACACCTGCGCCAGGGTGATGCGTCTGGTGGACGTGCACACGAGGGGGCGCACCGTCATTCTGGTGACCCATGCCGCAGAAGAAGCCGCAGGGTATGACCTGATTCACCTGCCTGTATAGCAAAGAAAATCCCCGCCGACCCAAGGGCTGGCGGGGATCTTCTCATTTATCGTGGATCAGTAGTAGGCAGCCAGTTTGAGCGTGGTCTCCCAGCCCAGATCAATCGCCTTCTGATGCGAGGTAGCATAGGGACCGATCTTCTCCACCTGCGCCTGTGTGCGCGGGAAGTGGATGCAGATATGGCCGTCAAAATTATTGTCTCTGATGTGGTAGGTGTCGTGCGGCGTGTTGTGTGTGGAGGCCATGTACACAGTTCCGTCGCTGAGCACTACCCACACGGCTTTCGGCGTCCAGGTGGTCTTGCCACCGAAAGCCCGGTTCATTTCGGCAGTATCCCGAGCAGTCAGGGGTTCTGCGTCAGCGTGCGCGCCCATGCTGAAGATATTGACCTGCCAGCTGATGCCGGTGGTGAAGTCATAGATCGTCGCATTGGGGAACAGGCGGCAACGGGCCTTGACCTCGCTGTACCAGTTGGCGTAGCGCACCTGCGAGGCGCTGATAGTGGTGACCGTAGGCGCCGCAGCGGTGGTGGTGGTAGTGGTTCCGGAGGAGGTGGAGCTGCCTGTACCGCCCGCGGTGATAGCCGACACGGAGTTGAGCTTGGCAAAGGTCTTGACGCCGGCCACGCCGTCGGCGGACAATCCGTTGGCCTTCTGGAATTCAATCAGCGCAAGGCTCGTCTTGACGCCAAACTTGCCGTCCGCCTCGCCGTTTTCCAGATAGCCCAGCGTGATCAGGCGGTTCTGCATGTCGCGCACTGCGTCGCTCACCGCGCCCACGCGCAGCGTCTGCGTGCTGCTGACAGTGTTGCTGACCACGTTGCTGGCGTAGAGCCTGGTCGAGGTATCCGTGCCCACCACGCCGTCCGCGGACAGCCCGTTGGCCTTCTGGAAGGCGATAACGGCGGACTTGGTATCGCGTCCGAACTTGCCGTCCGCACTGCCCGCCAGGTATCCCAAGGCAATCAGGCGATTTTGCAGCGTGGTCACCTCGTTGCCCTCGCTGCCATAGCGCAGGGTATTGACCAGCGCGCCGGAGGTATCGGTGGTGCTGTTGGCGTTGCCACGGATGGCGGAATCGCTGTAGAGGGCGGTCTGGGTCTCGTAGCCGGCCTTGCCGTCCACCTTCAGGCCGTTGGCGCTTTGGAAGGCGCGCACGGCTTCGATGTCATCGGTCAGGTACACGCCGTCCAGGCGGGAGGTGTAGTAGCCCAGCTCCTGCAAACGGGCCTGCAGCCTGCGCACCACCTCGCCCATGCTGCCCGCGCGGATGACGATCACGTTCTCCGGCGTAAGGGGCGTCGTGGTGGGTGTAGGCGTGGAAACGGGAATTGCGGTGGGCACCGCGTAAATGGCATTCACGCCATAAAGCACCGTGCGGGTAATGGGGCCCAGGATGCCGTCCTGCTCCAGAGAGCTCTTTTTCTGGAACGCCTTGACGGCCTCGGTGGTGGCGGTGTTATACACGCCGGTGATGTTGCCCGTATAATAGCCCAGATCCTTGAGGCGCTGCTGGAGAAGCTTGACCTCGTCATCCTTGTCGCCGGGGCGGAGCGTCTTGGTGGGCGGCTTGACGGTAGGCGTGGGCGATGGCGTCACCACCACGGATGCCTCCATGGCGGTCGCGCCGTAGAGCACCTGCTGGTCGGCGGCACTCATTTCGCCGTCGGCCACCAGGCCATGCTTGCCCTCGAAGAGCTTGATGGCGGCCACCGTGTCCTCGTCGCACACGCCAGTGAGCTCGCCCTTGTAGTAGCCCAGTTCCTTGAGGCGGGTCTGCAGCTTGGTCACGGGCTCGCCCTTGGACTTTTCGCGGATCACTGCGCCCGCAACAGGCGGTACCGTGCGCACATACTGGCGGTAGCCGCGGGTATCCTTGGGGGTATCCTCGTAGAGCTTGAGCTGGAGGTCCTGGCTGGCGATGCCATCCTGGGTAAGGCCGTTGCGCTTCTGGAACACCTTGAGCGCCTCTTCGGTCTTGCTGCCGAACTTGCCGTCCACGTCCTCCTCCTCCAGGTACCCAAGCTCCGCCAGGGCGGACTGGAGGGCGGTCACGGACGCGCCTTCGCTGCCGTTTTTCAGCTCGGTATACTTCTCCGCGCCAGGCTGGGGCGTGGGGGCGGGAATGTTGGCCAGGTTGATGTGCGTGTCCACGCAATAGCCGGTCTTGCCATCGTACTTGACCTTGGCAAAACCGTTGCTGGTGCGGTCATACACCGTAACCACGCTGCCGGCGGGAATGGTCAGGATGACCTCTCCCTCCGTCTGGGCGACCTTGCGCAGCTTCACGTAGTCGATGACCGTGGTATCGTAGGGATATTCGGATATGGCCGGCGGCGCCTGCATGCTGAGCGCCGGGTTGGGCGAAGGATCGGGGGAAGGATCGGTGCCGTCGATGTATTTCTTCATGGCATAGCCGGTCTTACCGTCAAATTCCACGCGGTAAAAGCTGCCCGTAACGCCCAGAATGGTCACGGTATCCCCCTTCTGGATTTTTTTGAGAATGGTGGATGTGGTATTGGCGCGGCTGCGCATATTTACATCATCCATACTTATCGTATCATAAGGATACTTCGCCGCCAGCGCCGGCGAAATCACCGACAAAAACAGCGCCATGGCGCACACGGCGGCCAACAGGCGCGCCCAACGGTTTCCGTGCCTCATCTGCATGCCCTCCACAGATTGAAATGGCTTGAGTGCGTTGTGTTCCAGCGTTTATTGTAGGTCAGATTGTTAAATCTGTCAAGCACATCCTTCATATTTACGTAACATTTTTGATCGAAACGCGCCTTGCCCGCGCGTTGACAAGCTCCGGCCCTTGGACTATGATATACTGCGTTTCAAAAAATGGTGTTTTGTGCCCTTTGAGGCATGGATGGAGGTGCTTGTCAATCATGAAAAATGTCGTTCGGGCCCTGCTCCTGCTGGCCTTGCTGACGGCGCTGATGTTTGCCGTGCCCTCGGGCGCGCTGGTGGATGGCGCGCTGGCTGAGGGCGCCTATCCCGCCCTGAGCCTGGAAGCGGAAAAGGGCGGGGCGCCCCTGGAAAGCGGCTATGACGGCCTGAGCTACCACGATGATACCATCACGGTAACGGTGGAAGAGACGCGTGCCTATGATACCACGATTCTCATCGCGCGCGTCACCATCTCCGATCCCTCGCAGATTCGCACAGCCATGGCGGGGCGCTACGGCAGCGATACGCAGACGCCCGGCGCCCGGCTGGCCAAGCGGGTGCAGGCGGTATTCGCCGTCAACGGCGATTATTTCAATTTTTCCAGCAACGGCTACGTGGTCCGTCAGGGCACGCTCTACCGCGACAACCCCGCCCCCGGCAGCGACATTCTGCTCATCGACGACCAGGGGGATTTTCACATCGTTGAGGACGCCACCTCCGAAAAGCTGGCCGCATTTGAAGGAACCGTGATCAACTCCTTCAGCTTTGGCCCGGCCCTGGTGGTAGACGGCGAGGTCGTGGAAGGCGGCTTTTTGGACGATGTGGCCTACGACAAGCCCGCCCAGCGCATGGTGGTGGCCCAGGCGGGGCCCCTTTCCTACGTGTGCGTGGCCACGGAGGGTCCGGAAAACCCGGGTTCCGTGGGGCTGACCATCCCGCAGATGGCGGAGTTCATGGGCACGCTGGATGTGCAAAACGCCTACAACCTGGACGGCGGCAGCTCCTCCACCATGGTGCTCAATAATGAAAAGATCAACGCCTTAAGCACGCATAAGGTGCGTTCCATCTGCGATATTCTCTACTTTGCCACGCTTGTGAATCAGGAGTAAGCCATGAGAGAACCCACGCCCCTGTTTACCCTTTTGGGAATTGCCTGCTACCCCTACGGCGCGGCGCTCGCCCTTGGGCTGCTGCTGGCCGCGCTGATGGCGATGGCCAGCTTCCGCAAGGCATTTGGCGCGGCGGAGGACGGCCTTCGCTTCTCGCTGTGGGCGCTGCCACTGGGCTTTGTGGGCGCGCGCCTGGGCTACTGCGCGGTCAAAGCCAGCTTTATCGCGGTGGACTTCGGCCCCGCCTTCCTCTATCACTTCGGTCTGGGCGGCTATTCCATGGCCGGCGCGTTTGTGGGAGTGCTGGCCGCCGCCGCGCTGTTTGGACGCATCACCCGCCGCGGCTGGCTGCCCACGATGGGCGCAGCCATGCCCGCCCTGCTGCTGGCGGCGGCGCTGGGCCGCTTCGCCGAATGCCTGACCACCGAGGGGATCGGCGAGTATATGGATAACCCCTTCTGGCAGTTCTTTCCCTTTGCTGTGCCTGATCTCTACGGCGATCTTCGCTTTCCCGTCTTTGTGTGGGAGGGGCTGACGGCTCTTGTGCTCTGCGCGCTCGTATGGCGCTGCCTGCGCCGCCCGCAGGACGCGGCGCTCACAGGGATGCTGCTCTTTGCCCTCACGCAGGTTTTCTGGGAGAGCCTGCGCCGGGACGGATTCCTGCGCTTTGGCTTCGTGCGCGTCAACCAGCTGTGGTGCGCGGTGATGCTGGCGGCGGTGACGGCCGTGTGGCTTTTGCGCGCCAGGCCTTCGCGCGTGGCTGCCGCAGGAGGCGTGCTGGGCCTTGCCGCGGGCATCGGAGCACTGGTGGCGCTGGAATTTGCCTTTGACAAATCCCCCATCGACAACCGCATCCTCTATGCCGTAATGGCCGCCGTGCTGGCCGCCATGGGCGCGGGCCTGCTTAGCCTGCGGCGGCGCGCGCTGGGAAAGGAGGCCGCGCATGCGTAAGGCCCTTGCAGCGGCGTTGTGCCTGGTCCTGCTTGCCGCGAGCGGCACGGCGCTGGCCGAAAAGACCGTCACCCTCACCTTTGTAGGCGACTGCACGCTGGGCGGCGAGGACTGGCTGATCAACCGCGAGGGTTCCTTCCACGATTACGCCAGGAAAGAGGGGTACACCTATTTCTTTGAGAAGATGCGCGACTTCTTTTCCGAAGATGATCTGACCATCATCAACTTTGAAGGCGTGCTCAAGGACGACAGCCGCGACGCCGTCAACAAAACCTACTGTTTCCGCGGCCCGACAGACTTTGCCCGCATCCTGCCGCTGTCCAGCATCGAGGCCGTCAACCTGGACAACAACCACGCGCTGGATTACAAGCAGGAAGGACTCGAGCAGACGCTGGAAGTGCTCGAGGAAGCCGGGGTCGGCGTGAGTTCCTATGGGCGCGCGT
>ERZ857965.1746-NODE-1746-length-20506-cov-3.446677_pt1 | contig 20506 bp, 16 predicted proteins | sample MGYA00519758_ERZ857965 | MGnify/ENA primary metagenome ERZ857965 (study PRJEB31778, sample SAMEA3449381) | human gut metagenome | biome: human gut; feature: human-associated habitat; material: faeces | place: United Kingdom | collected 2010/2012 ... | reverse complement strand
AGCCTGCCCAAAACCGTGCGCGGACCGCTACTCGAAGCGCTGGACGCATGCGCCGAGGAAAACGAACCCGAGAAACCAATGAACCCGAACCGATGAAAAAACTGTTTCTGCTTACGCTCGCTCTGCTGGCGGCCGCGACAGCCGGCGCCCAGATCCACCTCGAAGGCTACCGCCAAAGCGACATCGCCCCCCGCTGGACCGAAGGACGATGGGACGCGCGGTGGATCTCCGTCCCCGGAGAACCGCTGAACGCCTATGGCGTCTATGTCTTCCGCAAGACGCTGAATCTGCCGTCGAAACCGGAACGATACGTCGTGCACGTATCGGCCGACAACCGCTACAAGCTCTACGTCAACGGACATCTGGTCAGTCTGGGTCCCGCCCGAGGCGACATCTACAACTGGAACTACGAGACGGTCGACCTGTCGCCCTGGCTACGGCAAGGCGACAATACGCTGGCCGCCGAAGTGTGGAACTTCGTCGAATGGAAGCCGATCGCGCAGATCAGCTTCAATCAGACCGGACTGATCGTTCAGGGCAACGGCCCCGACGAGCAGGGCGCCAATACGGACGGCAGCTGGAAATGCCTGCGTAACGACGCCTATGCCCCCCACACGACCGGAGTCTACGGATACTTCGCCGCCGGACCCGGCGAGCGGGTCGACGCGTCGCGCTACCCATGGGGCTGGCAGCAACCGGACTACGACGACTCTGCATGGGCGGCGGCCCGCGTCGGCATGGAAGGCGCGGCCAAGGGCGCCCGAGACTATCCGGGCCGGCTGCTCGTCCCGACTCCGATTCCGCCTATGGAGTACGCCGAGGACCGTTTCTCGTGCGTGCGCCAATCGGAAAACGCTCGGATTCCCGACGCCTTTCCGCGCTCGGCCGCTTCGATCACCGTTCCGGCCCGCACGAAAGCCCGCATCCTGCTCGACAACGACTCGCTCACTACGGCCTATCTGTCGCTGCTGTTCAGCGGCGGACGGGGCTCGCAGATCACCGTCGCATACGCCGAAGCGCTCTATATGGACACCGCCCCGCTGTCGAAAGGAAACCGGGACGAGATCGAAGGCAAGAAATTCGTCGGATACGAGGACATCATTCTGCCCGACGGCGGCAGCGACCGGCTGTTCACGTCGCTTTGGTGGCGGACGTGGCGTTACGTGCAGCTGACGATCGAGACGAAAGACGAGCCGCTCGAAATCGGCGACGTGTACGGCACGTTCACGGCCTATCCGTTCGAGCGCGCATCAACGTTCGACGCGCCGGGACATCCGCAGCTGAACCGCATGCTCGACATCGGCTGGCGGACGGCGCGCCTGTGCGCGAACGAGACCTACATGGACTGTCCCTACTACGAACAGTTGCAATATTTCGGCGACACGCGGATTCAGGCGCTCATTACGCTCTACAATACGCGCGACCGGTACATGGCGCGCAATGCCATCGAACAGGGCCGCCAGTCGATCGTGTCGGACGGCATCACGATGAGCCGCTACCCGTCGGGCATTCACCAGTTCATCTCGTCGTTCTCGCTCTATTGGATATGCATGGGACACGACTATTGGCGCTACCGGGGCGAGGAGGAATACCTGAAAACGCTTCTGCCGGCATACCGGGGAGTGTTGTCGTGGTACGAAGGCTTTCTGAAAGAGGATTTCTCGCTCGCATTCGTGCCGCACTGGTTTTTCGGCGACTGGGCATCGAATTTCGAGGCGGGAGAGCCTTTCCGCGAGAAGGACGGCAATTCCGCGTTCCAAGACCTGCTGTTTGTCATGGGACTCGAAGCGGCCGCCGACATGGAGGAGGCTTTCGGCATACCCTCGTACGGGAAACGCTACCGCGAAACGGCCTCGTCGATCAAGCGGACGATCAAGGAGAAATATTGGGATGCCGAACGCGGCCTGTTCTCCGACACGCGCGACCGGCGCAACTATTCGCAGCATGTCAACGTGCTGGCGATCCTGAACGAAGCGGTCGAAGGCGACGAGGCGCGCGCCGTCATGGAACGCACGCTGGCGGACACCACGCTGACGCAGACGACGATCTATTTCCGCTACTATCTGAACCAAGCGCTGAAAAAAGCCGGGCTGGGCGACCGACTGTTAGACAACATGCAGGTGTGGGAAGACCAGATGGCACTGGGCCTCTCGACCTGGGCCGAACAGCCCGAACCGTCGCGCTCGGATTGCCATGCTTGGGGCTCGAGCCCGAACATCGAATTTTTCCGCACGATCCTCGGTATCGACAGCGACGGACCGGGATTCTCGCGCATCCTCATCGAGCCCTCGCTCGGCAAGCTGAAGGAGGTTTCGGGCACGATGCCCCACCCTCGCGGCGACATCGCGGTAAAATACCGAGTCGGCAAAAAAGGTTCTCTGTCGGCCGAAATCACGCTGCCCGAGGGAGTCGAGGGAGAATTGATATGGAACGGGGAACGCAAGCCGCTTCACGGAGGATTCCAGCAATTGACCGTTCGATAAAACCGTACGCATACGAATCCGACGAAGACCGCGGAAAATCCGCGGCCTTCGTCGTCTTTGAACGGGGTTCTACGGACCGTCCATCGATTCGGGTCAGGCATGCCTCTTACACCGAAGCCCGACAAAGGTCGGACGGATTCCTTCGGAGGAAATACCTGTCCGGGAGAAACATCACAGCCCGACGGAGCCCGGCCATATGCCGATACGGCAAAACAACATGCACCGGAACACTGCGAGAGCCGATACAGGGCATATCCCGATATGGTAGCGATCCAAGCTGTTATAAATAAGTCGGGCAGTACAACTCCTCTCGAGACAATGCGAGAATAAGGGGAATGAAGGTGAACGGAGGAAAACGCAAAGAGCAAGGACAGCGGGATAGAGTGAGGACAGCAGAAAGAACGGAGAGAGCGAGAACAGTCGCACAAGAACCGGCCCGCCGGAGCAAAACCGGACGTTCCGGGGGAAGCGCCATGCCGGATCGAAGCGACTCGCCGTCGGTCGAGGTCTCCGAAAAAACCTGTTACGGACGGCGACGGAATGCCAGAAGAATTGCCGAATCTCCCGGTTTACGCCCGGCTAACACGAGAATCGCTCGCCCCTACATCAATGCGGGAGCCATGTATTTGACCAGCAGCCACCCTCCCCCCACAAGCCACACGAACAGAAGCAACGAGAGCACGAAAGGCTTGGCGCCCGCCTTTTTGAACTTTTCGATACTGGTCTCGGCTCCCAAAGCGGTCATGGCCATCGTCAGCAGAAAAGTGTCCAGCGAATGGATGAACGACACGGTCGCCTCCCCTAACAGGCCGAACGAATTGAAGCCTATCACCGCCAGAAACCCGAGCGCGAACCACGGCACGGCGATCCGCCCCCGCGCTTCCGTTCCGCCCGGCGTGCGCCGCCGGCCCGCCAGCAGCAGGCAAGCCGACGCCGCCGGGCTCTCGCAACCGAAATAGAATAGCTTATCGTCAGCAGCACGGGCACCAGCATCATCACGCGGATCATTTTGACGATGATCGCCGCATCGGATATCTCCCCGTTCATCGCGTTTCCCGCCCCCACCACATGAGCGACCTCGTGCAGCGTGGCTCCGGTGTAAATGCCCATCTGCTCCGGAGTCAGCGAAACGATACCGTGACGATAGAGAACCGGATAGAGAAACATCGAGATCGTCCCGAAGATCACGACCGTCGAAACGGCTACGGCCGTTTTATAGGGTCTGGCGCGGATCGTCGACTCGGCGCCGAGCACGGCGGCGGCTCCGCAGATACCGCTACCGACCGACGTGAGCAGCGCAATGCCCCGATCCATCTTCAGCAGCCGTCCCAACAGGACCCCTCCGCAAATCGTGACGGTCACGACGACCGCATCGATCAGCAGGGCCGGAGCGCCCACGGCCAGCACGTCCTGAAAAGTCAGCCGGAAACCGTACAGAACGATACCCAGCCGCAAAACGCGCTTCGAGCAGAACAGAATGCCGGGAACCCACGTAGCCGGCAACCGGTTGCGCAGACTGTTCGCATAGAGCATGCCCAGCATGATGCCCACGATCATCGGGCTGAACGAAAGGCTTTTGACCCAAGGAAAATCGCCGATATAGAACGCTGCGCAGGAGAACAGAGCGATCAACAGAACGCCGTGCAGCATATTGCCCCTTTCTTCACTCATTTTCATCATCCGGAACGTTTTTACGTCAATGAACCGGGGGACAAAGAAACGACATTCGGAGCAAACTCCGAACGACCAAATTCTTATACGCCATAACCGAAAGTTATCGGGCGGTCGTCATGCGACCGGCGACACCGGCGAATCACCCCACGATCATAGACGGGCAAGTCATGGCCAGTCCCATGCAAGACCTGCCTGCCCCACGCCATCGATATGTCTGAACACGCGCGACTGTCAAGGAAAACACCGTTCAACCCGATATAATGGAAACGAACAAGAAAAATCTCGGGAATCCGTTGGCGCTCTATCCCGAACCGACGACGGTTGCCAGGGCGGAGATCGAAAGAAAAGCGAACCAACTCGCAGTGGAACACACGGGAGTTATCGGCCATGACCGGATACCGGTCAGCCTGAGCAAGAGTCATCACACCAATCAAGGCATAAAGAAGGCGAAAAGACTTTTCGTCAATCTCGTGAGCCGTGACATGCTGCCGAAAGCCGACCATGTAGGGAGCGTAAGCGGTGCAACGGTCGACAAGTCGGAAGCGTTTGCCTGCCGGACACACAATCCGACAGTCCGCCGCAAAAAAACCTACGCTCTCAAACATCGTCGCCGTGCCCCTCAACGAGACACGGCGACGACTTATACGTTTTTCGGAAGCTCTTACCAAGCGAACAGCGGATAATTCGCCATCAGATCGTTCACCTCCTTGCGGACGGCAGCGATTTCCGTTTCGTTATCGATATCCGAGAGCACGCGGTCGATCAGCGATACGATCGTCTCCATCCGGTCCTCTTTCAGTCCCCGGGTCGTAATGGCCGGCGTACCGACACGGATGCCCGACGTCTGGAACGGCGAGCGGCTGTCGAACGGAACCATGTTCTTGTTCGTCGTGATATCGGCCTGCACGAGGGCTTTTTCGGCCTGCTTGCCCGTCAGATCGGGGAACTTCGTCCGCAGATCGATCAGCATCAGGTGATTGTCGGTACCGCCCGAAACGATCTTATAGCCGCGCGCGGCAAACGCCTCGGCCATCGCCTGAGCGTTCTTGCGCACCTGCTTCTGGTACTCCTTGTACGAAGGATCGAGCGCCTCGCCGAACGCGACGGCCTTGGCCGCGATCACATGCTCCAGCGGCCCGCCCTGAATGCCGGGGAAAACCGCCGAGTTGAGCATGGCGGACATTTTCTTGATCTCGCCCTTCGGCGTCTTGACGCCCCACGGATTGTCGAAATCCTCGCCCATCAGGATCACGCCCCCGCGCGGCCCGCGCAACGTCTTGTGCGTGGTCGAGGTGACGATATGCGCATACTTGACCGGATTGTCGAGCAGTCCGGCGGCGATCAGGCCGGCCGTATGGGCCATATCGACCATCAGCAGCGCGCCGACGCGGTCGGCGATCTCGCGCATGCGCTTGTAGTCCCACTCGCGGCTGTAAGCCGAAGCTCCGCCGATAATCATCTTGGGTTTGTGTTCCAATGCGAGCTTTTCCATCGCATCGTAGTCGATCCGACCGGTACGCTCGTCGAGCTTATACCCCACGGCATGATAGAGAATGCCGGACGTATTGACCGGCGAGCCGTGCGACAGATGGCCGCCGTGCGACAAATCGAGCCCCATGAACGTATCGCCGGGCTTGAGCACCGTGAAAAATACGGCCATATTGGCCTGAGCGCCCGAATGAGGCTGCACGTTGGCATACTTGGCTCCGTAGAGCTCGCACAGGCGGTCGATAGCCAGCTGCTCGACCCGATCGACGACCTCGCAGCCGCCGTAATAACGCGCTCCGGGATATCCTTCCGCATATTTGTTGGTCAGCACCGAGCCCATGGCCTGCATGACCTGTTCGCTTACAAAATTCTCGGAGGCGATCAGCTCGATGCCTTGCATCTGCCGCCGCTTTTCGCTTTCGATCAGATCGAATAGTTTGGTATCCTTTGTCATTATCTTACGGGTTTTAAACGTTGTGCCGATCGGTAAAACGGACGCTCAAAGGTAGTAAAAAAGAGCGACAAAACACAGCGGGCGGTTCCCGATGCCGAAATAAATTGTTACCTTTGCGAAGCTCTTCGCCTCCAGATTTCCGAAGCCGGCGACGGTCCCGGAAACGCGGAGCGCAACGACAGCCCGGAGACGGAGCGATGGCGCCCCGCTTCGGAGCGGAAAACAAAGAGCCATACATTAACTTAAATACAAGCAGATGAAACTACTTGAAGGAAAAGTCGCCGTCGTAACCGGAGCCGCCCGCGGCATCGGCAAGGCGATCGCGCTGCGTTTCGCGGAGGAAGGAGCCTCGGTCGTTTTCACCGATCTGAAAGTCGACGAGAACTTTCAGAACACCGAAAAGGAGCTGCAGGCCCTCGGCGTTCAGGCTAAGGGATACGCGTCGAACGCGGCCGATTTCGAGGACACGGCCGCCGTGGTAGCCCAGATCGTCAAGGATTTCGGCCGGATCGACGTGCTGGTCAACAATGCCGGCATCACGCGCGACGGACTGATGATGCGCATGAGCGAGCAGCAGTGGGACATGGTCATCAACGTAAACCTGAAGTCGGCGTTCAACTTCATCCATGCCGTCACGCCCGTGATGATGAAGCAGAAAAGCGGAAGCATCATCAACATGGCTTCGGTCGTCGGCGTATCGGGCAATGCGGGACAGTGCAACTACTCGGCATCGAAAGCCGGACTGATCGGTCTGGCCAAGTCGATCGCCAAGGAGCTCGGCCCGCGAGGAATCCGCGCCAACGCGATCGCCCCGGGCTTCATTATCACCGACATGACCAACGCGTTGTCGGACGAGATCAAGGAACAATGGGCCAAGCAGATTCCACTGCGGCGCGGAGGTACGCCCGACGACGTCGCCAAGGTCGCCCTGTTCCTCGCTTCGGATCTGTCGTCCTATGTCAGCGGCCAAGTAATCCACGTGTGCGGCGCGATGAACACCTGATACTATATTTGCGATCCATATTCTCGAAAGCCTGTCCCGCGGACAGGCTTTTCTCTTTCCGACAAACTATCGGGAGGGAAAGTTATGAACACATAATAGACAAACGAGGCCGGAATATTCAACGAAAAGACGGAATATATGAACAATTCGGGCCGCTTTTGAACAATGCATCGACATGCTATGAACCGATCCGGCCGAAAAACGGGAAGCCGACCCGATCCCCTCCGCCGCACCGAAGCGATGCGCACAAGCGGAACAGCCGGGCCCGACCGTCCGTTCCGCACGAAGCGAACAGACTCACTCTACCGGCTTTCCGCACGAAGCAGGCAACGCCGATAACCATGAACGACTGATTTCCGGCACATATCCAAGAAGTTCTTCCGTGTTCCGATATTTCGTCCAAAGTATGAACACTCAAAAATGAGGGGACGGTCTTTCGACCGTCCCCTGCTTATTTTACACCGAACTATACCGGTTATTGCTGAACGGCGTCCATCGTCGTGAACTCCTCCGAGAACAATCCCGTCGTAACGCCGCTCATATAGCCGAAAGCGATGGCCAAATACCGGGTTCCGGGCTTCAGCTCATCGCCCAGCAGGTCGCTCTGGCAGTAAAGCCCGTCCATCTTGCCTCGAACGCAATACATCTCGATATAGTCGCCCAACGTATAGACAACGGCCTGCATGAACTCCTCGTCGGTCGTATAGTAGCCGCGCAACTCATAAGGCACCACTCCGATATAATACAATTCGTCGTCGACCGAAGGCGTGAAACTCAACACGCACGATCTGTCGGTCCGTTCGCCCACCTGAATTTGGATGGTCATGTCGGACTTCTGGAATTCCGCGGTGGTTACGTTCTTCGTTGCGACCTGCGTCGTGCGTTCGCCCTCGGCACTCACACCGAACACGAACACCGTATAGTCGTGCTGAGGTTTGAACGGAGCGATGCCCAGATCGGAATTCGAGTTGAGCGTCTGCGTCCCCGAATGAATCCGGGGATCGTTGACCCAATCGGTCTGCCAGCCTTCCTCCTCACTGATTTTCATAGCAGCCACTTCGTCCGGCGTGTGCGTTTCGAGGATAGAGGACTCCATGAAAGTCGCATAATAGCGCGTCGAGGAATTCGACGGCACGATCTCCACATCGACGGTCGAGGCTCCGATCTCGACGAAGCGGATATCGAACGTGCAGTCGTCGGTCAGCTCGGCTGCCGCTGTTCGGAAGGGCTTCTTGGAAATGTCGGTCGTGATCGCCCCACGGTCGAGGCCGAAAGCGAACGCGTAATAGTCGGTACCGGAAAGAAGCGAGGCCACAGGGAACGACTTGGCCCCCAAATGAACGAAGTCGGACCATGTGGCGCCCGTCAATGCCATGTTGGACCTGATCTGGGCGACGGTCGCCTGCATCAGTTCGCTGTCGCTGCCATGGAAATCGTTTTCAAAGGCTTTTCGCTCGACATAGGCAACGTAATAGGAAACATCGTTGCGCTCGGGCGTCACCTCCAACAACACGCTGTTCTTGGTCACATCCCGCGGTTCAATCGTAAAGGAACAGTCGGTCATAGCCACCGTCTCGAAAATTTCCTTGACCAGCCCCGTCGTAAACTCGCCGTTCGCATCCATACCGTACGCATAGGCGCAATACTCGGTTCCGGGTTTGAATCCGTCTTTCGGAAATACCTGCTTGCCGGTATATAAGACACCGAACTCGAGATATTCGCTCAGGCTCATGCCCCATGAGTCGGCATCGGCTTTGAATCCTTCGAGATCGTGCTCCATCATCTCGCGACCGCTCGCATAAGAATCGATCACGCTCCTTTCGGCAACACCCAAAATGTACGTCATCGAAGCATCGTCGGGCTCCCAGGTTACCCGAGCCGAAGTCGTGGTCAGTTCCTCGATGCGAATGCCGATTGGGGGCTCGGCTCCCTGTTGCTCCACGACGAGTCGGACGCTCTCGGCATCCTCATAGGTCACGATCACTTCTCCCGTGCGAAGATCGTAATCGGGATTGGCATCGACATAGAAAAAAATTTTGCCCTCTGTCGAACAATCGAACGAATGAATCCATGTCGCCCCGCTCGACGAAGCTCGGACGCTCCCGCCGTTCGGGTTTTCAACGAGGCAGGATAGCTCCTGGGGGCCGCCGTCCGCACCGACCGTCAAAGGATTAGGAGTCACCGTCAACTCGGCGGGAGCACTCCCTCCTTCCGACGAATCGTCGCAGGACTGAACGCCCGGCATCAAAAGGACCGTCAGGGCCCAAAAGAACAGTAAATGCTTTTTCATAGTCGAACCAATAGTTTTAACTGCCGAACAATTCGCTCCGGCATTCGATGCGCTAAAGTATGAAATTCCCACGAGAAAATACCACGAAATATTAAGCACGGATAATATAAACGGGCTGTCGACCGACAGTTTTTGCAGACAATACGCAAATCACGGTTACATCATAACCGTCGTTCGCATATTTTCAAGGAACACGCCCGAACACGGTTTTGAATAACCGCATCAAAAATCAAAAGACAACTACCCGACACGGACAGACGCCGCATCCGGCTTTTCAAGCAGCGGATCGATCTGGCAGCAGATGGAACGGAATATCTCCTCTATGCTGCCGGTTCCCCGAATCGCACGGAATTTGCCCTGCCGACGATAATGATCGGCGACGATGGCCGTCTGAGCCTTATAAACATCGATCCGGTTCCGGATCACCGATTCGCAACTGTCGTCGGCACGTCCGCTCTCCTTGCCCCGCTTGAGCAGACGATCGATCAGCTCGTCGTCGGAAACCTCGAGCGCCAGCATCAGATTGACCGGCGTGCCGTGCTGTTCCATAATCTTGTCGAAAGCCTCGGCCTGCGGCGTCGTGCGCGGAAAACCGTCGAAAATGTTTCCTTTGCTCTCCTTATGCTTCGACACATAGTCGGCGATCAGGTCGATCACCAAAGCGTCGGGAGCCAGCTGCCCCTTGTCGATAAAGCCCTTCACGCTGAGGCCAAGAGGCGACCCCTGACGAATTTCCTCGCGGATCACCTCGCCGGTCGATATGTGGTGAAACCCGTATTTCTCGATCAATCGGGCAGCCTGCGTTCCTTTGCCGGCCCCCGGAGGACCGAACAGCACGATATTCAGCATCGGAATCGAAATTTAGCTTGATATGGAACAAACGTCGACAAAATTAATATAATTTTTCACCTGCGCAAAAGATAAACTATCTTTGTAAATCTGCGACAGCAACCCGAATAACTTATGGAAGGAAAAAAACGAACCGAAATCGCCGAAATCGGAAAATTCGGACTCATTGAACGAATCTGCTCGCGCGTCGAGCCGCAAAACGCCTCGACGGTCAAAGGCTGCGGCGACGATACGGCCGTAATCGACGCAGGCGACCGCTACGTGCTGCTCTCGACCGAACTGCTGCTCGAGGGCGTGCATTTCGACCTGACATACTATCCGCTGCAGCATCTGGGCTACAAGGCGGTCGTCGCGGGAATTTCCGACATCCTCGCCATGAACGGAACGCCGCGGCAGATCGAACTGGCGCTCGGCATCCCGGCCCGCTTCTCGGTCGAAATGATCGATCGGCTGTATGACGGGATACGAACGGCCTGCGACCGTTACCGGACCGATCTGGCAGGCGGAGACACGACAGCCTCGGTCAACGGACTCGCAATCGGCGTGACGGCAGCGGGCGACGTCGCCAAGGACCGGATCGCCTATCGCAGCGGAGCGAAGCCGAACGACCTGATCTGCCTGAGCGGAGATCTGGGCGCCGCCTACATGGGACTCCATCTACTCGAGCGGGAAAAGAGGGCATGCGGCGGACAACCCGATCCGAAACCGAAGTTCGAGGGACACGAGTACATTCTCGGGCGGCAACTGAAGCCCGAAGCCCGTACCGACATAATCGAACGGCTGGCCGAAGCGGGCATCGTGCCGACCTCGATGATCGACATCACGGACGGTCTGGCGTCCGAAACGCTGCACCTGTGCAAAAGTTCGGGTTGCGGAGCGCGCATCTACCTCGACCGCCTGCCGATCGCCCGACAGACGCACGATATGGCCGAAGAACTGCACGCCGATCCGGTCGTCGCGGCGCTCAACGGAGGTCAGGACTACGAGCTGCTGTTCACGGTGCCGCTATCGAAACAGCAGGAAATCTTCGCGCTGGGCGTCGACGTGATCGGGCACGTCACGGCCGCAGGAACCGGCGCCATGCTCGTCACGCCCGACGGCTCGGAAATCGCGCTGAAGGCGCCGGGCTGGAAATAGCCGCGCGGCAGAAAACGCCTCCAAGGACGAAACGATGCAAAAAATCGAATACGGCGATCTGTACAAATTCCTCGTCTCGGTCGGAGTCATTCTGATCGGGTTCGCCGTACTGATTCCGTACTTTTACCTGAAAGAGGATTTCGGGCTCTGCGTCCCGCAGTCCGACATGGCCCGCTTCGAGCCGGAAGTACGGCAGATCATACGCACGAAACAACAGCTGCTGCTCCGCGTGCAGAACTACGTTCCGTACCTGTCGCTCGCCATGTTCGCGACCGGGACCCTGTCGGTCGCTGCGGGACTGTACAAATGGAGCCGGCGGCAACGGCAGGCCGACGCCAAGTTCGATTTGGAAGTCAAACGGCTCGACTTGCAGATACGGGCGCTTTCGCCTGAGGAAACGAAAGAGAAGATCGCCCGCGAGGTGGACGAAATCACCCGGCAGGAACCCTCGGGAGCGAAAAAACCGGACAAGCCTTCCGGCCCGGTACAAGCCGGAGAGCGGGCAAGATACATCAGCGAATACTACGACGTCGAGCGGGCGGTCATCGAATCGTTCGAGAAACGGCTGTCGGACAGGAAAGAATACGAGATAAAACCGCAGACGGAGATAGGCGACCGGCTGCACTTGGATATGCTGCTGCTTTCCCGCGACAACGGGCTCCGGAGCGACAAAATAATCGAGATCAAGTATTTCAGAAACGGGCTGAACGGGAAATACGTATTCGACATCGTTCGACAAATGAATACGTGCCTCTGCCGCTACCGGGGCCTTACGGGCAGACGGGCCGCGCCCGTGCTGCTGATCGTCTACAACCGGGAACGCGACTCGGCGGAAAGCGCGGCCCGGTTCGGCGACAGAATCCGCTCGGCGGCCGAAGGTCTCCCGGATATGGAAGAGTTGAAAATGCGGCTGATCGACCGCTCGGAAATCGGTATGTTCGACCCGAGAGAACTGGTCGCGCAATAGCAGGAAACGTTCCGCAACGAGTAACTTTTTCCCGCTTTTCATTCCCCGGAAATCGCGCCGTTCCCGTTCGAAATAAAATTTACGAGAACCGGACGAAGTCCGTTTTCGGAGCGCAAGCGGCGACTTTCGCCTACTTCGGCCCGTCCTCGGAGCCGCCCGGCCGCAGACCGTTTGTTACGATCCGCTACACGCGAGTTTCATTGAGTACGAGCCGGCTGTCACCATCGGCTATAAGCGACACGAAGCCGAACCGCATTGTCCGTTGACTTCAGCGTAACGATACGGGAACGCCGCCGAACAGAAACGAATTCAGGGAACGGCCCCTCTCCCCGCAGTAGGTACGAACGGACGCGCCGGCACCTTCCGGAGTCGCGAACGGGAATACACGCGCATGTCAGAAAGCAGGTATTTACGCCTGCATATTTTCCAGTTTGTTGAGCATCTTGAGCGTGGCCTTGATCGCCGCCTCGGTCTGGTCGGCATCCAGCCCGCGCGTCTTGAACGTCTCGCCCCGGTATTCCCAGGTAATGTAGGTCTGGACGAAAGCGTCGGTCCGGCCGCCGGGAGGAATCGAGACCGTATAGTTGACCAGCATCGGGAACTCGCGCCGGAGCTGCTCCTTGTATATCTTGCGAAGCGCGCGCATAAAGGCGTCGTACTGGCCGTCGCCCGACGAGGTCTGCTCGTACTCCTCGTCGTTGATCCGGATCTTGAGCGTGGCCACGGGCCGGAGGCCCTGCGACAGCGACAGGTTGTAATTGAGAATGTGTACTTGCGTCTCGTAAACGTCCTGTTTCAGTACGTCGGCGATGATGTAGGGCAGGTCCTCCGACGTGACGGCCTGCTTCTTGTCGCCCAGCTCGATGATCCGCTCGGTCACCTTGCGCATCGCCTCGTCGTCGAGATCGATGCCGAGCGTTTCCAGATTCTTCTTGATATTGGCCTTGCCCGAGGTTTTCCCCAGCGCATACTCGCGGACACGGCCGAAACGTTCGGGCAGCAGGTCGTTGTAATAGAGGTGGCTTTTGTTGTCGCCGTCGGCATGAATGCCCGCGCACTGCGTGAAGACATTTTCGCCGACGACCGGCTCGTTGGCCGGGATATGGATACCGGTATAGGTCTCGACCAACCGGCTCACATGGTTGATGTTCTTCTCGACGATCGCGTTACGCACCTTCAGATGGTCGTTCAGCACAGCCGCAACGCTCGACAGGGGCGCGTTGCCGGCCCGCTCCCCCAGCCCGTTGACGGTCGTATGGATTCCCCGTACGCCCGCCTTGACAGCGGCCATGACATTCGCCACGGCTAAATCGTAATCGTTGTGGGCATGGAAGTCGAAATGCAGTTCCGGATAACGCTCGACCATCTCGCGGCAGAACGCATAGCACTCGTCGGGAGCGAGCACGCCGAGCGTATCGGGGATCATGAAACGCGCGATCGGCCGATCGCGCAGCGCGTCGATCATCCCGTAAACGTAATCCTTGGAAAAGCGCATGCCGTTCGACCAGTCCTCCAAATAGAGATTGACCGCGATACCCTCGGCCGAGGCAGCCTCGATCGCCTCGCAAATATCGGCTACGTGCTGTTCGGGCGTCTTGCGCAACTGCAACTCGCAATGGCGCAACGAACCTTTGGCAAGCAGATTCATCACGCGGCATCCGGTATCGGCGATCCACCGCAGCGAAACTCCGCCGTCGACGAAACCCAAAACCTCCACCCGGTCGAGAAAACCGCGTTCCTCGGCCCAGCGGGCGATACGCCGCACCGACTCGAACTCTCCGTCGGAAACCCGGGCCGAGGCTACCTCGATCCGGTCGACATGCAGTTCGTCGAGCAACAGACGCGCAATGCTCAGCTTCTCGCGCACGGTAAACGACACTCCCGAAGTCTGCTCGCCGTCGCGCAAGGTCGTATCCAGTATTTCGATGCGATCCACCATAGACAATCAATCTCTTTTTCAAAATCCGTCCGGAAATCCGTTCCGAGTCCCCGTCCCACCGGACGACAAGGGGTAGGGTCCTCGGCCGCGCGTTCCGAATCGCCGGCACTCGTCCCGGCCGGCCTTTCACTCCGCCCCCCGGACCGCTCCGCCCGATCGATCACGCATGGAGCGACAGACCCCGAAGACCATTTTTCACTGTCCGTCGTTCTGCCGACTTTCTCTGAACGACGGACGGTCAAAAGACAAACTACGCATGCGCCTGCTCGTAGCGGGCAATGTCGTCGCGGATGCTGAGCAGATAGTCCACGTCGTCGTAGCCGTTCAGCAGACACTCCTTCTTATAGCCGTCGATGTCGAAAGACGCCTGCTCGCCGGTGGAGAGAATCGTGAACGTCTGATTCGGCAGATCGACCTCGAAACGAGCCTGCGGATCGGCCGCGATCGCAGCGAAGATCTTTTCCAAGAAAGGCTCGCTGACCTGAACCGGCAGCAGGCCGTTGTTCAGCGCATTGTTCTTGAATATGTCGGCGAAAAAGCTCGACACGACCACGCGGAAGCCGTAGTCGAAAATGGCCCAGGCCGCGTGCTCGCGCGACGAGCCGCAACCGAAGTTCTTCGCGGCGACCAAAATCTCGCCCCCGTAGCGCGAATCGTTCAGCGGAAAACCGTCCACGCGCGCGCCGGCCTTGTCGAAGCGCCAGTCGCGGAACAGGTTGTCGCCGAATCCCTTCCGCTCGACGGCTTTCAGGAAGCGGGCGGGAATGATCTGGTCGGTATCGATGTTCTCTATGTTCAACGGGCAGGCCGTCGTCGTCAGACGGGTAAATTTCGGAATAGACATGACAAATATCGCTTTAAGTTCAACGAATCGGTTAGAGACCGAACACCTCGCGCGGATCGGAAACGCATCCGGTCACGGCGGCGGCGGCAGCTACCAGCGGTCCGGCCAGCATCGTACGCGCGCCGGGCCCCTGACGCCCCTCGAAGTTGCGATTCGACGTCGAAACGCTGTACATCCCGGCGGGAATCTTGTCGGCGTTCATTGCCAGACAGGCCGAGCAGCCGGGCTGACGGAGTTCGAAACCCGCCTCGGCCAGTATCTTGTCCAACCCCTCGGCACGGGCCTGCGCCTCGACCCCTTTCGAGCCGGGAACGAGCCATGCGGTCACATGGGGCGCTTTGCGGCGACCCTTGACGGCATGGGCGAACTGGCGGAAATCCTCGATGCGCCCGTTCGTGCAACTGCCCAAGAAAACATAGTCGACCCGCTTGCCGAGCATCGGCTCGCCGCTACGGAAATCCATGTAGGCAAGCGCTTTGGAGAAGCTCACGCGGTCGCTGCCGCTCAGACCCTCGTCGGAGGGAATCGTTCCGGTGATGCCGACGCCCATGCCCGGATTCGTGCCGTAGGTAATCATCGGCTCGATATCGGCGGCATCGAAGCGGTACTCCGTATCGAAACGGGCGTCGGGATCGGAATAAAGCTCTTTCCAGCGTTCGACGGCCCGGTCGAAATCGGCGCCCTTCGGCGCGCGCTCGCGCCCCCGAACGTAGTCGAACGTAGTCTGGTCCGGAGCGATTATGCCACCGCGGGCTCCGCACTCGATGCTCATGTTGCAGACGGTCATCCGCTCCTCCATCGACAAGGCCCGGATCGCCTCGCCGGCGAACTCGATGAAATGGCCCGTGCCGCCCGAAGCGGAAATCCGAGATATGACGTACAGGACGATGTCCTTGGCCGTCACGCCCGGGCCGCGCCGTCCGTCGACGGTAATGCGCATCGTCTTGGGTTTGGGCTGCAGGATACACTGCGAGGCGAAAACCATCTCTACCTCCGACGTACCGATGCCGAATGCGACGGCGCCGAAAGCCCCGTGCGTCGACGTATGGCTGTCGCCGCAGACGATCGTCATACCCGGCTGCGTAATGCCCAGCTCGGGGCCCACGATATGCACGACCCCGTGACGCGGACTGCCGAGTTTGAAATACTCGACTCCGTTCGCCTCGCAGTTGCGACCGAACGATTCGAGCTGCATCCGGCTCTGCTCTTCGGCAACCGGTTTGTCCTGATCGACGGTCGGCACGTTATGGTCGGGCGTACCGGTCGTCCGGTCGGGACGGGCTACCTTGATTCCCCGGTTACGCAAGCCCAGAAAGGCCACGGGCGAGGTCACCTCGTGGATATAGTGGCGGTCGATATACAGCACGCTCCGGCCCCCGTCCAGCTGACGGACCGTATGAGCGTCCCATACCTTGTCAAAAAGAGTCTTTCCCATCTGTTCGGTATTTAAGTGTTCTTATTCTGCCTTCTCCGTCGCATTGAGCAGATTCAGCGCATCGACGAACGCCTCGACGGCCGCCTTCACGACATCGGTATTGGCCGAAAAGCCGTGGACGAGCATCTGTCCACAACGCACCTGCACGTGTACGCGTCCCACGTCGTCGCTGCCCTTGTTCATCGCCTGAATCAGGAACTCGGTGATCTGCACCGTCTCGTTGATCAGCGTCTTGATCGCCTTGACGGCCGCATCGACCGGTCCGTTCCCGGTGCAGGTCGCCGTGCGCTCGTTGCCGCCGATCTTCAGAATGACCGTCGCGGTCGGAATCAGCGTACCGGTCAGTATCTGCAAGTATTTCAGCTTGATCCGCTTGGTTATCTTCTCGCCCGTCGTCGCGCCGACCAGATAGAGCAGGTCGTCGTCGCGGATATCCTTCTTCTTATCGGCCAGATCGAGAAACTTGGCGTACACCTCGTCCAGCTCGGCCTGCTCGAGCTTGAAACCGAGCAGATCGAGACGATGGCTCAGCGCCGCGCGACCGCTGCGGGCCGTAAGCGCGATGACCGACTCGTCGAGTCCCACATCGACCGGATCGATGATCTCGTAGCTCTCGCGGTTCTTGAGCACGCCGTCCTGATGAATGCCCGACGAGTGGGCGAACGCATTGCGGCCGACGATCGCCTTGTTGGCCTGAACGGGCATGTTCATCATACTGGCGACCATGCGGCTCGTCGAAGTCAGCAATTTCGAGTCGATGCTCGTATCGATGCCCAAGTGCTTGTGACAGCGCAACGCCATCACAACCTCCTCGAGCGCCGTGTTGCCGGCCCGCTCGCCGATGCCGTTGATCGTCACCTCGACCTGACGGGCTCCGCTGATCACGCCTTCGAGCGTGTTGGCCGTCGCCATGCCCAGATCGTTATGGCAATGGGTCGAAATGATCGCGCGGTGGATGTTGGGCACATGCTCGACAAGATACCTGATCTTGCGGGCGTACTCCTGCGGCAGGCAATAGCCCGTCGTATCGGGGATGTTGACGACCGTCGCCCCGGCCCCGATCACGGCCTCGATCACGCGCGCGAGGTACTCGTTGTCGGCACGCCCGGCGTCTTCGGCATAGAACTCGACGTCCTCGACATACTTCTTCGCATGCTTGACGGCCGCTACGGCCCGCTCGATGATCTGCTCCGGAGTGGAATTGAGCTTATAGTAGATGTGCGAGTGCGATACGCCGATGCCCGTATGTATCCGTTTGTGCTTGGCCAGAGCCAGCGCGTCGGCCGCCACGTCGATGTCGTTCTGCACGGCCCGCGTCAGCGCGCAGATCGTCGGCCGGGAAACGGCCTTCGATATTTCCCGGACCGAATTGAAATCGCCGGGACTCGACACGGGAAAGCCGGCCTCGATGATATCCACGCCCAGCGCTTCGAGCGCCCGGGCCACCTCCATTTTTTCGATCGTATTAAGCTGACAGCCGGGAACTTGTTCCCCGTCGCGCAGCGTCGTGTCGAAAATGTACAATTTCTCGCTCATGACTTCTCCTCCCTATTTAACAACGTTCCAAAATCGCATTGTTACAAAATTAGCCCGATTGTTAAATTTTATCTCGAATTGCAAATATATAAATACGACACCTAAAATCAAAATGAATCGCCGAACCGCTTCCCGGCCGCGCGGAAACCCCGGTTTGCCATCGGAAAAATCCGACCGCAAAAAGCGAAAAAAACGCACGGCCGATCCACCAGCATTGCAAAAAATCACCCGACGTCCCGACATTCCGTCACGCGATACGAGGAAATCCCGTCTCGGAAGCCGGGACGAAATACCGGAACGTCCGGACCTCCGTCAGCAGGCCCGGTCGCCGAGCAGCAGGCGGGCCTGCTCGCGCGCCGCCTCGGTCACGTCGGTCCCGCTGAGCATGCGGGCGATCTGCTCGACGCGTTCGGAAGGCGCCAGCTTCCTGATACGAGTCGCCGTGCCGGAGGCGGACTCCTCCTTATATACGAAAAAGTGGTCGCTCCCCTTGGCAGCCACCTGAGGCAAATGCGTGATATTGATTACCTGCAAGCCGGACGAAAGGCGAACGATGATCTCGCCCATGCGGTCGGCCACCGACCCGGAAACGCCCGTATCGATCTCGTCGAAGATCACCGTAGGAAGCTGCCCCGAACGGGCGACGAGCGACTTGAGACTCAGCATCAGCCGAGACATCTCGCCCCCGGAGGCCACCTTCTCGACCGGCTGGAGCGGCATCCGCCGGTTGGCCGTGAACAGGAAGCGTATCGTATCCGCACCGTCGGGCCGCAACTCCGCGGCCGGCGCGATCTCGATCCGCAGAACGGCCGACTCCATGCCGAGCTCGGCGAGCATCCCCGCTATCTGCTCTTCGATCCGCGGAGCGGCCGCCGTACGAACCGCCGTCAGCTCGTCCGCGATCCGGACAGCCTCGGCACGCAGCCGCTCGACCCGCTGCTGCATCCGGGCAATCGCCTCGGCACCGCCTTCGATATCCGCCAGTTGCGCTTCGTATCGGGCCTGCAATGCGAGCAGTTCGGAAACGGAAGCGACGCGATGCTTCTGCTGGAGCGAATAGATGCGGTCCAGACGGGCAGTTACCTGTTCGAGTCGCCGGGGATCAGCATCGATCCGGTCGGCGCCGGAAGCGGCCTCGGAAGCCAGATCCTTCAGATCGAGCGCCGCCGCGTGCAAGCGGGCATAAAATTCCTCGGCCCGGGGATAGACTTCGGTTATGCGGCCGACCGACGTTTCGACGCTCTTGAGCCGCGAAAGCAGGCTATCCTCGGCCCCTTCCAGCTCGGAAGCGGCGAAAAGCAACGTATCGCGGATCTCCGAGGCATGCGACAGCTCGGACAGACCGGCCTCCAGCTCCTGCTGCTCGTTCTCCGACAATTTCGCCTCACGCAGCTCGTTCAACTGAAAGGAAACGTACTCCCGGTCGCGGCCGCTCTGCTCGGCCCGGGCCCGAAGTGTCTCCAACTCGCTCTCGCAACGGCGGAGCTCGCCGTATATCCGGCGATACTCCCCCAGCCTGTCGCCGGCCTCTCCCACGCTGTCGAGCAAACCGGTCCGGAAACGGCTGTCGCCCAACAGCAGCGTCTGGTGCTGCGAATGAATATCGATCAGTCGGACGCCGATCTCGCGCAAGGCCGTCAGCTGGACGGGAAGATCGTTGACGTAAGCGCGGCTCTTGCCGGCGGGCGTAATCACCCGCCGCACGACGGTCCGCTCGTCATAGTCCACATCGAGCGACCCGAACAGCGGCTCAAAGCCGTAACCCCGGACGTCGAACTCGGCCTCGACGACGCAGTTGCGCCCCGAGTCCTTGATCGCGGCCGCGTCGGCGCGAGCTCCCAGCACCAGCCCCAGCGCGCCGAGCAGGATCGACTTGCCGGCTCCGGTCTCGCCGGTAATGATATTCAGCCCGGCGGCGAACTCGATGTCCAGCCGGTCAATCAGCGCATAATTCTCGACCGTCAAACGACACAGCATATCCCGTATGAATTAAACGGACCCTTCCTCGCCGGAAAAGTCCGAACTGCAAAGCGAAAGTTACGAATTTTCGGTTATTCCTCCTTTTTCCAGAACGCCTCGATCTCGTCCGCGATATCCGAAGCGACCTCTCGCTTGTTCTTGAGCCCGAAAGCGTTCCGCCGCCCGTCGCGGTGCAGAATCGTAACGCGGTTCGTATCGACGCCGAAGCCCGCGCCCGGATCGTCCAGCGAGTTGAGCACGATCATATCCATATTCTTGCGCTCGAGCTTGCGACGCCTGAAGAGCTTGAACTTGTGAGAAAATATGCCTATACGGTCAATGATGTGCTCAAGGAATTTTTTCTTGAGAGAGGCTTAAAGCTCATAGATTTTAAGATTGAGTTCGGCATTGCAGATGGACAGGTACTTCTGGCAGATGAAATTTCGCC
>ERZ857965.1734-NODE-1734-length-20585-cov-3.243936_pt1 | contig 20585 bp, 19 predicted proteins | sample MGYA00519758_ERZ857965 | MGnify/ENA primary metagenome ERZ857965 (study PRJEB31778, sample SAMEA3449381) | human gut metagenome | biome: human gut; feature: human-associated habitat; material: faeces | place: United Kingdom | collected 2010/2012 ... | reverse complement strand
CCGCCTGCCGCTCCACCGGAGCCTTCCACCCTTCCGACGGCTCTCTTCAGCCCCCTGCCCTCCCCTACGGAGGAAGCGCCTCCAGCCATGGAGCTGGACCTGAGCGTCATGGGACCGGGCATGGCCTACGCCACCCTTTACAACATCCTTTTTGAACCGGCCTCCTATGTGGGGCAGCGGCTGCGCGTCAGCGGGCCCTATGAGGAAAACGTCATCGGCGCATCCGGCATCACCTACCGCTTTATCGTGGTGGCGGACCGTCAGGCCTGCTGCGCGCAGGGGTTGGAATTTGTGCTGGCGGATGATGAGGCTGTCTATCCGGAACCCGGAACGCAGGTGGAAATCTGCGGCATGCTGGAATCCTATCAGGAGGACGACCAGACCTATGTGCGCGTCGTGGCCGACGAGCTGCGCGTCCTATAATCCCATTGCGGGCATAAAAGCAGGGTACCCTCAGACGACGTATGAGGGTACCCTTTACGTATTTCGGGGCAGCTAGTTGCTGCGCTTGACCAGTTCCTTATCCGCACAGGTGGCGTAGAGTAGCGCCTCTCCAAAGCCGCCGTGGGCAGCCACGTCATAGCCGCGGATGGACGGTGCGCACACATTCCAATAGTAGTTGCTATAGATGGGCGCGGTGGGCAACTGATTGTGCCATTCGGTTTGGAAGGCCAGCCACCGTTCCAGATAGCTCTGCCGGTCCCCCGCTTCTGCCTGTCGCATGGCCAGGGCGGCCTCCATCAGCGCGGAGTCCCGCAGACCGGATGTGTTAAAGGAGCCCTGCCAGGCCTTATCCGTATGGTAGGTATAGAATGGATCAAACGGTTCGCGGAAGTTGGTGCCCAGGAAGAACAGGTTGCTGGTGCGGGTTCCTCTATCGTGGCGGTAATACTGCGCCAGCATCTGCGCAAAGCTGACCGGCTGCACAACCACACGCACCCCCAGATTCTCCAACACCGGTACGAGCATCCTTTCCAGCGCGTCGGACACAGCGCCGGGGGTTTTTGCCCACCGAAGTTCCAAGGGGACCAGCCTGCCATTCTCCTCCTTATGTCGTATCCCATCGGCCATGCCCGCATAGGCGTTGCCGCTGCTGTTGAGGCGGTAATCGGACAGGTCCAGCTCCCGACGTGCCTGCTCCGGATTGTAGCGGATGTCCTCAAAGGCGGCCAGTTGCCCGGCGCCGGCCTGCGTCATCCACTGGCCGTAGCCATAGTGTCCATAAACCGGTTTGGCATATCCTCCCAGGGTAGTAGCGCACAGCGTATTGCGGTCCACGCACATGGCCACGGCGCGGCGTACATGCACATCACTGGTGGGCTCCTGCTCGCACGCAAAAACCAGAAACGCATAACCCGACCGGAAATAGCTGCTAAGAGACGCCTGCTTTCCATCCAGGGCTCAGGCCTGATGAATAGCCGCTCCATCCGTCAGCCGGTTCACGATTTGGACCTCGCCACGCTCAAAGGCAGCCACGGCCTCGGCCCCCAGCAGCTGAATCACCCGCACGCGCTGGATGGAGGGCTTTTGCCCCTCGGCATTGCCGAGATATGCCGGATTGGCCTTAAGCTCCACCAGACTGCTTGTCGCATCATAGGCCACCAGCTGATAGGGTCCGCAGGTCACTTTGGGCTGGTGCAGATAACCGTTCTCGGAAGTCAGCGTTTCCTGCAGCAGTCGGTCGGAAGCTGACGCGGCGTTTGGGTGGGATCGTCGGCGGCGTAGAGAAAGCATCCTTCCTCTCCATCCCCCACGGCGTATTCCGGAGCGATCACCCGGATGGGACATGGTCTGACCCGCACTGCGGCCAATCCATAGTAGCGGGGCACTTCTTCCGCCATGACGGTGATGGAAAATCGGTGCGCATCCAGCAGCCGCACCCCGGAAAGCGTGGTGGACGTTCCCGCAGCGTAAGTCTCCCAGCCCACCACGTGCGAATAGATCGAGTTTACGCCGCCGAGCTCGGTCACTGCCGGACTGGAGTGCAACAGCAGAGAAAACACATAATCCGCCGCTGTGATAGGCGTTCCTTCGTTATACGTCAGTCCGGGGGCAAGGGTGAAGGTGTAGGTGTCACCATCGCGTTCTCTGGTTACTTCCAGGGTTTTCGCAACCGTGCTGTCCAGTGCAAAGTCATCCTGCGAACGGGAATAGACCGTATCATATCCGTGCAGCATGGCACGCAGGTCCAGGTCCACGGAATTGCTGCCCCACATGTTTGAAAACAGGAAGCCGCTCATCTGCGTGGGCACGGCTACAGTCACCCACCCGCCTTCCGCATGAACAGGGGCGTGCGCCAGGGGCATCAGCACAACCAGCGCAACAGGCCAGGCGTTTGATTCGATTCATCATGATGTTCCTTCTTTCCTCCATACGGGAAAAACGTATTTTTCCCACCGACTGACCGCTTGCATCAGGTCGTCATTCGATTGTATCGCCCAATGTCTGCGCGTCCCCCATGCCGGTGGCATGCCAGTCTACGGCTGCCCTGGCGGGTTTTTTCGACGGTCCTCCGCCGGGTTTGTTTCTTCCCGGCTTGTCGTTCCCGCCCTCCGGAGGCTTTTCCCTGATACGTTCGTAATACACGCGTATCACATTGCCTTCTCTGTCGGCTCCCACAGCAAGGGGACAGGTATCGCGCACAAAACGATAACCGGCTTTGCTTTTGTCAGGATACGCAGAGATCACCTCACCGACAGCTGCCTCGCACACGAGGGTCGCCGCGTCGTCACGGTTGCCGTCATAGAAGTATTCTACTTTACCCTCATTTATTTTAAACGAAACAAACCGCAAGGAAGCCCTGTTTTTTGGCAAAAATCTGTACTTGTCCTCCCTTTTTCTGTATAATAAAAGCGTTTGTTACTCTTCCCAGCCATCTTCGGGCCAGAAAGGAGCCCCCATGCCGAAAATCTTTACGGACGAAGAAAAAGAAGGCCATCGTGCTATTTTGTTGGATCAGGGCCTTGGCCTCATTATGAAAAACGGCTATAAAAACGTTACTATCGATCAGTTGGTTCAGCTTATTGGCGCTTCAAAAGGTTATTTCTATGTGCTCTTCCCTTCCAAGGAGCAGTTTTTTCTGCAAGCCATCGCCAGTCAGATGGAAAGGCATTTTGATGCCCTTCGTGAAGTGATGGAACGGCATCCTTCCCCGAAAGAGATTGGAGAGGCATACCGTCTGCTTTTCAAAAATATGCATTTTGCCTCCTTCGAGGACGTTCTCTACGTGCAGCAAAAGATCAGCGATGCGGAATGGCAGCATTTTCGTGATTTTGAAGAGGAGTTTTTTACCCGTATCCTTACCCTGCTGGGGCGCGACACTCAAAAGTGCGATCCCAGGTTGCTGAGCAACCTGTCTGCGTTCATCTTTTTGTGTTCCAACAGCCACGGCAAATACCTCTTTTTAGAAAAGATAAATGACCTGGTAGACATCCTGCTGGGTGTTTTTCATGCCTACATCTTTCCAGAGGATGATGCCCACTGATACTCTTCCATTCCGCGAAATTTGCGTCTAAGCAGATCATGATCCGCTTTTCTTCTTGGGGTTGAGATTTGGCCGTTTCTACCTGTCATTTCCAAAAGCACGCCCGTCAGGAACAGCTCATTTTCCGGGCGTGTCAAGGTCAAAAGAGGTAGGAGCGTATTGGTTTCCTTATTCATTTTGGGTATCTTGGCACGCCACAGACAGGTCTGTACCGGTTACCGTAAGTGGCTTCCCCGCACGCCGCCGAAGCTGCCGGTTGACTTCCGTGAATCTCTCCAGCGTCACGGGCGCGCTGTAGAGCGCCGTCAGCAGATACCTGCGGATATTGCAGATCGGGCCGGTGGTGCGCCGCATGCATAGCAGCGCATACTCAATATGCTTGCTGGTGAGTCGCTTAAGCTGTGCCTTACCTGTCTCGGCAGGTTGTTCCTCTCCGCCCATGCTGATCGTTTCTTTGCCGGAACAGAGCGTTTCGGCCATCAGGGCCACGATCTCGTCAAACTGTACAGCAACGCGCGGGTCGTCCGGCAGCACGTGATACTCGATCTGATATTCCACCCGCGCCCGCCAGCGGTCCAGCTCGCACTTTTCCGGAAGGATAGGATGGATAGAAGCGATTGGTTTCGCTTTTTCTGGATTCGTATTGGATTCTTGTTTCTTTAATTGCATGGGATCTTCCTGTGCAGGTTTCTCCTGCGTTGGATTTTCCAATACAGGTTTCTCCCGCGCAGGCTTCGGCGCGCTTCTGGATGCGGGCATGGGATGTTCGTAGATGACGTACTCCGCGTTGGCCAGCTGTCCTTTGGGGTTGCGGGTACGGCTGCGCACGACATACCCGGCCTGCTCCAGTTCCCGCACTGCCTCACGGATGGCGTCCACGCCCTCCCTGCTGATGCGGGCCAGCCCCTTAAGCGTATAGTCCCATTCTTTGGGCAGAGAGAGCATCATCGAAAGAAGGCCCTTTGCTTTCAGAGACAGCCGCCGGTCCTTGAGATGATGGTTGGACATGATGGTATAATCCTTTGTTTTTTCGACCCGGAACACCGCCATGGCTTCTTCCTCCGTTTCTTTTGGGCATGAGAAAAGCCAGAGCGTGATTGGCTCCGGCCAGCGAAATAGCATACCCATCTATCTCGGTGATAAAGCAGGCGAACAACGTGCTGCATCTTGTCAGCAATCCTCCAGTTTGTACGCTGCTTTTAACCCACGCCAAAAACTGTCCGATTACAAAATAAAAATTTATCGGATTGAAAACATGAAATTTGATTGATTGTAGTTGTAAAACCTTTCTGATTGGGATACAATGGAACCGAGGTGGGACAGATGGAGAAGAATGATTATTTGCCCCGTGTGATCGACGCAAGGCTTGACGATTATCTGCAAACCTTTGGGGCGGTCTGCGTGGAGGGCCCCAAATGGTGTGGAAAAACCTGGACATCCCTCCACCACAGCAACAGCGCGATTTTTATCGGCGATCCCGCTGGCAGTTTTCAGAACCGGCAGTTGGCGGAGCTTTCGCCCGATCTGGTGCTGGAAGGCGATGTGCCCCGCCTGATCGACGAGTGGCAGGAAGTTCCGCCGCTCTGGGACGCTGTGCGTTACAAGGTGGATCAGGCACATCAAAAGGGACAGTTTATTCTGACCGGCTCCGCGACCCCCAATCACAAGGGAATTCTGCACAGCGGGGCAGGGCGTATTGCCAGATTGCGTATGCGCCCGATGTCGCTGTATGAATCCGGAGATTCCAGCGGCAAAGTTTCTTTGGAAAGGCTGTGCCATGGTGAATTGACGCCCGCAATGACCGGCGAAGGTGATCTGAAGCGGCTGATTGATCTGATTATTCGTGGTGGATGGCCTGCAAGCATAGGAATGCCCGCGGCACAGGCTGCTCTTCTTCCAGAGGAATACCTGAACGCTGTGATCGACGACGATGTATACCGCATGGACAGCATCAGGCGAAATACCATCAAGATGCGGTTGCTCCTGCGCTCTTTGGCACGTAATGAGAGCACTACCGCTACGAACAAAAGGCTCAAAAACGATATCAGGGAAGTAGACGATGAGGATATCGACGTGGAGACCGTCAAAGAATACCTGGACATCTTTGAGCGGCTTTTCATCATCGAAAATCAGCCCCCCTTCTCCGCTGGCATGCGGTCATCCATTCGGGTGAAGCAGGCGGTAAAACGCCATTTCTGCGATCCCTCTCTGGCATGTTCTTTGCTCAAAGCGACGCCGGCCAGCTTGTTGGGCGATTTGGAGACTTTGGGCTTTCTGTTCGAAGCCCTGTGCGAACGGGATCTGCGCATCTATGCAGAGTCTTTCGGCGCGGCGCTGTATCACTATCAGGATTACCGAAATCGGGAAATCGACGCGGTCGTGGAGCTTTCGGATGGGCGATGGTGCGCCTTTGAGATCAAGCTGGGAGCGAACCAGATAGATGCAGCCGCAAAGAACCTGTTGGATATCCATCGGGAGATGACGGCTGATCCGAAGGGCAAACCACCGGTTGTGCTTTGCGTGCTGTGCGGAATGTCAAACGCCGCTTACCGCAGGGCGGATGGGGTATTTGTCGTTCCACCGACAGCCTTGAAACCGTAAAGCTGAAAAGCCGGAGCAAGGTTCGCTCCGGCTTCTTTGTCGTATGATGGCGTTTCCTACCGCTCCAAATCCCGCTGCCGCCGTCTCTGCCACTGTTCCAGCAGGCGAAAGATGGTCTGTTCCATCTGCTGGGGGGTGTAGCTCTTTGGAAAATACTTGCGCAGGGTGTCGCTGGTGAAGGTGATCTTGTCCAGGTCGCTTTTCTTTTCCTCGCCCATAATGACCCGCATCATGTCGAGGGTCAGGTGGCCCTCCTGGCTGTACTTTTTCAGCCGCTGGGCCTGGGAGAGCGACGGCGTGGCCTGTTCGCTGTCCATCGCGTCCAGCAAATCCACCTGTTCCTCTTTTTTGAGGAAGGACAGCTCGTAGGCCGGATTGAAGGCGATTTTCTTCTCGTCCACCATGTCCAGCAGTTCGGGAATTAGCTCGGTGAGGCGGATATAACGAAAAATCTGGTTTTTACTCTGGCCGACCTGTTCAGCCAATACCTCGCTCGACTTCTTCCCAAAATCGTTCCCAACTTGGGAACAATTTTCTTTGGACGGTCTGCCAGCTTGTCGCTTCATAGCTTCCAGCTTCATCTTGTAGGCAAAAGCCCTTTCACTGGGGAGCAGGCTTTCCCGCTGCAAATTGCTGTCAACCATGATGATGGTGGCCTGGTCATCGTCCAGGTCGCGGACAATCACCGGCATGGTTTCTTTACCCGCCAGCTCGCTAGCTCGGTGCCGCCGGTGCCCGGCAACCAGCTCATAGCCGCCATTAGGGTCCGGGCGGGCAATGGCCGGGACCAGTACGCCGTACTGCCGGATGCTGTCGGCGGTCTCCATCATGGCCTCATCGTCCTTGACCTTAAAGGGGTGATCCTTGAATGGGTGCAGCTCCGACAAGGGAATTTCCATGACTTTTTCACGCTGGGCGTCGGCGCGGCTTTCCTCGGTGGAAAACAGGTCATCGACTGAGGCCAGCTCTACTTTTTTCGCGCTGCTTTTCAAGTTTTATCACCTCCCGCGTCAGATTTTTATAGGCTTCCGCCACCTTGCCGCCGGGGTCATGTGCGAAGATGCTCTTGCCCTCGGCGCTGATCTCCTTGGCTCGAACCGAGTGGGGAATCTCGGTGCCGAACACCTTGATTTTGCTGCCGTAGGTCTCCCGCAGCAGGGCGGCGATCTCTTTGGCAAAGTTGGTGCGGTTGTCCACCATCGTCAGCAGAATACCGTCGATCTGGAGCTTGGGATTTAACTGCCGCTTGACCTTGTTGATGGTGGACAGCAGCTGTTCCAGGCCCTTGGCGGGCAGATACTCCGCCTGGACGGGGACTATGATCCTGTTGGCGGTGGCCAGCGCGTTGACCGTGAGCATTCCCAGGGAGGGTTGGCAGTCGATGAGGATATGGGAATACTGTCCCTTCACCGTGTCCAGATACTGCCGCAGAATCGTCTCGCGGCTCATGGCATTCACCAGGGATACCTCCATGCCGGAGAGCTGGATGTCGGCAGGCATCAGGTCCACGCCCTCCGGGTGGTGCAGGATGCCCTCGCCGGGTTTGATCGGCTCGTCCATGAGAATACGGCCCATCGCATCGGACAGGGTAAAGGGCAGCTTGTCCGGCTGCGGGTTGCCCAGGCTGATGGTGAGGCTGGCCTGCGGGTCAGCATCCACCAGCAGCACCTTCTTTCCGGCCTGCGCCAGCCCGATGCCTAAGTTGGCGCAGGTAGTCGTTTTGCCGACGCCGCCCTTCTGGTTGGCAACGGCGATGATTTGTGGGTTCAATGACTTCACCTCATTTCTGATTGGGTGTTGTCATGTGCCTGCATAACAGCCCTGGAAACAACAAAAGCCGCCACTTAAAACAAGTGACGGCTTCGCTTAAATCCAATATTCTGTTGTGTTTGGAATCAAAAGGTTTTGAGTTCCTTTCTGCTATTCATTTGTCGTTAATGAAACACCTCCTGCAATTCGACTTATTTCAGTATGATTTTTCGGTTTGGAAAAGGATGAAAAAATCAGACTGAAAACCTCAAAACCCTTGATCCTACGGGGCTTTTCCGGTTTGTCGTAATTATACCGTAAGGGCATAGCCACATCAGTTTGTTGATTGACATGGGCTTTACCGCCCTGGCCATCGCGGAGCGTGTGGGACATGAGAGTATCGACATCACCTACCGCTACGCCCATCTGTTCCCCACCCGACAGGTAGAAATGGCCGACAAGCTGGATTCACTGAAAAATGAGAAGGGAGTGTAAGAAAATGTCCAAGCAGAACTATGACAACCACAACCGCTGGAGAAACAAGACGGTGGCCTTCCGGGTGTCGGCGGAGGAAGATCTCCAGCTAGAAACCCTGGTGAAGCTCACCGGCCTGACCAAGCAGGACTACATCATCCGGCGGCTGCTGGAACGGGATGTGGTGGTTCAGGGCAACTCCAGGGTCTATAAAGCACTGCGGGACCAGCTGGCCGCTGTGCTGGACGAGCTGCGCCGGATCGAAGCCGGGCAGGGCGTGAATGACGAACTGCTGGATACCATCCAGATGATCGCAACCATAATGAACGGGATGCAGGAGGACTTTGCCTATGACCGATGAGAAAAAGAAAATGACCGCCCAGGGCTCATCTGTTGGCGCAGATGATGGGCAGTCAATCTCTCAAAATTCCAAAATCACTATACCAGACCCGAACGGAAAAAGCAATTCCTCGGAAGAAAATTTGGAGAAACTTTTCCGGAAGATACGCCGCATGAGTGACCCGGCTTACTTGCATACTGTGACCCTGGACGAGCTGATGGACAATGTGTTCGAGGGCAAGTCCGCGGTGATTGAGAACCTGCTCTATACAGGAGCGTACATCCTTGCCGGAGCGCCCAAAATCGGTAAGTCCTTCCTGGTGGCGCAGATCGCCCACCATGTCAGTACTGGGCAGGACTTGTGGGGCTACAAGACCCATCAGGGAACTGTTCTCTACCTGGCGTTGGAGGATGACGAGAGCCGGTTGCAGCGCCGGATGTTTCGTATGTTTGGCGTGGAGGGGACAAGCTCCCTCCACTTCGCCACCAACGCTAAGATGATTGGTGATGGCCTGGATGAACAGCTGGAAAAGTTTGTTCGGGAACACAGCGATACCAAGCTGATTATTGTGGATACCCTGCAAAAAGTCCGGGAAGCGGTGAGCGACAGTTACAGCTACTCCAGCGACTATGAGGTGATCGGCAAGCTGAAGCAATTTGCTGACCGATATGGTATCTGCGTCCTAATCGTTCACCACACCAGAAAGCAGCCTGCGGGGGATAGCTTTGAGATGATTTCCGGCACCACGGGCTTGCTGGGTTGTGCGGATGGGGCACTCCTGATGCAGAAGGAAAAGCGGACGGATAGCAAGGCTACTCTAGAGGTGGTGGGCAGAGAGCAGCCGGATCAGCGGCTGTATCTGAGCAAGGAGCAGGAGAACCTAATTTGGAGCCTCGACCATGCAGAGAATGAGCTTTGGAAACAGCCACCAGACCCGGTGCTGGAAGCTGTGGCGAAGATCGTTTCCTCCGAGAACTGTGAATGGGAAGGCAGTCCCACCGAGTTGGCCCAGGTAATTCAGACGGATATGGCAGTGAACCGGCTCACCAAGCATCTGAATGTGAATGCTGGCCACCTACTGGAAGAACATCAGGTGAAGTATGAGAACAAAACCAAACACGCTGGACGGCGCATCCGACTGACTTACATGGTGGTGGAAGCACCTACGTTTGAAGTAATCGAGTAAAGCGCAACGGTCGCGACGGTGTTTTGAGGGGTACTCCCAGCACCGTTGCGACCGTCGCCACCGTTGCGGGAAAGAAAATGTGAGGTGGTGTTTTACCACCCCATCTTTTCAGGTGATCCCTATTTTAGGGCGTACCATGTAAACATTAAGGAGAATCCCTCATGCCTTGAAACCAGGGCACAGGGTGCAAAGTAAAAGCGAACGATAGGAAAACATTTTGCCCACGCATCTAGCGATGACTACTGTGTTTCGCGGCAGCCATCAGGCGTAAGGGGGGAACGATTTGTTCCATGGCATTTTAAAGGGGACGGCGCTTTGGTGTACCCTTTCAAAGCGTTCGCAGAATGCGCAGCCACAGAATGAAATTCTGTGTTCAAAAGGGGGCTTGGGGGCGCTGCCCTCAACAAGCAGACGGCAGGAAATGTGAGTGTGTATTAACACTCGCATTGCTTGCTGGATTTGTGTGTGGCTATCCACACGCATTGCTTGCGCGTTTTCAAAATATTTAAAACGGCCTGTGTTCCGATGCGAAAAAATAACCGAAATTTAAATATTAGGAGATAATGAATACGAGAAAAATTCTATCCTGTAAGATCAACGTGGACACCGCATAGACCTGGTCTGTATGTTCCACAATAATATATTGCCTTATGCGGAATTGAATAAAGAGTTTGCTGTTTTTAATTACTTGCAGTATAATAATTAAAAATCTCCCAATTCAAAATTTTAAATATTTTCATTATATAATTGAACATTTTTAATTACAGTCCGGATTGTGGGATTTTTCCCATGCTAAAATAAAAAACATCAGAGAACCGTGAGAAAATCACTCCCCGGAAACACAACAGAAAAGGAAGGTGAGAATATTGGCCAGCAAAGTATATCCGCTCCAAATGGAAATTGCGGGGAATACCGCCATTTGGACCAGGCCTGATACCGGCGATTCTCCATGCAGCTATCCGGCACCTACATACTCTGCCGTGAAAGCGTTGTTTGAGTCTGTTTTGTGGGGGCCGGATGTTTTGGTAGAGCCGGTCAAAGCGGAGATCTGCAGTCCGATCCGGTATCATTCCTACGCAACGAACTACGGCGGCCCGCTGCGGAAGGACAAATCCGTCAAAGATGGGAGCAACTATCAGCTTTATGCGACGGTTCTGACCGATGTTTGCTACCGGCTTTATGCCCAGGTGCGGCCAAATCCCCGAAAAGAGAAAATGCCACAGACGGCTTTGGAATGGGACCGCCGCACGACTTCGCCTGGCCATGCTTATCAGGAGATTTTCAACCGGAGACTAACGCGGGGACAATCCTTTGCCAGTCTGTCATTGGGGTGGCGGGAATTTACGCCGTCTTACTTCGGTCCATTCCGCGAAGGAACCAAGGTATGTTCAGAGATTCCTGATATTGTGATTCCATCTATGCTGCGAGAAGTTTTTCCGGCGGGATATCGTTCGGACTGGCGCGCGGTTTACGACACAAATCTTGTGATCCATCAAGGCGTGCTGATCTATCCTGAGAGGGGGCGCCGCTGTGATCAATGAGCTGTACACGCTTTCTCAGGCGATGCAAAAGTACGAGATTTCTGGTCGGGCACAGTATCGCTCTTACCTTCCTCTGCCGAATGTAAAAAAAGACGCGCCTTGTATTCAAATTCTCTTATCAAAAAACGATGAGAGCGGGAATATTGACGTGGTGAGTCTTAGAGGTCTGCCGCAGGAAACGGTGAAGGAATTAAGAAAATACGGGGATAACCAGAAATCATATCCGGCAATGAATTTGGCGGCTCTTTACCGCGTTACGGATAAAGAATCACTGAGACTGCTGGGTGATCTGCGTTCCGGGAAAACGGTGGATTTCGACTTGGAGCAACTAAAAAGCTGGTGTCAAACGGACAACTGGAACTCGAAATTCTTGAGAAAATACAAGAATTGTTTTCAAAAAGTTCCGGAAGAGCTGAAAAAGTTTTTGAAAGAATACCCTGACAACCCCATCTTCATACTTTTCCGCCAGACAGAGGTTTTTCAGAACCCTGAGGTATTACGCCAGAAATTGGAAAAATGCGCGTTTCGTATGCTGGAAGAGAAGAAAGACATCCCGACCGCTATTCAAATGCTGTTTTATTTCGGTGACGCGGACAAGGACCCGAAAGAAGATTTTAAAAACCTTTCCGTTATCCTGGACAGCACAGAATTGGTAAAAGTGGGATATTCGACGATCAGCGCCGCTTTTACAAATCGTTTGAATGAAGATTTGCTGAAAGCGGATGAGAAAAACAAGAGCTCCAGACAAGAGGATACAGTTGACGCTTTTGGGACGGGATTCGCCGCGGTAGAGGAACCGATGCCGGAGATAAAGTTGCCAGGAGGATTTACCGCGTCTTTGCGGACAATGTTCAAGGAACATAAATGTCAATACCGGTATGGGCGCATTGAAAACGCGACATATCCGATCGCGCCCGCGACACGGCTCCGGTTAAAAAGCGCACTGGAATGGGTCTCAGCGGAGGAGCGCAGAAACATCACATGGAGCAAACTTGACACCGGCGAGATTTTGTTCGCGTATCCGGAAAGCAAGCCTTCTCTTTCGGCCGGATTAGCCGCTGTTTTCCAAGGGTCCACGGGCTTTGGACAGAGCAGCTTTGAAGGAGCGGCTAAACGTTTTCTGAGCTCCCTGAGAGAAGGAAAGGACCCAGGGACCGATTCCAGAGCCAATCGAATCCAAATTTTCATTCTCCGAAAGTTGGATAAAGGCCGGACAAAAATTGTCTATACATACAACACCACGCCGGAAGAATTGGAACAGCGCGGTGAAATTTGGTGGACAGCCTGCCATAACCTGCCTGAATTGCCTCGAATTTTTGAATCCGAAAATAGCCGCGATCTGTTCCCGTTAGAAGCTGCGAACCTCCTGAATTCCGCGTGGAAACAGGACGGCACGCTCGCTTCCAAGAAATTCAAACCGTTTTCTTGGTATCACGGTTTGGAATTGTTTTTTGATGACGGGTCGATGGCTCGGAACGATTTATCCGCGCTTTTGCGGAATTTAGAACCGGTCGCCGTAAAGCTGGGACGCTATGCCTATCATTTGGACAAGGTCTCCAAAACACAAGAGATATTTCAGAAAAGCTTCCTTTTGCTGGGACTGCTGTTGGATAGGCTGGGAAGCAGAAAGGAGCAATATATGCAGGAATTTCCTTATCTTTACGGACAGCTTCTGAAGGTGTCTGATGAGATGCATATTTTATATTGCCGCGTTGAACGCGATGGGGATTTCCCTCCGCAGCTGGTCGGCGGCAGTTTTTATAACGCGGCCGCAGAGCTGCCTTTGCAGACGCTTACACAGTTAGGTCAGCGCATGATCCCGTATATTTCCTGGGCGAAAGCTTACCAGTATAAGAATAGATCCGATAAGGAAAAAGAAAGCTGGCGGGCTGGATGGTATCTCCGTCTGTATGAGCGGCTTGCTTCTCAGATTGCTGAGCAGACGGAACTCAAGACCAAATTTATAGAGGCGGAACGCGCGCAGATGTTTATCGGGTACCTGGCCCAATTTCCCCAAAGCGACAAACAAAACAGCGGTTCAAACGAAAACAAAATAACGGAAGAAACAGATGGAGGTACCAATCATGAAGTCTGAGATCAAGCGCGCGACCGGTCTGCTGGTCATTGAAGTTGTCAACTCGAATCCCAACGGCGATCCGGATCGGGAAAGCGATCCACGTCAGAGGGCGAACGGTTTGGGGGAAATCTCTCCGGTTTCCTTCAAACGGAAACTGCGCGATCTGCTGGAGGATCACAATGCGCCGTTTTTCCGCAGTCTCCCAGAACAGTTTTTGCAGAATGAGGAGCGCTATCAGATTTTGGAGCATCGGGGCAGAGACAGAAAAGCGATTCGGAGCGAAATGGAAGAGGGTGTGTCGCCTGGTAAATTCGATCAGGATAAATTCTTATCCAGTTCTTTTGTGCGGAAATACTGGGACGGACGCGTATTCGGCAATACATTTTTGGAGGATGGCAGCGCGAAAGGATATATCAAAACTGGCGTCGTTCAGTTCGGCATGGGGCTGTCTGTCGCGCCCATCAACGTACAGCGTCTGACCAACACCAATAAGGCGGGTGTGGAAGAAGGAAAACAGGCGGGTATGGCGCCTATGGCTTACCGAGTGGTAGAGCACGGCGTGTATTGTATGCCATTCTTTGTGAACCCGAATTACGCTGGAAAGTCTGGCTGCACCGCCGAGGACATCGAGCTTCTCAAGCTGCTGATCCCGCAGGCCTATGACCTAAACCGTTCTGCTATTCGCCCGGACGTCCGTATCCGTCACGCATGGTATATGGAGCATCAGAATGTTCTGGGCAGCTGCCCGGAATACCTGCTGCTGGACGCGTTGACGCCGGTCCGCAAGGGTGACGCAGAGATGCCATCAAATTCTTGGAGCGATTATGAGGATCGGGCTTCTTTGCCGGAGGAGCTGAAAAATCGGCTGGCCAGCGTCGTCGATCTGGTCAACCTATGATGCGTTCGCTTGCACACAGTGCCCGAAACGGCTTCCCCGCTCAAGCCTATCAGGATCATGTGGAAAATGTGTGGCGGCGGGCGACCCAGTACGCGGCCGAGGTGGAACAATTCGCAGCGGATTCCTCCGGTCAGCTGCAAAAAGTGGTTTCTTGGGCAGCGGAATATCATGATCTGGGAAAACTAGACGAGGAAAATCAAAAAGTACTCCGCGGAGAAGGAAAGGCGCTGAAAAAACTCCCTGTCAATCATGTGGATGCCGGGACGGCATACCTTTTGAAACCGGATCAGTATGCGGTATGGTCCGCCGTCACGGTCTATTCCCATCATCGCGGGCTGCCAGATTTTTCTGAGGAAGCAGCGAAGGGAGAAACGGCGTTCCGCGATGAATATACCGACGCCCGTGCGAGGACAAATGCGACTCTTTCTTCTCTTCTGAAAATCCATCGCCGTGAAGTGTGGCTTTCCCAGCCCGCAGGCCCGGGTCAGTGCGGCGGGGATCTTGGCGTGTTTTTGCGTTTGGCGCTATCCTGCATCGCAGACGCCGACCGCAGCGACACGGCGGAAAGTGCGGGAAAAGGCTTGCCACAAGAAAATCTTCCAAACCTTAGAGCAAAGGAACGTCTTGCCTCTCTTGACCGCTACGTCCGCGATTTAGAACAGCCTGTGGAATGCCAGTTTAACCAGCGCGGCTCGCTGCGGAGCTCGATGTACTGGAATTGCCGGGACGCGAAACCGGAGAACAATATCGTTTCTTGCGACAGCCCGGTGGGTTCCGGTAAAACCACTGCCGTGATGGCACATTTGCTGGCGCAGGCAGACCTGCGGCGCATTTTTGTGGTACTGCCTTATACCAATATTATCACACAGGCGGTTCAGGTTTATCGAAAAGCGCTGACGCTCCCCGGTGAAAAGCCGGAGGAAGTAGTGGCTGAGCTGCACCACCGGGCGGATTTCGAGGACAACGATTTGCGGTACCTGACAGCGCTTTGGCGGGCCCCCATTATTGTTACCACTGCGGTCGGGTTCTATGAGACGCTGGCCTCCAACAAGCCCGCCGCCTTGCGGAGGCTTCACGAGCTCCCCGGAAGCGCCATTTTTGTGGATGAGGCCCACGCGGCCCTGCCGGTCCATCTGCTCTCCATCGCATGGCATTGGATGCGGGTTTTAGCCAGAGAATGGAGCTGTTATTGGCTGCTGGCGTCCGGTTCGCTGGTTCGCTTTTGGACATTTCAGGGGGTAATCCCGGAATCGTGCACAGTCCCGGAACTGGTATCGGAGGAACTGCGTGAGCAGCTGATGCAATATGAATCCCGCAGGGTGCGATTTCGCTGGGAGCCAAAGCCGCTGAGCAGAGAAAAGCTGATCCATACGGTTATGAACGCATCGGGTCCGCGGCTTTTGATCGTCAATACGGTGCAGAGCGCTGCAGTATTAGCGCGGGATATTGCCAAAATGTATGGCCTAGAACAGGTGGAACATCTTTCAACAGCCTTGACGCCTAAGGACCGGGCCAAAACCATTGACCGGATTAAGAAGCGATTGCAGGACCCGTCCGATACGGATTGGATTTTGGTGGCAACTTCTTGTGTAGAAGCGGGCGTTGATTTTTCTTTTCATACCGGTTTTCGGGAAGCGGCTTCGATGGTATCTTTGCTGCAAACAGCGGGCCGGATCAATCGAAATGGTTTGCTGGATGACGCGGAGGTCTGGACGTTTCAGATGCAGGATGATTCTTTGCTGAAACGGAATCCGCGCTTAGAAGGGTCGGCGGCGGTTCTGCTGAAATATCTTGAAGAAGGTCTGATCCCCGCACCGAAGCTGAGTACGCGCTCAATTCAAGATGAACTGCGGCAAGAAGCCTCCAGAAGACTCGATTTGTATTCAAAGGAGACTGCACGAGAATTCCAAACGGTAGCGGAAAAATTCGTTGTAATTGATTCCGACACTGTGCCCGTCGTGGTCGACCCAAAACTTGCGGAAAGTTTTTGCACCGGCAGTGGAGATTGGCAGCTTCTTCAGCAAAACTCGGTTTCGATTCCAAAATATCATTTGGACCGATACCGCGTCGTGGAATTAAAGCCCGGACTGTATTGTTGGGAATTGCCGTATTCTTCCTTTTTGGGCTATATGGAAGGAATCGTTGGAGAAGGTGCTGATCAAATCGACTTTACAACAGTTTGAAGAAAATGAGAAACCATGCTATAATACTTCTTAAGCCACTCAATCATCCCTCTCAAGTACAACCCCTGATAATCCGTCCCCGATAGATTTTTGATAGCAAAAGTCCGAATAGACCTTAGGATAAGGATAATCTGCATCAAATAAAACCACGTCGAATTAAATCCTCTATACAAAAAAGTTTAGAAATGGATTTAACTCGGCGAGTGGGAGTAATTTCAGAGGCCCGAAAAAGCCTGTGATTACTGGGTTTTCCAAGGCTTGATGCCCTCTGCGGCAACGATTTGGCAACAGTTTTCATTATTCTAAAGATAAAGAGCTACCTGATTTGTGAAAGTCAGGTAGCTCTTTTTTTAATCATTGTATTTGTGCAAGGTGCGGATGATATGAACAGTAGATAAAACCGCATTATAACATAACTCAGCATCCATAGCTGTTGCGGTCCGATTGTGCGTGAGTTCGTTTGAGAAATCAACTGCGGCTTTCGCAAATTTAACTTCACGCTCTTTGCTTTTCTTATGCATACAGTAATGGATGTAAGCATCCAACATACGTTTTGAATCCGCTGCTCCAATATCTGTCCCATCAGTAGAGGGGTGTTTTGCTTTATCAAAAACTGCCTGTGCCAAAGTAATCAACAGTTCCCTTCCGTACATTCCAACAGATTGATAGTCGAGGGTCTTTTCCGCTGAAATCAAGACCTCCTTCATCCGATTAGCCCCATCATCTACTAAATCCCAGCCAGTTGGCTCGTAATATAGTAGAGTTGTAGTATTTTCCTCGGAGTTCTCTAACGTATCAATCAAGGGGGCATATATATCACGTATAAAGGCCCTTCTGCTTTGATATGTGTCCAGCCCCCTTTGTTTGTAATCGTTGTACCAGTCCCATAAATCGTTATATCTATGCACAGGTTCAAGGCCAAGTTGTTTCAAAAGTGAAAGTAATTGCTGATGGCGCTGTTTATAACTATCATTTTCTTTCTTATCTCGAATTTGAATAATACCTGTACCAGCTTTAATTAGGGTTCCTTTTTCTTCCTCAATTAATCTCAAAACGCTTTCTTTGTTATGTTGTGGTGCAACAGCTGCCCAATCAACATATTGATCGATTTTTGCGACCAATTCGATGCCAGTAATTACGAAGCGCTCATCTTTGTAAAAGGAATTCAAAGATTTAGTCAGAATCTCCTCATAGTTCTTTTGGGCAGAAAGAATTTTTGCAAAGTCGGCATATTTCAGATGAAATCTAAGTTTAAAGTAGTCTATGCCTCCGTCCCAGTTGTCATGGTCAACGAAGTCCAAGGAGTATTCTGCTTTTTTTACAATGTCGATAAGCGCTCCATAATTAAATTGACGCAAGTCTTGAATAATCATCGACACAATTTTGGAAACATCAACTGGACAATTCATCGTGGTTCACCTTTCGCACTTTGGTTATTATCTTTCAATTCTTGAACAAGCAAATCGCTGAGACCCTGAGAAGGGACAACCTTGTGCCAGTGGCCTGTGGTATCAAACTCCGGGTAGCGGCAACGCCACCTGTCGTAATCCTCTTTGAAGATTTCGCCAACCTCCAGCATGGCAGCGGCCTGCTGCCAGGAGCAGAGCATCTCGTACAGCTGGGCGGCGTCCTTGCTCTTCCGTACATCAGCGGACTTCTCCGGGAAGCCCAGCGCCATACCGAGATATTTCTGTGTCATCCCCAGCAAGAAACAGAAAGAGAAATTTTACGCCAATGCCATATACCTAGCTCCCATTTGGGCTTTTCCAGCTTTTGCCGCAAAATACTTAGGCCCTTTCAAAAATAACTGGCCAGACGCTCCCCCGTCTCTGCTGCCACCGTAAACGGCAGAGCGAGGTCCAAGATCTCTAAGGTCAGGCAGTGTTCCGAGTAGAGGGTGATCCGGCAGAGTTCGGTCCAGCCGTCGGGCTCGGTCTGGCCCAGCTAGATGGTATTCTCCTGGAAGAGCACAAAGGATCCCAGCGGCTGTACCTCCTCGGGAAGTGCCTGGTAGGTCCAATGCGCCAAATCCAGGTTTTCCACGAATGCCGTGAGGTCTTCTTGGGTAGAGAGGGTGTTTACCGTTTGGCCTGCAGAGTCCAACACCTGGACGGTTTGGGCCTTGGCGATGGTCTCCCCGTAGGACGCGGCATCCTGGGTTCCCTGGTCTGTGTTCCCCTGGCAGCTGCAGAGGAGAAGGGCGCACAACAGCACCCCCAAGCAGAGTTTCTTCATTCCGGTTCCTCCTGGTACACGCGTGGTTACCCTGTAAGGGGTATCCCCCTTAGTCCACATGGCTGCTGGCCCGCATGGCCTGGATGGTCTGGTCGATGAGGTGATCCAGATCCCAGCCCAGCATCTCCGCCCCCTGGAGGATGACCTCCCGGGAACAGCCGGCGGCAAACTTCTTGTCCTTGAACTTTTTCTTCACCGATTTGACCTCCAGATCGGACACACTCTTGGACGGCCGCATGATGGCCGCCGCCCCGATGAGGCCGGTGAGCTCGTCGGTGGCAAAGAGGACCTTCTCCATCTGGTGTTCGGGTTGAATGTCCACGGTGATGCCATAGCCATGGCTGGCGGTGGCGTGGATGATGGCCTCATCCACCCCTCGTGCCCGCATGATCTCCTGGGATTTGATGCAGTGCTGGTCGGGGTATTGCTCAAAGTCCAGGTCGTGGAGCAGGCCCACGATGGACCAGAATTCCTTCTCCTCCCCGTAACCCAATTGCTCGGCAAACCAGCCCATCACGTCAGAGACAATATAAGCATGTTTTAAGTGAAACTCTCCCTCGTTATATTCCTTCAGCAGAGCCAGGGCTTCGTCGTATGAAATCATGGTATGATTCTCCTCTCCTGTGTTGTTCTTACCAGGTTCCTTCCCGGAATGCCTGAATCATGTGGTTGGTCAAGCTATAGCCGTCTGGGGCCAGGTCAATCTCCTCCCGGCGGTACCAGCCTGCCTGGGAGAGCTCCTGCCGGTCCATGTGGATCTCCCCTGTTCCGTCCAGCTGGGCAAAGAATCCCAGGAGAAGGTTGGAGTCCACCCCCCAGGGCTGGCTGCCGTAGTAGCGGATGTTTTTGATCTGGAGGCCGACCTCCTCCATCACCTCCCGGCGGACGGTGTCCTCTGCGGTCTCTCCGATCTCCGTAAACCCTGCAATCAGGGCATAGCCTTTGTAGGCCCGGCCCTGGTAACGGGTCATAAGGATACGGTCCCCGTCCGTCACGGCCACAATGACCGCCGGCGCAATCTTGGGATAGATCAGGTTGCCGCAGCGGGGGCAGCGGAGCATCCGCTCCCTATCGTCGGGTTGGGTCTCCCCGCCGCAGCGGCCGCAGAACTGGTTGTCCTGATACCAAAGGGACAGGTGGTAGGCCGTGGACTCGGCAAAGCGGAGGAGGCGGGGCTTCTTGGCCCGGTGCTCCCGGAGATTGTACCAGGCATACCCCAGGGGCAGGGGATCTTTCCTCCCTTCCGTGCACAGATAGTAATCCGTCTCGTCGATCCGGAAGAGCCAACGGCTCTCCCCCAGGGCTGCCCCCAGCTCCCCCCAAGTGGGAAGGGCGAGCTGGCCATCCACCTCCCGCTCCAAAATTTCCCGGCCGCGAAACAGGAAACAACGGCTGCTCTCTTGGGGCGGGCAGGGAGCATATGCCACCTGATAGCGGTGAGGGGCAATGTCTTGGATCATCGGCAGGCGGGCAGAAGGCTGCCTATCCACGGATCTCCCCTCCTTCCCCTTTGGGCCGGCGGAGGTCCCGCCAGAACTCGTACTCTGGGTCCACCATCTCCATCTGCTCCGGAGTCAGCCCCATGGGGCCGTCCCGGAAGAGGCGGGGATCCATATACCGAATGTATTCAGGAATCACCGGTTGGAACTCCATCTGGTCCAGGATGTCCCGCTGAAGGTCCACCCCGTGGGCGATTTCCACCAGGGTGATGCCCTCTTTCTCCAGGCGGAACACCGCCCGCTCGGTGATATAGAGGACTTCCTGCCCCTTCCGCACCGCTTCCCGGCCGGAGAAGGTGATGGACTCCACCTCCGCCA
>ERZ857965.1731-NODE-1731-length-20633-cov-2.692730_pt1 | contig 20633 bp, 20 predicted proteins | sample MGYA00519758_ERZ857965 | MGnify/ENA primary metagenome ERZ857965 (study PRJEB31778, sample SAMEA3449381) | human gut metagenome | biome: human gut; feature: human-associated habitat; material: faeces | place: United Kingdom | collected 2010/2012 ... | reverse complement strand
TTACAGCCTTACCGATAGATGTTCCTGCGGCTTCAAGAACGTTTGTGAGGTTCTTGCAAACCTGATGTGTCTGCTCCTCGATAGTTGTTGCCTCAACGTTGCCTGTTGCTGGATTTATTGCTATCTGACCTGATGTGAAAACAAGGTTTCCTACCTTCATTGCCTGTGAATATGGACCAATTGCGTCCGGTGCGTTCTTTGTGTAAACAACTTCTGCCATTTTTATCTACTCCTGTCTTAAAATTACTTATTGACTATCTTAAAGCCTGCGGCTGTAAGAGCCTGTCTTATCTCTCTGATATGATCAAAGTTTCTTGTTTCAAGAACAAGTCTGAGCAGGCAATCTGTGATATCGCTGTCCTCGCTTGCTCTCTCGTGGTGAACAGAAACAACGTTTCCGCCGAGCTTTGAAATTATCTCTGAAACATCTCTAAGCTGACCAGGCCTGTCCTCAAGCTGGATAGTAAGAGTATCAGATCTGCCTGACTTGAGCAGACCTCTCTTGATAACTCTTGAAAGGATAGTTACGTCTATATTTCCGCCTGAAACAAGACATACAACCTTTTTGCCCTTGATGTCAGGTATCTTATTAAACATTACTGCGGCAACAGGTGTTGCGCCTGCACCCTCTGAAACGAGCTTTTGCTTCTCGATAAGGTGGAGGATAGCTGATGATATCTCGTCGTCTGAAACTGTAACAACGCCGTCAACATACTTACTGCAATACTCAAAGGTATGCTCGCCAGGCTCTTTTACCTTGATTCCGTCTGCGATAGTGTGAACGCTTTCAAGGCACTCTATCTTGCCGTCTTTAAGTGAATTTACCATTGAAGGTGCGCCTTCAGCCTGAACGCCGTATACTCTAACGCTTGGCTTGAGCTGTTTTACAGTGAATGCAACACCTGAGATAAGTCCGCCGCCGCCAACTGGAACAACGATAACGTCTGCGTCAGCCACCTGACTTAGTATCTCCAGACCGATAGTTCCCTGACCTGCGATAACATTTTCGTCATCGAACGGGTGAATAAATGTATAGCCGTTAGCGTCACGAAGCTCGATAGCCTTTGCATAAGCGTCATCATAAACGCCAGGCACAAGACATACCTCAGCGCCATAGCCCTTGGTTGCCTCTACCTTTGAGATAGGTGCGCCGTCAGGAAGACAGATGATAGACTTTATACCGTTCTTTGTTGCGGCGAGAGCAACGCCCTGTGCGTGGTTTCCTGCTGAGCAGGCGATAACGCCGTGTGACTTTTCCTCGTCTGAAAGCTGTGATATCTTATAATAAGCTCCTCTTACCTTGAAAGAACCTGTTACCTGAAGATTTTCTGTTTTCAGATAAACGTCACAATCAGGGTTTACCTTTGGCGCATGGATACACGCTGTTGGTCTGATGACCTCTTTAAGCACGTTTGAAGCGTCAAAAACCTTATCCAATGTAAGCATAAAAAACAACCTCTTTTTTCTATGTAATAAAAAAAGCCCTCGCCTGACTAGAGGCGAAGACATAATATCTCCGTGTTACCACTCTGATTGCAGACCATAAGCCTGCCACTCATATCTCTTTCTAACGGTGAGAAACCGTATCCGCTTAACACATTTGCTTAGGCGGATCAGCTCAGAGATGATCCTGACGGCGTTATCCCTGCGAACTTTCACCAAACGTCCGCTCTCTGCGAAGTATTCGCACCGTCACCTTTCTCGTCACAGCCTTTATGATATTCAATACAATCATTATATCACCATAAATATGAATTGTCAACAGCAATAAAATGAATTTTTCTCTAAGACATTATACAAAAAATAAAAACCCGCACGCTCGTGCAGGTTTTTATTCATTAAGGAAGTATAGAAAAAATATATGAAGAAAACAATCATGAAGTCTTTTTAACTGTCGGTCTTTCCTTTCCGACTATAATAATATTACCACTGCAATGTGATAGAATTATGTGCAAAGAGAGTGCATTTGCAAAAATATCACCTTTTGTTTGCGTAATGCACAACGATATGACGAAGCTTCCCTGTGATCATATCCCTGCCCTTTATATCCGCTCCGTTGTGGCTCATAAGCTCAGCGCAGACTATGCCGTCGGTACTGCACCTGAAAACCTCGTGTCCGTCACACACCACCACAAGCTTTTCACTATCAACAGATATTCCGCCTGTTCTTCCGATAACATTTTCCTCTGCGCCCTCACGCTCCACCACATAGGAAACTCGTTTTCCATGATAGCGTTCAAGCTCTTTCAAGGGCGTACCTTTATTTTTTCTGAAAAGTCCCATTTTACGCTCCTATATCAATTATCTGCTATATTATTATCATTTCCTGCACAAAGCTGCCTTGCGGAGGCGATAACGTCAAGCGACTCGCCCACCGACTGCAAAAAGGCTGACAGCAGCCCAAGCCGGTCAACGCTCAAACCCTCGCCAAGATAATTTGCAAATGCCGCAGCCATTATATTAAGCTGCTGACCGCAGCACGATCCCCGGTTTTCCACTGATACCGCCCTTTCCTGCTCACAACGTTTCTCTGTCATAATATGCGGCAGAAGAATAATACGTTCGCATATGCAGATAATAATGGCATATTCTGAAAGGGGTCAAACACCTATGAACATCACTCACACCATACTTGCCACAGTCGGCTCTATAATCGTTATGTTTGCCATATCAAAGCTTCTTGGCAACAAGCAGATATCACAGCTCACGCTTTTTGACTACATCAACGGCATCACCATAGGCTCTATCGCCTCTGAAATGGCTGTTTCGCAGGAAATGGACGAGCTTATCGTGCCTGTTATCGCAATGGTGCTTTACGGACTGACAGGCTTTCTGTTGTCTGTTCTTACGATGTAGTCTATCCACTGCCGACATTTTCTTTCGGGCAAGCCTATCCTGCTTATTGAAAAAGGCAAAATATATCCCGAAAACCTTAAGACCGCCAAGCTTGATGTGAACGACCTGCTTTCAAGAGCAAGAACGTCAGGCTATTTCGACATCTCAAAGATATACTACGCTATTCTGGAAACCAACGGCACTATCTCTTTCATGGAACGTGCCACAGAAGCACCTCTCACTCCAAAAGACTTAGGATATGAGAAGCAGGACGAAAAGCTTTGCACAGACCTTATCCTTGACGGCGTTATTATGGAGGACAACCTGAAATACGCAGGCAAGGAGATAAAATGGCTCACCAACGAAATAAGAAAGCAAGGCTGTTCATCACCTGACAAGGTCTTTCTCTGCATAGTTGACGGAAACGACAAGGTGACAGTGTTCCCGAAAACTCAGGAGAGCAACAAGAAGATCTACTTCGACTGAACCTTCTTCAAGAACTCGTGCAGCTCCTCTGCAAGCCTGCTCACAGGCAGACCAACAACGTTATAAAAGTCCCCGTCTATCTTTTCCACAAGAAGTGCTCCAAGCCCTTGTATGCCGTAAGCCCCCGCCTTATCCATAGGCTCGCCGCTTTTCACATAGGCTTTTATCTCCTGGTCGGAAAGCTCTCTGAAAGTCACTGCGGTATCAACGGAAAAGCTACTGTAACGACAGCCTCTGCCAAGGGTAACGCCTGTTACAACATGATGAGTCTTGCCTGACAGCATTTTTAACATTCTTATGGCATCAGCTTCGTCCACAGGCTTACCGAGAACTTCCCCATCGCATATTACAACAGTGTCACAGCCGATAACAACGCTCAGGTCATAGACCGAAGCGATACATCTGCATTTTATCCCTGAAAGATACTCAGGGGCAAGCTCTGGTGTAACGTCCTCTGGTATTTTTTCGTCACAATCTGAGGGGATAACCCTGAAATTCTCACACATCAATGACAGCAGTTCTTTTCTTCTTGGCGACGCTGAAGCAAGTATAACATCATAATCCATAAGCTCGCTTGAAATATTCACTGACATAAAGATCTTCCTTTACTTCTTTTACTTCTTACTCAAAAAGGCAACGCACTTATTATCCTGCGCTGCCTTAGTTTTTTTATTACAACTTCATTCCGCACTCTGAGCAGAACTTAACGCCTGCCGGCTCTTTGTGGCCGCACTGAGAGCAGAATACAAAACTGCTGTTTGCAGGCTCTTGCACCGGAGCTTCTGCTATCACCGGAGCAGGCTGTGGCATTGGTGCAGGCTGAGGTGCTGTTTCAGGCTGTGGGATAGGTGCAGCAGTCTGTGCCACAGTAGGCTCAGGGATAGGAACGGCTGTCTGAACATTCTGCTGAGCAGGATTGCCATAAACAGGATTAGCCTGTGGCTGATTATAAGCAGGTGAAACAGGGTGATTATGATAGCCCTGACTGTTTTGTATAACAGGCTGTGCGCCCATTGGAACTGCACCGCCCTGAGCAGGCTGCTGATAAACTGGCTGAGTCATTTCAGGCTGTTTTGTTCCGCAGTTAGGACAGAACGCCATATTCACTGGTATCTCGTGGCCACAGCCGGAACAAAGTTTCATTCCTCTGATGGTAAGAAGCTGTTCATTAAGATTTTTCAGTTCTTCAAGAGTTGCGTCTATCTGAGCAATAAGGTTTTTCACCTCCGGCTCTTCTATCTTGTCAGCCATTCTAAGCTTGACAAATCTGCCTATCTCGGTATACTTATCGTTTATAAAGGCAAGCTTTGCGTCTATCTGTGCCTTTACTGCATTTTCAGGTGTATTCTTAGGTGAAAAAAATCCCATTTTTATTCTCCCTTTCGGTTATAATATTTCTTCTGTATTTTGCTCTATGGTGATATTATCCTCAGGCTGAACGTCAAACGAAGTTGTTGTAGTATCAGGTGCTTCTGTAGCAGGAGCGGTGGTAACAGTGCCGCTCTCGGTCGGCTGAGTCTGTGCAGGCTCACTGTCCTCTTTGCTGTCGCCTGAAGCGTTTCCGCCCTCGTCAACTATCTCTGAATCCTTTATCTCCTTATCTATCTCGTCCTGCGACATCTGACCTCTCTTTACAGCTTTGTCATTTACAGCCGACAGACCAAGATAGCAATTCACATAATAGTGAGTAAGTATCTGATCATATGTATAGCCAGCCTCGGCATAATAGCAAGCGCCCCACTGCGACATTCCAACACCGTGACCCCAGCCATAGGACTTGAAAGTGAACACACCGTCCTTATAGCTTATCTCCATGGCGTTCGATTTCACATCAAAGAGGTTGCAGAGCGTGATACCTGTTATCCTAGCTTCACTGCCATCATAGGTACAGCTCGTATGACCGTCGATAGTCACTCCGCTTATATACTTTCCGCTGAAAGCAGAGTCTATTTTAAACCAGTTCTTCACGTCGTCGGAAAGCTTTATATCAGTTTGGCTCTCGATACGCTCCTTGACCTCGTCTTTTGTATATGTAGTTTCAATGCCCCAGTTAGGATCTTTATTGTCAAACTCGCTCTTTACACGCTTGAGATACGGGTAAGAAACGCCCCATATATCCTCGCTGGTGGTAGAATAACCTGCTGTTGAAGCAGAATAAACTGCATTTATGATATTGCCGTTATACATAACGGTCTGACCCTCAACGGCATTTACACATCCTTCTATCTTTGAAGAATATCCGCTTTTAAGCCCCACCGTAGGTATAGCACCGATAGAATCGTTAAATCTGACCCATGTATAAGCCGCCACGGCCTGCGCCTTTATGGCTTCCTCGCCCCACTCACCGCCTATCTCACTGTTGACTATCTGACAGAGCAGTTCATGGCCATTAAGAGTGACGATATTTCCTGAGATTATATCGTTGACAGTATAATACTCATCAGCGACGCTTCTTGTATCTGTAAAGTTAGCAGGGTCGTTCTTTATATCGTAAAACTCGCCCTTATCCTCAGGCATTTCCACAGTAAACTCACTGGCTGAAGCCTTTTTCTTTGTGGTCTTTGCCTGCTTTTTCTGCTGAACATAAGACATATCATACTTATCCACAGAGGACTTTTTGAACTTCACAAAGTCATAGACCTCAGTAGCGGCAGTGGTCTTAACGCTTTGAGCTTCAACGTTTTTGACCTGCACCGCAGGGGCTTTTTCTGCGCCCACGCTTTTATTATCCAGCAGCAGCTCACCGCATATACCAACGGCAGTTATGCTCATTACTGCTGCGCAGACATTTGCACATATCTTTTTTGTCATCAAATTCATCGTCAAGACACTGTCCTTACCTTCAAGCGGTCACACCGCAAAACATTCCCAATGGCAGCAAAATACTCACTGCATACCTAAATAATAGTTTATCAAATACTGAAAAAAAGTCAAGACAAAGCTAAGTTTCGTCCTGACTTTTCGGCATAATATACAATTTTACATCTGCAATATCGGCATTTTAGCCAAAAACTTCAAATATTACTTGAAGTATCTCTGACCATCAAGCTCCATGCAGAACGTGAGTGATTCAAACCAAGCCGCTGTGCTTCCGCCGCAATACTTTGGAGCGTAGTAATAAACTGCACCGTTTGAATTATCCTCGCCGTTCAGCGCTCTCTTTGCACAATCGATAGTGTTCTGAGTTGGCTTGTTTCTGCCACTGTAATAGCCGTTTATTGCAGTGAACTGATTTGGCGCTGTAAGAACATCGCTTATAGAGCTTCCAAATCTGCCTGTTTTCACTCTGTTGATAATAACATTTGCAACAGCGATCTTGCTCTGCTCTGAGCAGTTTCCTACCTCGCCCTGAAGAACGTAGCAAAGCATATCAAATTCTTCATCTGTATAGCTTATAACAGAACTGTTCGAGTTTGCTGTTGTTGCTTTCTTTGTTTCTGTCTTTTTTGTTTCAGACTTTGTTGTCTTAGCCTTTGTTGTCGTAGTCTTTTTTGTTTCAGACTTCTTAGCTGCTGTTGTAGTTTCGGACTTCGCAGCGGAAGTTGTTGTTTAAGATAGTCCTTCATTACATATCCGCTGTAGTCGCCGTATGTAACCTTATACCAACCGTCGCTTGTTTCAGCCGTAACGATAACTTCCTCGTCTGTTGCAACGATAGCTTCTATCTCTGAGTTCTTGTCAGCCTTTTCTCTGACGTTCACGATCTCAGTTGCAACCATTGTTACGTTATTGACCTTTGTTTCTTTTGCTGCATTTTTAGTAGTTTCTGTCTTTTTTGTTGTAGTGGCTTTGGCGGAAGTTGTTGTCTCAGACTCTGCCTGTGCCATTTTATACTCGCTGATACCCGCTTTTCTCCATGTAACGGTGTTCATTGAAGTATAGGTCTCATCTCTCTCAGTTTCTGCTTCTGTCACAGAAGTGGTCTTAGTGTTGGTTATTGCAGCTTTTGTGTCCTTCTGAGCCTCGTTGTTGCCGCTTGTAAGTGCAAAGATACTTACTGTACCTATCATCAGCACTGCCAGCGCACCGCTGCCCAGCATTGTTCCTACTTTCCTGACCGACGGCTTAGCTGTTCGCTTTATGCTGTCTTCAGTTTTTTTCTGCTTCATTTTAATCACATTACCCTTTCCGACCGTCTGCACGCAAACCGTCTTCACTGCCGTCCGTGAGCTTGACGTCAGCTAAAATTTATTTTACACCGATTTGGTGTAATAAACATCAATAATCCCAGCCGAAATACTTCTTATTGTTTCCGTATACGTTTCTCCAGCATTTAGGAAAATAAATATCCTTATTTGCCTTGTCCTTATAGGAATCTATTATAAGATCCAGGTTATCGTCAGCCGTCATTTTCTTTGCCACGATCACCCACCTGAGATTTGAAGTTTCGTTTGTACAAGTTGAGAGCGATATATACTTATCGTCTGCTGTACACTCGATATCGTTTGAATACCACGAACGCTTTCTCACTTCTGAAATCCAATCGTCAAACTTATAGTCAGCGTCGTCAAAATATCTGGTAGTCCAGTATTTGAAGAGCTTTCCGTCGTCCTGATTTTCAAGTATTCCCGTCACGAACGCACCCACGATAACATACTTACAGTTGCTGTCATAGATAGTATTGAACTCGATAACAGGATATTTCTTAAGAAAATCCACTCCCTTTTTATACTCAGTAAGGTGAGTAAAGGAAGTTCCCACATATCTCATGTTATGACCATATATCGTGATATTGTCAGACTGCCCGTCCTTATTTATAGTAGACCAAGCGTCTGCATAAATGCTTCCCGATTCGTAATACTGCTTGTCTATATTCTTGTAAAGATAATATTCATTATCCTTGCCTTTAAGAACAGGGAAGTTTATATATTCATCACCTGCGGAATTTTTAAAGCCGGGGATCTTTATCCAGCCTACGACGTCCTTGTTCCTTTTCAGAAGCTTCTTAGCCCAACCCTGAACCTCTCTGTCCTTCGTTGAAGCCTCAGGGTCAGAAACGTCAATATCGTCTGAGCCGTTATTCTTGCTCAGGTCAACGTCATCGCTAAAGTCAGGCTCGTAATTTACGATCTCCTGCATATAGCTCTGATCCTGCTCGTCGGCTTTCAGAAAATCAGAAAGCTCATTAAGAGAAACACAGAAAAGCACGATAGAGAACATGAACATTATCTTTCTGAACACTTCTCCTGCTCCGTCGCCCTTCCACGGGATAAAATATCTTACTACTCTTACAAAAAAGTTTGTATCGTCCTTTTCGGACAGATTCATTGTTTCATTAGCCATTGACATTTATTTCAAGCCTCCGCCTTTTGTTCATACAGCTCAAGCACCATTCTCAGTGCTGTTTCTGTTGTAAGCATACGGATCTTTCTTCTGTCCAAATTCTCATATTCTTTATAAAGCTCAAGCCGTCTGACTATTTCTTTCTGACGACTTCTCACTGAAACATATACAGTTCCCACAGGCTTTTCCTGAGAGCCGCCGCTTGGTCCTGCTATACCAGTAACAGCCACTGCACAATCTGCACCGAAAAGCTTCAGCGCACCCTTGCTCATCTCACTGGCTGTCTGCTCAGAATAAACAGTATACTGCTCCAGCGTTTCCTTTTTCACGTTCAGAAGCTTCATCTTTATTCCCTCCGTATAGGTGCAAGCACCGCCGAGGAACATTTCCGACGCTCCCGAAACGGAAGTGATCGTCTGGCTTATCATTCCGCCTGTACAGCTTTCCGCAGTACACAGCTTCCGACCGCTCTTTATCATATATTTTACTACACTTTTTGTAACTATGTCAATACTATCTGTAACCACTTTGTCACCTTCAGCAAATTTCATAGTAATAATCACCCCTTTTAGTTATATATTGCACATAAAAAATCGGCTCTTTTTGTCTATTTTGTTAATTTGACGATTTTCAAAAACCAATGTTAATAGCAAATTCTGCAAGCAGATGTTACACTTTTGTTACCAAATTACTGATTTTTCATTATTAGCAAGCCCGTTCAACACCCTTTTGGGCGCAAAGAAAAGCCCTGAAAATTCGGGGCTTTTCGGCATTTTTCACCATGGAAAGACACAATATTCGGGTACAAAAAAGCGTACAATTAAGCTACAAGCTGTTACAGTTTTAACCCGTTTGTAACCTTTTCACAGACACCATGCAACGGGTGTACGCCATGAAAATACGCTATGCGTTTTTGATAAGATAAGGCTTTGTTCCCTCGATAGCTTTCTGGATATAAGGCTCCCAATCGAAAGCGTTCTGAGCGGCTTCAACGTCTGCAAGATTTGGTCTTGTCTTAGGGTGCTTTGGCGTGAAAACTGTACAGCAATCCTCATAAGGGAGGATAGAGGTATCAAAAGTATCTATCTTTCTTGCTATCTCCACTATCTCAGATTTGTCCATACCAACGCATGGTCTGAATACAGGCATACGGCAAGCGGCGTCTGTGCAGACCATTGCATACATAGTCTGGCTCGCTACCTGACCAAGGCTCTCTCCTGTGACAAGGGCTTGGATATCCTCTTTCTCGCATATCCTCTGTGCTATCTCCATCATAAGTCTTCTCATAAGGATAGTGAAAAGCTCCTCAGGGCAGTTATCTCTCAGAAGCTCCTGTATCTCTGTGAAAGGCACGCAGAAGAAGTTGATATCACCGCAGTAAGCAGTGATTATCTTGGCAAGCTTTTCAACTTTCATCTTCGCTCTGTCGGAAGTATACGGTGGAGCTTCAAAGTGAATAGCGGATATTATCGCACCACGCTTTGCCATCATATATCCTGCGACCGGCGAATCTATACCGCCTGAGAGAAGAAGCATTGCCTTTCCGCTTGAGCCGACAGGTATTCCGCCTGCACCCTCGATAGAGCCTGCGTGAACATAAGCGTTCGTTTCTCTTATCTCCACTGTTACTACAACGTCAGGATCGTGAACGTCAACTTTAAGGTGTGGAAATCTTTCAAGTATCTTTCCGCCCATTTCTATACATATCTCAGGGGACTTGAATGGGAACTTCTTATCTGAACGCTTTGCATCGACCTTGAAAGTTCTCGCAGTTTCCATTTCGTCCTCGATATAGTCAAGTGACTTTGTAAGTATCTCGTCCATATCCTTTTCCAAAACGCAGCAGCGACAGAGCTTAACGATACCGAAAATTTTCGACAGCTTTTCCACCGCCATGTCAACATCGCTGTCATCATTAAGTGGCTCAACATACAAAGTAGATTGTGCTTTTGATACGCTGAACTGTCCGCAGCTTTTAAGTCTTCTTTTTACGCTCTTTGTCATCATGCTCTCGAAGCTTGATTTGTTAAGACCTTTCAGAGCTATCTCGCCATATTTACAGAGAATGATTTCTTTCATAAATTTTATCCTTTCTTTACGAAAACTGCACAAAAAAAGTCCTCGTCAAAAACCTGTCAAAAGCGACCTTTTTCGCCGTTCCCCTTTATAAATAGTACAAAACATTTGTTTGCGTGTTTTACCTTACCTTGCACAGGTCATTCTGCGCAGACCTTATGCCCTCCATAAGAGCGTCGATATCGGCCTTTGTGGTGTCGATGCTAAAGCTTATCCTGATAGTGGAGTCAAGGCTCTGCTCGGGATATCTGAACTCTTTTAGCACAGAGCTTTTCTTGCCCTTTGAGCAGGCTGAGCCGCTTGAAACATATATCTCACGCTTTTCAAGATAGTGGAGAAGCACTTCGGACTTTAACCCTTTGACGGCAATGCTTGTGACATAAGGCGAGCCGCCTTTTCGTGAATTTACGAAAACATCGCCGTTTTCGTTACACTTTTCTATGAGATAGGCTTGGATATCAGCCGCCTTTTCAAAGTTCGCAGAAACATTCGGCGCAAGCTTTTTCACCGCCGCACCGAAACCGCATATGAGCGGCACTGACTCAGTACCCGAACGAAAGCCTTTTTCCTGTCCTCCCCCAAGCATAAAAGGCGGTATATGAACGCCCTTTTTCACATACAGCGCACCGATGCCCTTTGGAGCATATATTTTATGACCGCTGAGGGATATCATATCGGCATTCAGCTTTTTGGCTTTCACAGGAATTTTCATAAATCCCTGAACGCAGTCGCAGTGAGTAATCACCTGGGGATACTTTTTCTTTATCATAGAAAAAGCCTTTTCCACAGGGAGTATGTAGCCGTTTTCGTTGTTCACGAGCATACAGCTAACAAGGAACGTATCCTCGTTCACAGCGGCAAAGATGTCACGGGCGTTTATCTCGCCGTTCTCGTCAGGGGATATCCTTATGACCTCACAGCCCATATCTTCAAGCTCCTGCGCAGGATTTTTCACAGCAGGGTGTTCAACAGAGGATATGACAACACGCTTTTTACGTTTTCCGTGAGCTTTGTAAGCTCCGAAAATAGCGGTATTGTTGCTTTCAGTAGCACCTGAAGTGAAATAGACCTCATCAGGGGTAACACCGAGAGCGTCGGCAATGATCTCACGAGCATCAGAAACAAGAAGCTCAGCGTCAAGACCTGCTCTGTGCAGAGAAGAGGGGTTTCCGAAGACCTCCAAGCCTTTCATTACAGCCGCTTTAGCTTCATCACAAGGTTTTGTGGTGGCGGCATTATCAAGATATATCAATTATCACAAGTCCTTTCATGTTTTATCGCAATTATTTTTATTATAACATATAATTGTGAATAATGCAAACAAATCGGGAAAGTGAGGAATGAGGAGTGAGGAGTGAGGAATTATGGTATCGCCTGCGGCGATGTATTTTTACAAAGCACAATGCGGCACGGCATTTTCAGCCGCACCGCACAGAGCACTATTTATCGCAGTTACAATTACTTCCCCATGATGCCATTGAAAGCCTGATATAATATCCCTGCGCTTCTCCGCAAACAGGACACCTCTCAGGGGCTTGTGTGCCCTCCACGATATAACCGCAGTTCAAGCATACCCACGTTTCAGACTGGGAGGAAGAGAACAGCTTTCCCTCTTTCATAAGCTTGCCAAATGCCGCAAAACGCTTGCCGTGAACATTCTCTATCTTGGCGATATTCGTAAAGTCCTGCGCTATCTTTCCATAGCCCTCCTGCCTTGCGACCTCAGCAAACGCAGGGTAAACATAATCTGATTCCTGACGCTCGTTGTGGTCTGCCATACCAAGCAAGGTACACATATCCTCCGAAATATCCACAGGATAACCTCCGTCAACAAACACGCTCTCCCCTGACAGCTCTTTGAGATGCTCATAGAATATCTTTGCGTGAACTTTCTCCTGATCGGCTGTGAACTTGAACAGATCGGCAAGCACATAAAGCTTCTGCTGTCTTGCTTTTTCCTCCGCCATTGTGTAGCGGTTTCTTGCCTGACTTTCCCCTGCAAAGGCTCTCATAAGGTTATCCTTTGTCTTTGAATTTCTGAAATCTGACATTTTTTTATCCTCCTACTTTATACAGTCAGTGTTCCTGACTTGCTTTCCACAAGAATGAGTATCTGCTCTTCCTCCGCAGTTTGTGCATTTATATATACAAGCACGTTCCTGCCGTTTTCCGCCCTGCACCTGAACTCATAACACAGTTTCTCCTCCAAACCGTCGGTAGGGATAAGTGCAAGCCTGCCGGATATTATTTCAAGGCGTGGGGACACGCTCTCTTTCGCTCGGCTTTGGGATATGTCCGCTTCGGGGATATCTCTGTCATAGTGGTTCACCAAAAAGCCCTTTGCGTCAAAGCCTAATATCTCACCGTCGTCCATTGCTACTGATACCTTTATAAGGTCGGTGTAACAGCACACGTCAAGGTCGTTGTAGGCGAAATTCACTGTGAGAACGTTGTCGATATTCTCATAGTAGGTGGTTTTCATGGACAGTATGCCGAGGTCATCGAGAAAATCCTCTGCTGCCTTTACTCCCTGCTCGTTTGTAAGCACTGTGCTTTCGCTGATACGGCTTTTGAGGAAATATGAGATATATCCGCCCTGCTTCGTCACCTCGCAAGCCACCGTCTTATCCTCGTTTGAAAATCTCCAGCATGGCATTTTGCCCTCTACCTCTGAGATATCTGTGAACACTGTGGAGTTCATGTTAAGCCCCAGAGAACAGCGTTCAAGGGCTTTGGTCTGTGAAACGTTCTCTGCCTCAGCTGTCATGCGTGGGGTACGCTCCAGGATATTGTCTGAGAATGGGCCGTCATAAATAAGGCTTGGATAGCTTTCAAAGCTTCCCTCAAAGTCTGAGAAGCCCTCTGTCACTGTGGGCGGGTCGCTCTGCTGTGAGCCTGTTTGGGTGAGGGCTATCTCACCGCTGTTCACTGAGCTTTCAAGCTCCCACATATCCTCGGAAAGTTCTTTGGAAAAGTCATAGAGCGAGGATATGTTCTCATATTCCTCGTCTGTTATCTCCTCGCCGTTCATAAGCCTCTCGCTCACTGCCATGGAGTAGTTTCCTACCTGTGAGAGAAATTTGTAGGTGTTTTCAAGCTGCAGCTCTTCTATGGGAAGCTGTGACAGAGCCGCCTTTGCCGAGGACGCTTCTCTGTAAAGCTTCACCGCAAGTGACTGGTGCATTTTCCCTGAGCCTGCATAAAGCTCCTTTTCAAGAGTGTCGCTAACGTTCTCTACTGCGTCGCAAAGGTCGCCCATGGCTCTTGAATAGTTGTAGTTCACACTACGCAACGCCCTTTTTTCACTGCTCATAAGTTGTATATTTCTCACCGCAAGCACACCCACGACAGCCACTGTGAAAGACACTATCCTAACTGCGTTTCGCTTTGATATATCCATTTTTTATGCTCTCCTTTTCTTTTTTCTCCATTATTATGCCAGCTAAAATGCTGATTATTCTCATTAACTGTGCCTTGCAGTGCCATTTCAGGCATATCATGATACACAAAATTTCTTTCCTAATCTTGTGTATCATGAACATCTTTATTTACTTATTATTACATAAATCTCAAAATAAGTGTAATGATTTAACTTTAAAATTACTGAATTGTATTTATCTGTATAAATGCGAATTTGACAACGTGCTGAAAAAGGGCTATAATAAAGGGTGTGTAAAAATTATCGTGTAAATTGGCAGAAAAAATGTTAACTCTGCCTACGTTTCTACGGGAGGAAATTATGAAATTTATTCCAAAGCTGACCGGTGTGGTTTTGTCAGCGGCAATAATGGCTCAGTCTGTTCCATTCGTGTATGCGGCAGAGGAAAGCATTGCGTCAAGTGAGCTTTCAAATGATATCCAGGTATCAAAGCCTGAATATGCTACAGGCAATATGGAGGCTGATGGTCTTTTAGAACCTGTCACTGAGGACGACCCTGAGTATCATAAATATCTTGAAAACAACGATCCATACGGCATTATGACAATGTCTGCTCTGTGGGGTGCTGACAGCCTTACTCATCAAAACAGATTCAGCGGTGTTTCAAAGGTCTATGGCATTGACGTTTCCTATTATCAGGGCAACATAGATTGGAAAAAGGTCAAAAACAGCGGTGTGGAATTTGTTATCATAAGAGTAGGCTACCGTGGCTATGGCAGTGCAGGAACGCTTGTGGAAGACCCTAGGTTCAAGACCTATCTTGACGGAGCTACCAAGGCAGGGCTTAAAGTTGGCGTATACTTCTACACGCAGGCGATAACCACAGCCGAGGCTAAGGCAGAGGCCAAGTTCGTTCTTGACAAGATAAAGGGATATTCTCTGCAAATGCCTGTTTATTACGATATTGAGTCTGTTGACTATGACACTGGCAGACTTGACAGCGCAGGGCTTTCCAAGGCTCAAAAGACCGCTCTTTGCACAGCTTTTTGCGACACTATCATAAAATCGGGCTACAGCGCAGGTGTTTATGCAAACTACACATGGCTAAACTACTACATTGACGGAGCAGGGCTTGGCAAGAAATATCCTATATGGCTGGCTCACTACACAAGCAACACCAATTATGACCAACGCATGGATATGTGGCAATATTCAGGAAGCGGTACTGTTTCAGGCATTTCAGCCTACACTGACGTGAACGTATGGTATTCGGGCAAGCTTCCACTTTACGTGTCCGACCTTATCTCAGTGAAAAACACCTCCACCTCCAACACATTTGCCTGGAATGGCGCTCCTGACGCAACAGGATATGAAGTATATCAGGGAACAAGCCCTAGCGACCCTAAAAAGAAAAAAATAGGGGATACAAAGAATACATATTTTACAAACTCCAACAAGTCCACAGGCACTATGTACAAATACATGGTGAGAGCCTACAGTGACGCTTCTGGCAAGCGTGTTTACGGGGATTACTCTGATGTTTTCACCACCTGCACTCTTCCTGCGAACATCTCAAAGATATCCGCTTCTGCAAGGGGAACTTCTGTCACCATTAGCTGGGGCAAAGTTTCAAAGGCGACCGACTACATCGTGGAGCATTATGTGAACGGTGCATGGAAGCAGGTCGGCACAACTTCAAGCCTTTCATACAAGGTGAATGGTATCACACAGAACGGCGTTAATAAGTTCAGGGTAAAGGCGAGAAGAAATTACAGTGGCGTATACTACAACGGTGGTTACACATATGTAAACGCTGAGGTCACTGACATACCAAGTACAGTAACAGGCATAAGAAGCACTTCAAACACTTCTACATCAAACACCATAACATGGAACGCTTCCAAAAAAGCGGAAGGCTATGAGATCTATCAGTGGATAGGTACTAACGACAGCTACAAGCTCATAGGCACGACCACGTCCACAAAGTTCACAAACTCAAAGAAAAGCTCAGGCACGATGTACAGATACAAGGTAAGGGCATTCAACACTGTTGACGGACAGCGTATTGAGGGTGCATATTCCTCTGAGCTTACCACCTGCACTCTTCCTGCAAACGTATCATTCTCCCTTTGCTCCACTGACGTTGATTCCATAACACTCAACTGGAACAAGGTATCAAAGGCTACAGGCTATCAGGTAGAGATGTACACAAACGGAACATGGAAAACTCTCTCCACCATTTCGGGAACGAGCTACACTGCAAGCGATCTTTCACAGAAAACAGCTTATCGTTTCAGAGTGAGAGCCATAAGAAATTATAACTACATAAACTACTACGGTGACTACACTGAAAAGGACATCACCATTCGTCCTGCAAACACACCAAAGGGGCTTTCCTCATCAGTGAACACATCAAGTTCTAACACTATCACATGGGAAAGCGTGAATGGAGTATCTGGCTACAGCGTTTATCAGTGGGTAGGAACGTCAGACAGCTACAAAAAGCTCGGCGACACTGCTTATCCATACTACACCAACTCAGGCAAGTCATCAGGCACTATGTACACATACAGAGTAAAGGCATATTATGTAAGCGACAATGTTATGCAATACAGCAAACCTGCACAGGTGGTCACCTGCACGCTCCCTGCAAACGTCACTGTCAAAACGGCAAAGCGTTCGGGAAGCAACATCTCACTTGCATGGAACAAGGTATCAAAAGCCACAGGATATGAGATATATGTTAAGTCAGGACGCAGTTGGAAGAAGCTCACCACAACATCAGGCAAAAGCTACACTGCAAAAAATCTGTCAGGCACTAAAACATTCAGAATAAGGGCATACAGAAAATACAATGGTGTGAACTATTATGGTGCTTATACTGAAAAGACTGTAAAATAAAACAAAGGCTATGTGTGAAAAAAAACACATAGCCTTTTGTTATTTATGGATATAATGCAACTGTAGGGGCGACAACCCGTCCCCTCTACGTTTCGTCTGCAATCTCATTTGTATTATCCGCACAATGTTGCTCTACACAAATTCTGGATAATCCAAACCATATCACCCCGAGTGGGACGTCGTATTTCTGCAAAGCAGAAATTGCGCCGCTCCCCTACATAGTTTGTGCGTTAAATTATAGCACCTTGCTTCCGTTTGCTGTAAGCTTGAACTTTGCTCCCAGAACACCTGCCGCACCTCTGCACATGAGCATACGCTGTAAGAAAATATCAAAATAGTCATACATGGTGCAGATACTTTCGTCTATCTGCAAATTAAGGGATATGACCTTTTTATCAGCATTTATCTTTAGGCTCGCTTCTGTTACCGCATAGTTCACCCTGTCATGGATATCAAAAGAGGACTTATCCTTATTTGACACACGATTTCGTCGCACGTCCGTTTTATCACCTATTATCACTGCGGCTGACACTGGGTCTGTTGCGCCCCCTGTTGATTCGTCATGGCTTCCAATGCAGGAAACTATCGTCACCCTATCTTCCAATGGCATATCAGTGTCTTTGAGAATATCGTTTGCAAGTATTGCACCATACTCTGCATGGTGTGTACGATTGACAGCGTTGCCGATATCGTGCATATAGCCCGCAATGCGCGCCAGCTCCACCGTTCTCGCGTCGTAATTCAGTTCTTCCAGAATCCTCGCCGCCATGTCGGATACCTTCGTCGCATGCCCGATCGAATGTTTGGTGAAGCCCAGAACGCCCAGATTCTCGTTCCCCTTCTCGATGTACGTCCGAATCTCTGCGTTATTTCGAATATCCTCAAACGTAACCATGCCGTTTTCCTCCGTTCATCCCTTAAAGCAGCGCTCGAAGATCACCGAAATCTTCGTGCCGCGCCCCAATTCGCTCTCCAGCTCAATCTGCGCGTTGTGCTTCACCGCGATGTGCTTGACAATCGCCAAGCCGAGACCCGTGCCGCCCGTCGCCTTCGACCGGCTCTTGTCCACGCGATAAAACCGTTCGAAGACATGCTCCTGATTTTCCGGTGAAATGCCGATGCCCGTATCCTGCACGCAGACAATCACCTTGTCGCGAACCGGGCGAACCTCCAACTTCACGCTGCCCCCGTGCACGTTATACCGAATCGCATTGTCGCAGAGGTTGTAGAGCAGCTCGTCCATCATCTGCCTGTCCGCCTCGACCATTGCGGGCTTCGCGTCAAGCTGAAGCGTAACGTCGGCCTTGCGCGCACTCATTTCGAGCTGTTCAAACGCGTTGGCCGCGATCTGCGCCAAATCCACCGGTTCGAATTTGAGATCCGGCATCGGGGCGTCCATCTGCGACAGGCGGATGATGTCGTTAATCAGCGTCAGCAGGCGGTTCGCGCTCTTGTGAATCTCCGCCGCAAACGTCTTGGCCTGCTCGCCCTGCGCCATGCCGCTTTCGATCAATTCCGCATAGCCGGAGATGCTCGTCAGCGGCGTTTTCAGCTCATGCGAAACGTTGGCCGTAAATTCCACGCGCATGTTCGCGCTGCGCAGAATTTCCTCGTGCTGCTGCTCGATCATATCCATAAACGGTTCCAGCTCGGGGTAGCGCGCCACGCCGCTCACGTTGTTGAGGTGGGCGGTCATCCGCTCAATCGGCTGCACCAGCCGCGCCGTCAGCAGGTGCGCCAGATACAGGCTGACGCAGGCCATGCCCGCCGCCAGCAGCATGATGAGCGGCATGGAGCGGAAATACACGCTCCATATATTGGATGCCTCCTGTGCCAGCCGCATCACGTCGCCGTTTTTCAGCCGAACGGCGTAATAAAACGCGCTTTGATCGACGGTGCTGGAATTGCGGATATCGCTTCCGCTTCCGTTTTCAAGCGCCTGCCGGATTTCCGGTCGGTCTGCGTGGTTATCCATCGCGTTCGGGTCGGCAAAATTATCGTAATAGACCGTGCCGTCCGCATGCACGAGCGTCACGCGGATATCCTCCTCCAGACTGTGCAGCGCGCTCTGCGTCTCCGCCTCGCCGTTCATCTCAACGGCGAACATCCGCCCATACGCCTCCAGATCGTCCATGACGCGCCCCTTGAACATCTCATAGTTCACCCAGGACAGCAGCAGCGTCGTCGCCAGAATGGCCACGGTAATCATGCAGGCGAAATACTTAAAAATCTTTTTCTTCACAGCTCATCTCTCCACTCGGAGGGCGGCGGGTTTTCCCGTGCCGTATATACAAAGGGAGGCCGTCGCTCCGCGCCGGCCTCCCAAACTTTATTTTGCTTCCGCCATATAGCCGACGTTGCGGATGGTCTTAATCAGCGCGCCGCCGTCGCCGAGCTTCTGGCGCAGGGTTCGCACATGCACGTCGATGGTGCGGCTCTCGCCCTCGAAGCTGGAATCCCACACGCGCTCCATGATGACGTCGCGGGAGATCACAATGCCGTGGTTCTTCATCAGCAGCTTGAGCAGCTCGAACTCCTTATAGGTCAGCTCCACCGGCTTGCCGTCCACATACACCATGCGCTTTTCGCTGTCGAGCGTCACGTTGCCGCAGGTCATCAGGCTCTCCTCCGCCCCGCCGGAGCGGCGCAGAAGCGCCTTCACGCGCGCGATCATCTCCATCACGCCAAACGGCTTGGCGATATAATCGTCCGCGCCGCCGTCAAGCCCCTTCACCTTGTCGATCTCCGTGGATTTGGCCGTCACCAGAATCACAGGGATCTTCTGCGTGTCCGCGCGGGTGCGCAGGCTTTTAAGGATGGAAAGACCGTCCTCGTCGGGCAGCATGATATCCAGCAGAATCAGCTCCGGCAGCTTTTCGGAAAGAGCCTTGTAAAAATCCTTGGCCGTTTCAAAACCGACGGCCTGATAGCCGCTGTTTTTGAGCGCAAAAAGCTCGATTTCCTGAATGTTGCGGTCATCCTCGACAATGTAAATCATCTTTTTTATTCTCCGGCCTCAGCCGTCTGCGCTTTGGCCACGTCCGGCAGGCGATACCGCTTTTCGTAGGCCATTTCCTCGCGGTCAAATTCCGCGTGCTCCTGATGCTTGACGTTCTGCAGGTATTCGTGCGTGTCGTATTCGTCCTTCGGCACCTGAATCTGATACACCGCGATGTTGGAGCAGTGGTCGGATACGCGCTCGAAGTTGGTGGAAATATCGGTCAGCACGAAGCCCAGCTCGATGGTGCACTGGCCGGTGGTCAGCCGCTCGATGTGGCGGGATTTGATATTGACGTTGATATCGTCAATGCACGCCTCCAGCGGTTCTACGGTCTTAGCTAATTCTACATCATCATGAAGGAAGCTGTCAAATGAACGCTCGATAATATCGCGCACCGCCTGCGAAAAGACGTGCAGCTCGCCTGCCGCCGCCGCGGAAAAGTTCATCTTCTTTTCGTTCATTTCCTTGACGGAATCGAGCAGGTTGACCGCGTGGTCGCTGATGCGCTCAAAATCGCTGATGCTGTGCAGCAGCAGGGAGAGCGTGTGGCCGTCCTTCTGGGAGAGTTTGGCGCGGGAGAGCTTGACCATGTACGTGCCCAGCTTATCCTCATAGTGGTCGATCTTCGTTTCCAGCGCCTCGATGCGATCCGCCATCTCCGGCGTATACGTG
>ERZ857965.1721-NODE-1721-length-20750-cov-3.421165_pt1 | contig 20750 bp, 13 predicted proteins | sample MGYA00519758_ERZ857965 | MGnify/ENA primary metagenome ERZ857965 (study PRJEB31778, sample SAMEA3449381) | human gut metagenome | biome: human gut; feature: human-associated habitat; material: faeces | place: United Kingdom | collected 2010/2012 ... | reverse complement strand
AATATATAATGTGCTGTGTGCATGGCATAGGCGAATACTTTCTCAGATATGAAAGAATGTCGGAAATACTTGAAGAATACGGAATTAAAATGATAGGCATGGATCTTAGAGGTCACGGCGCCACAGAGGGCAAGCCCGGACACTGCGCGCCGAGAACCGATGTGCTTTCGGATATAGACGGCATGCTGGAATATGCAATGGAAAATTATCCGGGACTGCCGATTATACTTTATGGGCACAGCATGGGAGGAAACATAGGTCTTGACTACAGATACAGAGGCAGACTCAACGGAGTTCCATGCGCCTACGTTATATCGGCGCCGTGGATTAAGCTTGTAAGACCTGTTACGGGAGCCCTGTATCATACGGTAAACCTTATGTCAAAAATTCTGCCGTCGCTTACCATCGGCTCTGACATAGATGAAACCATACTGGGAAATCCAAAGCTTGTGACAGGATATAACGACGACCCTATGACCCACAACAAAATCAGTCTTCAGACGGCTATAGAGGGTTTTTCAATAGGTAACGCTCTCTATGACGGCAAATGGGAGAAAAAGGGTAAGGGCTGTGAGAAACCGCTGCTTCTGATGCACGGTGACTCCGACAAGATATGTGATGTAAACGGCTCCAGAAAGCTTGCGGCAAATGAAGGCGATATCTGCACATATGTGGAATGGCCGGGTCTTTATCACGAAATTCATAACGGAGGACCTGAAAGTACAGGTGAAGAGGTAATAAACAAGATAGGGCAGTGGATAACAGAAACTGTAGGATAAAGAGGTGTTATAATGGGTAAAAAGAAAATATACGGAATTAAACGTGAAATAATATTTATGGCAATAGCCCTTATAATTATGGGAGCGGTCTTTGTTATATTCCCTGCGGCAAGCGCAGTAACCATATGCTATATAATAGCGGCGGCTCTGTGCGTATGGGGGATTACAAGACTTGCAGGATATTTCAGAACCAGCCGGTTCAACATATTCGGTTCCTACGGGCTTGTGCAGGGAGCAGTCCTTATAGCAGGCGGCATATTCATATTCATAAAACCTGAATTCCTTGCAGGCTTTATAGTTACAATCATAGGAATTATAATGCTGGCTGACGGAGTGCTCAAGATACAGTATGCCGTTGATCTTTTGAGAATTAAAGGACAGGGCTGGTGGATTATACTGCTTACCGCAATCATAATGGCGGCAGCAGGCATAGTTGTACTGTTCAATCCTTTTGCAAGCGCTGTTGCGCTTATGACTTTTGCAGGCATCTTCCTCATAGCAGACGGTATAGCCGACATAGTTTCTCTGCTTTATATCTCAAGAAAAATAAACAGGCTCAAAAAAGCAATGGAAGAAAAAGCTGACGATATAATAGACGTTGACTTTGTGGAAAAATAACGACCTTGATCAGGGGCTCTTCGGAGTCCTTTTTTAATGCAGGGAAACGGATAATCTCCATGATAAAGGGGTTTAAAAACAGAGAATATAAATGACCTGAACAATGAAGGAATATAACAGTCGACTTTTTTTATGAAATTTCTACAAAACACTTGACTTGAACATTGATGTCCAATTTATAATTACCATATGAGAGATTTGCGTTTTATCAGCGCAAATACAGAGAGGAGGACAAATTTTTAAATGAAGAAGAAATTTCTCAGTATAGCGGTATGCTTGTGTATGATTATGACAATGATACCGGGGGGGGTATTGCAGCCTGATGCAGCATGGGCAGCAGGGCATACATCACATTGTGTATGTGGAGGAAGCACAGCTATCGGTGATCATACCGCACATAATTCAGATACAGTATGGACAGGTGTGCAAGATCTGACAGGCATAAAAAAGGCAGGTAATTACTATCTGACTAATGATGTGACTTTAACTGAAACATGGAAGCCTGTGGATGGTACAGTGCTTTGCCTGAATGGACATAGCATCACTTGTACTGCAGGTACAAATGTTGAGGCTATTTCTGCTATTAGTGTAGAATCAAGTGTTGCTTTTACTTTGACCGATTGTTCAAAGGATGAAAACGGCAGCAATAAGGGCGAGATTACCCATAGCGCAGGCGCTATTGGCAGAGGTGTATATAATGACGGCACATTTTATCTGTACGGAGGCAATATCACCGGCAACAACAGCGGAAGTAAAAGCTTCATCGGCGGCGGCGTGATGAACGATAATGGTGCAACATTTATAATGTATGGAGGCAGAATTACTAATAATATTGCCGAACATGGCGGCGGTGCATATAATAGCCCGAAGGACACTTATCTGGATAAGCAAACTGTCTTTAAGATGTACGGCGGAAAAATTTCCGGAAATCAGGCAAACAGAGGCGGTGGTGTGTATAATCAGTGTGATTTCATTATGGAGGGCGGAACTATCGGTGGTATAGATACTGCTGACAGCAACACTGCAACCGATCTAGGCGGTGGTGTATACCTTTCTTCCGAAACAGCCGGCACATTAACTATGAAATCCGGAAGTATAATTGGCAACGCAGCTGCAGCAGGTGGTGGTGTGTTTGTCGATGTGAATGAAGCAGGAACTGCGATAAGTAAGCTCATTGTTTCCGGCAATGCTAACGTTACTGATAATAAGGTTAATGATAAGGACGACAATGTTTATCTTGGAAAGTCTACCGATGAGACAAAGACTGCAAGCATTGAAATCGCTGGTGCTTTGACAGAGAATGCGAGAATTGGTGTGACAACGGCGAAAACGCCAACGGATGACTTTTCAGTTGACATTGCTGTGAATGTGAACAACAGCGATGCAAGCTGTTTTACAAGCGATAACAGCGACTATATTATTGCTTATGAAGAGGGTAAGATTCTGCTCAAGACAGATACGAATCCAAATCCGCCTGCCAGTGAACACAAACACTGTATATGTGGTGCGAATCATACAGAGACAGGCGACCATAAGTCGGACACACAGACTGAATTTAAAGCTTGGAGAAAAACAGACAGACTGCCGGATACAGCAGGCAGCTATTACCTGACCGAGAATGTAACACTGACAGCCGCTACTGAGTATCCTGACAGATACAGTAGAAGTGACTACTGCGGCTGGGATGTACCGGATGGTGTAGTTCTTTGCCTGAACGGAAAAACAATCACCATGCAGAATCCTGCTGATATGACTGATGATGTAGATGTCATTAAGGTTTCCAATCATTTCACATTGACTGATTGCAAGACCGGTAGTGAACAGGGCGAAATTACTCACGCGACAGTTCCTTCCGGCAGCAAATACGAAGGCAAAGGCATTAAAGTGATAGGCGGCACATTTGATATGTTCGGCGGCATTATTACTGGCAATACATCGGATTATGACACCGGCGGCAGTGGTGTATGCGTAGTCAGTCATAAAACAAAAACAAGTCACTTTAAGTTATATGGCGGCAAAATCACCGGAAACACTGCTAAAAACGGTGGCGGCGTAGAGGTTTCAAAGTATATTGACGAGCAGCCGGCAGTATTCTATATGTACGGCGGAAGTATTTCAGGCAATACTGCAGCTGTTGAAGAAGGCTGGGAGAGCTATGGCAATGGCGGCGGTGTATATGTAAGTCACATGGCTGAATTTGTTATGACTGGCGGAACTATCAGCGGAAACACGGCTACACAATTTGGAGGCGGCGTATATGCCAGCGCGTTTGCAAAGGATTATAAATATGGTACAAGTAATGTAGCGACATTAAATGTCTCCGGAGATGCTATAATCAATGATAATAGGGTAGATAACAATGCGAATAATGTCTATCTGGATATTTCTACAACAAAATTCGATACAATCAGTGCTACACTTACAATGAGTAACCCGCTGACCGGTAATATTGGGATTACCGTGGGAGCGGAAGTTCCTGTTACTATTGCTACCGGTGCAGACAGTGATACAGACTACAGTGCTGTTATAACCAGTGACAATGCCGATTACAAGGTTATGCATAACAGCAGCAATAAGAGTGAACTGATGCTGGTAAGCACTGCTGCGCCTGAGCACCATTGGAGTAAAGAATGGTCAGCTAATGATACTTACCATTGGCATAAATGCACTGATGCTGACTGCACAGAGATAAACGATATGGCAGAGCACAGCGGCGGCACAGCTACCTGTACAGAAAAGGCAGTCTGCAGTGTGTGCAAAGCACCTTACGGCAAAGTATCAGGACATGACTTTGGTGGTAAATACAAATACAGTGCTGCAGGACACTGGCAGGAATGTCAGCGTGAAGGTTGTACTGCGACAGGCAGTATAACTGATCATATTTATGATAACAGCAGTGATGTCACCTGCAATATCTGTGGCTATGTTCGCACTGTCAAACCGGGTACTTCAGGCAAAACAGATAATGTTATAAACAAGGCAGAAGACAGGAATGCGGGAACAGCAGCATCAACAACTGCTACAATTAAGCCTTCTACAACCACTTCCGGAGAAAAGAAGACTACAACTGCAACAGTTGATAATACAACAGCAAACAAAATCCTTGATAAGGCAGTTTCAAACAAGTCCACTGAGGTAATTATAAATACCTTGACCAGGGCAGGTATAAGCGAAGCGCAGGCAGGAACTGCAACTGAAATAGCTCTGCCTGAAAAAACAGTCAGGGAGCTTTCAGAAAAGACAGAAGCCTCGCTCATAATCAGAGCTGATGCTGCGGAAATAACTCTTGACAAGAAAGCTGTTGACGGACTTGTAGCGCAGGCAGGAACCGACGGCTATGTAAGACTTATTGTTGAAATCGTAAAACAGGATTCAAATACCCTTGAAGCGGAACTTAAGCTCGTAACATCAAAGGGCACGGTAACAGACTTTAAGGGCGGCAATGTTTCAGTAATGGTTAAGCTTAATGATACACTTGCTGCAAAAGACCTTGTATGTGTATATATTGATGATAGCAACATATATCATATGGTAAACGGCGCAAAGAATTCAGACGGCACATACAGCTTTATGACAGGTCATTTCTCAACATATGCGGTTATGGCACGCAGCGAGGCAGAGAAGGTAATTGCAGAGCAGAATGCAGACAGGGCGACAGAACTTGTTAAGTCAGTTAAGCTCAAGGCCTGTTCTGCAAAGACAGCAAAGGGCAATATCAGAGTTACTCTTTCTGTGGCAAATGGCAGGGACAGCATTAAGGAGCTTGAAGACCTTGGCTATACTGTAAAGTACAAATATTACAGAAGCACAAGCAGGGCTAAGAACTACAAGTCGATGCTTGAAGGTACCGGCAAAACATATATCAATACTGCCGGCAAAAAAGGTACAAAATACTTCTACAAGGCAAGATTAACGGTCTATGATGCACAGGGCAGACTTATTGCAAAGACAGAGCTTAAACAGTGCAGATATGCATGCAGAGTAAAGTAGATGACTGAGATTAATAATTGAATGGAATTCACCTGAATAATGAGGGCGGCCAGAGATGGCCGCCTTTATAATGGGTAAATTTTCTGCGCTAGATACATATTTATGAATTAAAGTATAAATATAGGTAAAATGATGGCATGTAATGTGGTTAATGCAGCAGATATACATTAAAGAGCTTGTTTAAGGCAAAAAAACTAACCAATGGTTAATATCTTTTTTGAAAAAAATATTATATAATCCCTTGACAAAGGTAATTTAAAGGGAAGGAGGGGCATCAGGTAAGCAGACTGGTAAGGTACAGAGGATAAATTAACTTAGTAAAGGAGGAATTATATAGTGAAAAAGAGATTATTCAGCATACTTCTGTCCATATGTATGGTATTAACAATGATACCAATGGCAGGTGGGGGGGTGTTTGCTCAGACAACTGAACATAAACATTGTGTTTGTGGTGCAGAACATAAGGAAATAGGTAATCATAAAACAGAAGATGCAGACGCATCAAAAATATTTCAGGCTTGGGAAAGTGACAGTACCTTGCCAGGTACAGCAGGAAGATATTATCTGACAAAAGATGTTATGATAAGTGAAACTTGGCAGCCTGCTGATGGTACTGTACTGTGCCTGAATGGGAAGACGATTACAGGAGCTAAAGATAAGAATGTAATAAAAATGTCCGGAGCATTTACTTTAACTGACTGTGCAGAAGTATGCGGAAGTATTACTGGTGGCAGTTGTGGGGTGCATGTTGATGCGAAAAAAACATTCAATATGTATAACGGGCTTATAAAGGGCAATGACAGCGGCGTTTATGCGGTAAGCAATTTCAATATGTATAGTGGCGTTATAAAAGAGAACAAGAGCGGCGTATATATAAGTACTGGTGGTAATTTTAATATGTATGGCGGAAGCATTATAAAAAATAAAACTAATAGATTAGATGTCGTAGGCGTAGGCGTATGTCGTGATGGGGGAAGCTTCACTGTCAGTGGCAACGTGCAGATAACAGGCAATTTAAAAGGAACTGCGGCTAATAATGTATATTGTACTAGAAGTAGCGGGACAATTAGTATTGGTGCAGGAGGACTTGATGAAACAGCACAGATAGGTTTAAAGTCGCCAGATGTTGGAGAAATAGACATTGTAGCTGAAAATATTAAAGACTACAGCGACCGCTTTACAGCGGATGATGCAGGTTATGAAATACGTCGTAGTCAGGGTAGTAACCGTTTATGTTTCAGAATACTACAGAGTCTGACAGATTTTAATTTTACTTATGAAACTTTGGATAGACATTATGGTGACAGTGTTAAAAACCAGTTAAACGGAGGGTCTGTTGAGGGCAATGTGACTTATTCAAGCAATAATCCTACTGTTGCAAGAGTTGACAGGACTACAGGTGCAGTGACTATTGTCGGTGCAGGAACAGCTATAATTAAGGCAATTAAAGAAAATTCTGATAGTAATCAAAGGAACTATTACACCTATTATACCCTGACTGTAAACAAGAGATCCATCGAAATTCCGAAAGATATAGCTAAAACATATAATGATCGGGAGCAGAAGTGCTACGAAGATAATGATGAATATAATAAGTATGTTACATTTGTCGGTGATAGACAGACAGAGGCAAATGAGACAGGATATGATGTCACTGCTGTTCTAAAGGATAAAGAAAACACACAGTGGTCTGATGGCACGACTGATGATAAAACGTTTAAATTCATAATTAATAAAGTAGATGGAAGTGTTGTGGTAGCACCTGCTGCAGTGAATAACCTTGTATATAACGGTAGCGAGCAGCCTCTTGTGACAGCAGGAAGCGGCACCGGAACAATGAAGTACAGCCTTGACGGAACCAATTACAGTACAACTGTTCCAAAAGGAAAAGAAGCAAAACCATATACTGTATATTATAAAGTGGAGGGCGACAGTAACCATAAGGATACTACAGCAGCCAGCATTAATGTAGAAGTTAAAGAGGCTCCTGTTACAGTAACAGCAGATAATAAGACAATAAATACAGGTGGAACACTTCCTGCAAACAGCTATACTGCAGAAGGACTGTTTGGAAGTGATACTCTTGGAGATGCAACATATACATATAAAGATGCAGAGGGTAAAGAGATAGCGGCAAATGCTATTAACTTAAACAAGGCAGGAACATATACGATAGAAGTTTCAGGACTTTCAAATAATAACTATGAGATTACATATGCGACTGGTAATTTAACCATAAACAAAAAATCCTCCGGCGGTACATATAAACCACCGGTACAGAAGCCTTCCATTACTGCAGGAGAGGGCTTTAAGGCAGAATTAAGCAGTGACGGTACTAAGGCAACTATCACTGTAGAAGAAGGATATGAGATAGTTGACGTCCTTGTTAACGGTATTTCCAAAGGCAAGGTTACAGAAATCACAGGCCTTAAAACAGGCGATACAATAGAGGTAAAAACAGAGAAAAAACAGACTGAGCCTGTCAAACCTGCTGATAACAAGCACATAATCAAGGGAGTTAAAAACACAGAGATTGAACTTGAAATAACTGTGAATAAGGATGGAAACATCGTGATTAAGTGGAAGAAATCAAAGGGATACAGGGTAGACGGCTTTGAAATTCTGCGTGCAGTTAAAAAGAACGGAAAGTACAGTAAGATATATACTACTAAGAGCGGTAAGGCTTCCAGAATTGTAAATGCTAAAAATCTGAAGGACGGTAAGAGATATTACTATAAGGTTAGAGGTGTGCGTACAATAGACGGCAAGAAATACTATACTGAGTGGTCTGATATTGAGTCGGAAAAGGTGAAGAAGTAAATAACCTGAACAAGGTGGGCGGTCGTATGACCGCCTATTTGTGTGATTGTATACAAAAACCTAAAAAATACATTTTATAGAAAATATGGTTGACTAATGCAAATAAGCCTCGTATAATTATATACAATAAGACAACTAGGAACTTGTAATATGCAGTTCATTTGATATATAATTAAGGAGGCAACAGTAGATGAAGCATATAAGATAATTCTTGAAATCATCCTTGAAAAAGAAATTAACTTAAAAGGTGAACCCATTGCGGAGAACGAGAAGCGAAAGGAACTTCCGGGCAAAATAGCAAGGCTTGATGTATGCGCCATAGGTGATTATGACAGAGTTTACAACGCTGAAGTGCAGAAAGCCCCGATATGTCGTAGAGTGCCACACACTAAAGCGTTGCACTCCTGACAGGGGACTTACCAGCGGCTCATACTTCGCCGGGTCAAGTCTCCCAATATGCACAAGCGTATGAGATATTACGGCGCATTAATGACAAGCAAGCTGCTACCTGAGGGAACAATAGACTATAACAAGTTAAATAACTTGTGTATGATAGTAATAGCGGGCTTTGACATGGGCGGAGAAGGAAAATGCTGCTACAAAGTACGCAGAATGTATGAGGGATATCCTGACAAAGAGGTATATGACGGAGAGGTAATTCTCTATCTTAATACCAAAGGCAAAGACACTGAGGGAGTAAGCGATGAGCTTATAGCTATGCTTGAATACTTTGAGGAAACAACTGACGATAAAGCACTGTCGTTAGGATATGAGAGAATAATCAGACTTAACGAGATAGTAGCGTCCATTAAAGCAAATGATGAGATTGGAGTGAAGTATATGAACGCATATGAGGAAAGAATGCGCGATATGCAGGAAGCCAGAGAGCAGGGCGAGGAAATAGGCAGAAACGAAGGCATTGCAGAGGGCAAACTTGAGATGGCTAAGGCCATGAAGATTAAGAATTATCCTGATGATGAAATAGCAGAACTTACAGGATTATCTAAAGAAAAGATAGCGATGCTTTGATTTTGTCCTATCACATAAAAGGTGAAGAAAAACTTCAGTACATTTTATAAGAACGGACAGCATATTTTTATTTTATTCTGTCTGTTCTGTTTTTTTGACTTATATACAGTGCAAAAACGTTAAAAAAATGCGAAGAAATGAGCGCTAAAATCACTATCTTGCTCCATAATGATATAGAATGTTGTTAATTGGATTTATGAATGTATATTTTTTATCAAAACTATAGAAATTTGATTTTTAGCGTGGTATACTAATGCTGTAGATTGTGTATTACAGTATGTGACTGACTATATACTGTATACTCCTAACTGATTTGCTGTTTTCCGGTTTTTCGGTACATACAGCGCTTCAGTAGAGATATTTAACAGCAAGAAACAGATTAATACCGCATATAAATAAGCATCAGATTTATTTGGCTTTCTTTAAAAGATACAATGTAATAGCCTGAAAACGGTAAAGGTATTACGGAAAGGGTGGTGATAGGGAAAGCTGCGGTACAGACATTGATAATCTGTTAAGAAACGGGGAGAATACATAATGTGCGAAGCGGCTTGAGCCGTATTATTATTGTTTATCAACCAGTAATGGGAAATATACGTACTATATGGTTGAGTTTAAGTATTTGTTAATATTAGAAAAGGAGAAATTAACATGACAAACCAGGAAAGAGTTGAAAAAGCGCGTAAAGCTTTAGCTCAGATTGAAAACTACACTCAGGAACAGATTGACAAGCTAGTATACGAAAGTGCGAAAATCATCTACAAGAACGCAGAACCGCTAGCTGAAATGGCAGTAAAAGAAACAGGCCTCGGAAGCGTACAGGACAAGATCGCAAAGAACACTGACACTCCTACAGCTTTCTGGGATTACTTAAAAGATAAGAAATCAGTTGGAATCATCAACGAAGATCCTAAATTAGGACTTATTGAAATAGCTCACCCTGTTGGCGTTATCGCTGGTATCACTCCTGCAACTAACCCTACAGTAACTCCTTTAGGAAACGTTATGCACGCACTTAAAGGCAAGAACGCTATCATCTTCTGCCCTGCACCAAGAGCAAAGAAGACTTCAACAGAAACAGTTAACTTAATCAGACAGGCTATCGAAGCTTGCGGAGCTCCTGCAGACCTCGTTCAGATTATCGAAGAACCTACAATCGACCTTTCAGCTGACTTAATGGCTGCTTGCGACCTTATCGTTGCAACTGGTTCATCCGGATTAACAAAGGCTGCTTATGAATCAGGTACTCCTGCATACGGCGTTGGTCCTGGAAACCCTCCAGCAATCCTTGATGACGACTTCGACTTAAACGAAGCTGCAAAATTATCAGTAGTAGCTATCGCAAGTGACAACGGTATCCTTTGCGACGGCGACAACCTTCTTCTGTACCCTGCAAAGAAAGAAGCTGACTTCTTCGCAGAATTAAAGAAAGAAGGCGTTGCAGTATTTGAAGATGCTGCTGACATCGCTAAATTCCGTGAAGTATTGTTCATCGACGGAAAAGCAAACCCTGGTTTAGTTGGTAAAGACACTGACGTAATCGCAGACGCTGCTGGAATCAACCTTCCAAAGGGAACTAAGGTTATCGGATTAAAGCTTGACCAGGTTGGTAAGGCTGACGTTCTTAACAAGGAAATCATGGGACCTGTAGTAGTTCTTAAGAACTATGACAAGTTTGAAGATGCTGTTGATCTTGCAATCAAGAACATGGAAGAATCAGGCGGAATCGGCCACACTGCTGGTATATTCTCAAACAACGAAGACCACATCAAGTACTTCGCAGAAAGAATTCCTGTAGCTCGTGTACTTATCAACCAGCCTACACCAGACGCTTGGGGACCATCAACAAACAACTTATCACCAGCTGTATCAGAAGGATGCGGAAGCTGGGGTAACAACATCCTTGCTGGAAACGTTGACTACATCCACCTTATCAACGTATCAAAGGCTGTATATCCTCTGGATATCGAATTACCAGATCCTAAGAAGCTTTTTGCTGACTAATAGATTACAGGTAATATAGATAATTACAGTAATATATAATATGGACTATACAATGAAAATGTAGAGTTTCTGCATTTTCATTGTTTTAATTAGTTAAGAATTCAATGCACAGGGGATTGCATTTATTGGACAATCTTGTGCTTGTATTCAATATTCTTTTTATCTTTTATTTTTTGTACTTGACTATACAGGGAATAGTAGATAATATAGATAATTAGGAAACGATTAATACTTAGGAGGAAAATGATGGATTTCAAATTATCAAAGACACATTTGCTTCAGCAGGAAATGTATCGCAGATTTGCAGAAAACGAAGTTAAACCATTAGCAGAAGAAATGGATGAAACAGAAGTTTATAATCTTGAGCTTCTTGCAAAGATGCACAAATATGGACTTATGGGTATACCTTATTCAAAGGAATACGGCGGAGTTGGCGGAGATTACTTAAGCTATGCATTATGCATGGAAGAAGTATCAAAAGTAGACGGAAGTACAGGAATCACAATTTCAGTACACACTTCACTTTGCTGCTCATGCATCGATTCATTCGGTACTGAAGAACAGAAACAGAAATACTTAAGACCGTTAATCGACGGTTCAAAGACAGGTTGCTACGGCTTAACAGAGCCAAACGCAGGTTCAGACGCAGCAGGACAGCAGACACAGGCTGTTTATGATGAAGCAACTGACGAATATATCATCAACGGTGGTAAGATCTTCACAACAAACTCAGGTTTTGCAGATACTTGCATCGTATTCGCATTAACAGACAAGAAATTAGGAACTAAAGGTATCTCAGCATTTATCGTTGACTTACACTCACCAGGAGTAACAGTAAGCGAAAACATCAAGAGAATGGGTATTAGAGCAGCATCAAACTGTGAAGTATCATATGAAAACGTAAGAGTACCTGCAGCTAACAGACTTGGCAAAGAAGGACAGGGCTTCAAGATCGCAATGAAGGCTCTTGACGGCGGACGTATCGGTATCGCTGCACAGGCAGTTGGTCTTGCACAGGGTGCATTAAACGAAGCTATGGCTTACGTAAAAGAAAGAAAGCAGTTCGGAAGACCTATTTCAGCATTCCAGACAACTCAGTTCAAGCTTGCAGATATGCAGACTAAGATTGACGCGGCAAGACTTCTTACTTGGAGAGCAGCTTGCGTTAAGGATGCCGGCGAAAACTACGGACCAGCTGCAGCAATGGCAAAATTATTTGCATCAGATGTAGCTAACCAGGTATGCAGAGAAGCTGTTCAGTTAATGGGCGGATACGGATACTGCAGAGAATATCCGGTAGAAAGAGCATTAAGAGACGCTAAGATCACAGAAATCTATGAAGGAACATCAGAAGTAATGAAGATGGTAATTTCAGGATCAATGAAAGTAAAGTAGTAGTGTGAAAGGAGATTATACAAAATGAAAATAGTAGTATGCATAAAGCAGGTTCCGGACACAAACGAAGTAAAACTGGATCCTAAAACAAATAGATTAATCAGAGACGGTGTACCTAGCATCATCAACCACGATGACAAATCAGGTATCGAAGCTGCACTTCAGTTAAGAGAAAAAGTTGGCGGTACTGTAACAGTAGTTTGCATGGGACCTCCACAGGCTGACGTAGCATTAAGAGAAGCACTGGCAATGGGTTGCGACGATGCATATCTGTTATCAGCAAGAGAATTCGGCGGATCAGATACATGCGCAACAGCAATTATCATTTCAACAGCACTCAAGAAGATTGGATATGACCTTGTAATCACAGGCAGACAGGCTATCGACGGAGATACTGCACAGGTAGGACCGCAGATTGCAGAAAACCTTGGAATTCCACAGGTATCATATGCAGAAGAAGTAGATATCGCAGGTGACGTAGTAACAGTTAAAAGACAGTACGAAGACAGATATCATCTTATCGATGTTAAACTTCCATGCCTGTTAACAGCTCTTCAGGAATTAGCAGAGCCAAGATACATGCATGCAGGAGGAATCATCGACGCTTACGAAAAAGAAGTTAAAGTATTAGGCTTTGATGACTTAAAAGACGACTTAAACCCAGATTTCATCGGATTAAACGGATCTCCGACAAAGGTTGTAACATCATTTGGTAAAATGGCTAAGGGTGCTGGAACTAAGCTTGAGGTTGGCGCAGATGAAGCAGTTGCTGCTATCATCGCAAAGATGGAAGAAAGACACATAATTTAATGGGGAAGGAGTTTTGTTAAAATGAGCAAAGATTTATATGTAATCGCGGAACAGAGAGATGGCGAAATCGCTAAAGTCACTCTTGAACTGCTTGGCGAAGCAACAATATTAGCTGCAGACCTTGGAGAAAAAGTGTATGCAGTTTTACTGGGAGACCAGATAAAGGATAAGGCTCAGTCCCTGATCGAAGCAGGTGCTGACGGAGTAATCGTAATTGAAGATCCAATGCTTAAAGAATATGTAACAGAACCATATGCTAAAGCATTAACAGCTATGATTAAGAAATATGATCCTAACATCGTATTATTCGGAGCTACATCAATCGGTAGAGATATCGCACCAAGAGTAGCAGCAAGAGTACACACAGGATTAACAGCTGACTGTACACACCTTGACATCGACATGAACAAGTACTTCGAATTCTTAAAGGCTACATCAACAGCTGATACAGATTCAATCGAAAAGAAGCTTGGAATGGACGATAAAACATTAAAGATGACAAGACCTGCATTCGGCGGAAACGTAATGGCAACAATCAGATGTGCTGACTACAGACCGCAGATGGCAACAGTAAGACCTGGAGTAATGAAGAAAATCGCTCCACAGACTGGCAAGCAGGGAACAGTAGAAGAATTCAAGGTAGAATTCACAGATGCTGATATGAACGTAACTATCAAGGAAGTAATCAAGCAGACTCACAAGGCTGTAGATATTACAGACGCAAAAGTTCTCGTATCAGGCGGAAGAGGAATCGGATCAGCTGATTTCTACAAGGAATTACAGAAGGTTGCTGACTTACTTGGCGGAGAAATCTCATCATCAAGAGCAAACGTTGATGCCGGCTGGATTGAAAAGTCAAGACAGGTTGGACAGACTGGTAAGACAGTAAGACCTGAGCTTTACATGGCTTGCGGTATTTCAGGAGCAATCCAGCACATCGCAGGTATGGAAAACTCAGAATGCGTAATCGCTATCAACAAGAACGATACAGCAGCTATCTTTGATGTATCAGACCTTGGAATCGTTGGCGACGTTAAGGTTATCATACCTAAACTTATTGACGCTCTTACAAAGTACAAAGCAGCTCAGTAAATCTAAAAAGCTATTCATCTGTCACAGAAATGTGACAGATGTTTTTATGTGATAAAAACAATATAGGAGGAACAATGGGCAGATATCTTAATGTCGGAATACTGCAGAGTGAATCTAAGGACAGCAGCTTCGATGAGAGCCTGAAGAGAATAGAAGAAAGCGTAAACAATCTGATGACAGGTATGAACAAGCCTGATATCATAGTAGGACCCGAAATGAATATAGGGCTTAGATGGAAGGGCGAAAGATCGGGAGATACAATTCCGGGTCGTGTTACAGACATACTCGGTGAGCTTGCAAGAAAGCACGGAATATATCTCATGGTCGGAAGTATGCTTGAGGTTCAGAGATTTGAGGACGGCAGCAAAAAACTGTATAATTCAGTACCGATTTTTAATCCGCAGGGTGAGCTTATCAGGGTATACAGAAAAATGTGTCCGTATACACCGGTAGAGGGAAACTTCACACCGGGAACTGAATATGTGACCTTTGAAATCAAAGAAAAAAAGACAGTCATAGGAGTGCTTAACTGCCACGACTGGTGCTTCCCTGAAATATCAAGAAACCTTGCTCTTATGGGAGCGGAGGTGCTGATAAGGCCTGCAATAGACCCTGAGGGTCTTTACCGCGTATGCAAGTCGATACCGTATACAAGGGCCTTTGAAAATCAGGCATATTTCATTTCAGTAAATATGGCGGGAGCATGGCTTGACGGATATGCCTATGGACATTCGGTTATTGCGGGGCCTGACGGAACCTGCATATATGAGGCAGGCAGCAGTCCTACGGCGCTTACGGTTTCACTTGACCTTAACAAAATCTCAGATTCAAGAAGATATGGTACGTGCCTTACAGAGCAGCTTATGAGACAGTACAAGCTGTTTAATTTCCCTATGCCGTACGCAGGACATGTGGGTGACGCACCGCTTTACAATTCACTTCCAGATGCTGATATGACACTTGAGCAGCGTGATATGCGAATGAAGGAAGAACTTGAATAATTCATATAAAAATCAGCTTTTTACGGGCTGATTTTTTGTGATTAAGAAAGAAAAGTAAAAGTATTATGTATACATTACGAAAACTGTCAGAATGTCTTTACTTTTTGTACCTAAATGGTATAATCAAATCGAATCAAATAAATTTTTAACAAATGATACTGGTTACATTTATTTTTAAAAATATGGTATCAGGCAATGTTCCGGCAGGCTGCAGAGGATGTATTCAGTTACTCAGGCGCAGCGGACAAGCCCCCTGAAACAGTGCAAATTGAATTGATTCATGGAATTGCGCCGTCAGTATAGAATAATTCTGACAGGGAATAATAGAGTGTTGTATAAGTAACCGCAAGTTGTCTGATATATACAAATGTTATGAAAATTAAGATATTTTTTTAACAATTTCATTACTTAGTTTTAAATTTTATTAACATATATTTAAGAGAGGTGGAGAATATGGATTTTTCGTTAACTAGAGAACAGAAAATGCTTAAAAAGTTAGCGGCTCAGTTTGCTGAACAGGAATTAGAACCAGTTGCAGCACAGGTCGACGAAGAACATACTTTTCCGGTAGAAAACTTTGCCAAAATGGCTAAGGTTGGATTCACCGGAATAGGCGTTCCAAAGGAATACGGCGGATGCGGCGGCGGAGCACTTGAAAAAGTAATCGCTGTATCAGAATTTGCCAAGAAATGCATGACATCAGCAGCATGCCTTTCAATTCATCTTATTGCACCGCATGCAATAGTTGCACACGGAACAGAAGAACAGAAGCAGAAATACCTTCCTATGCTCACAAAGGGCGGAGTTCTCGGTGCATTTGCATTAACAGAACCAAATGCAGGTTCAGATGCAGCAGGCGTTAAGACTACAGCAGTTTATGACGAAGCTACAGATGAATATGTACTTAACGGAACTAAGTGCTTCATTACAGGCGGAAGCCGTGCAGGCGTTCTTGTAATATTCGCACTTACAGAACCTGAAAAGGGAACTAAGGGAATGACTGCATTTATAGTTGAAAGCAGCTATCCTGGTTTCTCAGTTGGTAAAATCGAAAACAAAATGGGTCTTTGCGGATCAGAAACAGCAGAGCTTGTATTTGAAGACTGCAGAGTTCCTGCAAAGAACATACTCGGCAAACCTGGCAAAGGCTTCAAAATCGCAATGATGGCTCTTGACGGAGCAAGAATCGGTGTAGGAGCTCAGGGTATCGGCTGCGCAGAGGGCGCTCTTGATCTTGCTGTTAAATATGCTCACGAACGTGAACAGTTCGGCAAGCCTATTGCAAATCTTCAGGGTATCCAGTGGTATCTTGCAGATATGGCTACAAAGACAGAAGCTGCAAAGACACTTGTTTACTATGCTGCATACCTTGCAGACAACAAGCAGCCTTTCACAAAGGAAGCGGCAATGTGCAAATTAAACGCAGCAGAAAACGCTCGTTTCGTAACAAACCTTGCACTTCAGATTCACGGTGGATACGGATACATGAAGGATTATCCTCTTGAACGTATGTACAGAGATGCCAAGATTACTGAAATCTACGAAGGTACTTCAGAAATCCACAAAGTAGTTATTTCAAGAGCAGTATTAAGCGGTAAATAGGAGGGAGTATCATATGAGAATTTATGTTTGTGTAAAACAGGTTCCGGATACATCCGGTACAGTTGCAGTTAATCCGGACGGAACTTTAAATCGTGCTTCAATGCAGACTATCATCAACCCAGATGACCTTGCTGCAATGGAACAGGCGCTTTTATTAAAGGATGCAACAGGCTGTCAGGTAACAGCAGTTACAATGGGACCTCCTCCGGCAGAGGGAATGCTCAGAGAACTTCTTGCAATGGGAGCTGACGATGCTATCCTTATTTCAGCAAGAGAATTCGGCGGATCAGATACATTCGCAACATCACAGATTATATCAGCAGCCATCACTCACACAGGTCTTGGCGAAGACGATATGATTTTCTCAGGAAGACAGGCTATCGACGGAGATACTGCTCAGGTAGGTCCTCAGATTGCAGAAAAATTAAATCTTCCTCAGATTTCATACGCTGCTGAAATCAAAAAAGAAGGTTCAAAAGTACTCGTAAAGAGAATGTTAGAAGACGGTTACATGATGATTTCAACAGAGACTCCTTGTCTTGTTACATGCATCAACGACCAGGATATGAACCCTAGATATATGACTTTAAACGGAATTATGGACTGCTACAGCAAACCGCTTACAGTTCTTGACTTTGAAGCACTCAAGGACGAGCCTCTTATCGAGCTTGACAAAATCGGTCTTAAAGGATCACCTACAAACATCTTCACATCATTCACTCCGCCTCAGAAGGGCGTCGGCGAAATGCTGGAAGGTGCTAACAAAGACACTGCAGCAACACTTGCTGCCAAGTTATTAGAAAAACACGTTATATAGGAGGTAGGTTATGGCTTTTAACAGTACAGATTTAGCTGCTTTCAAGGATATCTGGGTATTCTGCGAGCAGAGAGAAGGTAAATTAATGAATACTGATTTTGAACTTATCTCAGAAGCAAGAAAACTTGCTGACGAAAGAGGTTCACAGTTAGTAGGTGTTCTTATCGGACACAACGTAAAAGATTTAGCTAAAGAATTAGGCGGATACGGCGCAGATAAAGTTTATGTATGCGAAGATCCTGCTTTAGAAGTATACACTACAGACGCTTACGCAAAGGTTTTATGTGACATCTGCATGGACAAAAAACCGGAAGTTGTATTATTCGGTGCAACAAACTACGGTCGTGACCTTGCTCCAAGATGCGCAGCAAGATTATGCACAGGTCTTACAGCAGACTGCACACACCTTGACATAGATATGGACAACTATGTTGAATTCCTCGAAAAAGCTTCAACATTAGATATTGCAAGCAAGAAATTCAATATGGAAGACGTTAACCTCAAGATGACAAGACCTGCATTCGGCGGACACCTTATGGCAACAATCATCTGCCCTAGATTCCGTCCTTGCATGTCAACAGTTCGTCCAGGCGTTATGAAGAAGGCTCCTTTCTCTCAGGAAAGAGCAGACGCTTGTGTTGTTGAAAAGTATCCTGTAGCTCTGGCTAAGGATGACATCAAGACTCAGGTACTGGACGTTGTAAAAGAAGCTAAGCAGATCGTAGACCTGATCGGTGCAGATGTTATCGTATCTGTAGGTCGTGGTATCGGTAAAGATATCCAGAAGGGTATTGAACTGGCTGGTCAGCTGGCTGACGCTTTTGGCGGCGGCGTAGTTGGCGGATCCAGAGTTACCATCGACTCCGGCTGGCTTTCCGCTGACCACCAGGTTGGACAGACTGGTAAGACAGTACACCCGAAAGTATACGTTGCTTTAGGTATTTCCGGAGCGATCCAGCATAAGGCAGGAATGCAGGATTCCGAGCTGATCATTGCAGTTAACAAAGATGAGACAGCTCCGATCTTCGAAATTGCTGACTATGGTATCACTGGAGACCTCTTCAAGGTAGTACCACTGATGATCGATGCAATCAAGGCAGCTAGAGAATCCAAATAAGCGAACAATAACGCTACGGAATGGTATGCGTGTGTTTTAGACAGAATTTAGTTTTTCTAAAGTAAGATTTAATTGACTCTCTGCTTACTGTATATAATATAGTAAGCAGAGACAGTTAAAAAATTAACATGGAAAAGGCAATGGAGGAAATTGAAACATGGGAAAAGTTTTTGAGGGTTTGAAAGTAGTTGACCTTACTACAGCACTGAATGGTCCGTTCTGTACAATGTTTTTAGGAGATTACGGTGCAGATGTCATTAAAATCGAGCCGGTTGGCGGAGAACAGTCTCGTTCCTGGGGACCGATTGATGAAAAGTCCGGCGAATCCGGATTCTATGGATTTGTAAACCGTAACAAGAAGGGCTGCACCCTGAATTTAAAGTCTGAAAAGGGACTTGAAATGTTCTATGAACTGGTTAAGGATGCAGATGTCCTGGTCGAAAACTACAGAGGCGGCGTAACTGAGCGTCTGAAGATCGATTATGATACAATCAAAAAAATCAATCCTAATATTATTTACGCATCCGGTTCCGGATTTGGTCAGTATGGACCAATAACACACAGACCTTGCTATGATATCGTAGCACAGGCTATGGGCGGTATGCTGAACCTGACAGGATTTAAAGAAAATGATCCGGTTAAGGTTGGACCGTCTGTTGCAGACCACGTTGCTGGTATCTACCTGATGGTTGGTGTTGGCATGGCTCTGTATCACAGAGAAAAAACTGGAGAAGGACAGCACATCGATGTATCGATGTTCGACGTAATCTTCAGCTTACTGGAAAACGCTATCGTTAACTACACAATGGGCGGATTCATTCCGGAAAGAAACGGAAACGTTGACCCGTCTATCGCACCATTCGATGTATATGCATGTAAAGATGGTTTCGTAGCTTTAGGTGTTGGTAACGACAAGCTGTTCAACAAGTTTGCAAATATCATTGGACATCAGGAACTGCTGGAAGACGAGAGATATAAAGATAACGTTTCCAGATGTGACAACTATATTCCAGATCTGCAGAACCTGATCAGAGAATGGTGTGCAGACTATACTAAGAGTGAAATTGAAGATATCATGGATGAAGCTGGTATTCCATGCGGTCCGGTTCTGAACGTTAAGGAAGCTATCGAGCATCCGCACATTCAGGCAAGAGACATGATGGTACACTGCGAACATCCGACAGTGGGAGATATGTACTTCCAGGGATGCGTTATCAAGCTTTCCGAAACACCGGGAGAAGTTGAGACTGCACCTCCATTAGTAGGACAGCATAACCGTGAAGTATTCGGCCTGTCTGAAGAAGAAGAAAAGGCTCTCATTGAAGAAGGCGTATTATAAAAAACTTTTATATCATTGAAAAGTATTTTTAAAAGGGAGGAATACAGAAATGAGAAAAGTATCGTACTTAAGCTACACTATGACAACGGCAGATGCTAACAACCCTGATGGTATCGTGCCTGTAGGAAGACAGTTCGATTTTATCGGAGACGTTGAGACAGAAGAAATGATCCTCGTTGACGGTGATGAATCCCTCTGCCTGGGTTATACCGGAGTTGAAGTTTACAAAGACGTATATGTAGGAGATATGATGGAGTACAAAGCTACTCTGACTCATATCGGAAACACATCCAGAGACTGCCATATCGAAGTATTCAAACTGGCTACTCCTGCTTAC
>ERZ857965.1714-NODE-1714-length-20812-cov-13.056896_pt1 | contig 20812 bp, 17 predicted proteins | sample MGYA00519758_ERZ857965 | MGnify/ENA primary metagenome ERZ857965 (study PRJEB31778, sample SAMEA3449381) | human gut metagenome | biome: human gut; feature: human-associated habitat; material: faeces | place: United Kingdom | collected 2010/2012 ... | reverse complement strand
AGCGAGCATTTAAACCGCCGCGACTAAAGTCACAAATATAGGGTATCGGTTCTCTCCCCGGGCGTCTGTCTCTTAATGAATTAAATAGTAAATTATGCTTGATTTTTTGACTCAAATAGCGTACTATATTGGTAAATTCATACACGGGGAGCTTGCAGAAGCAGGCTGAGAGTAAGCTAAAGTGCTTAGACCCATAACCTGATTTGGATAATGCCAACGTAGGGATAGCGTAGATGTATTCGCATATATACCGAGATTGGTGTATATGCGTTTTTCTTTTCAGAGTAAATCATTTTAAAATAAATTGCTTTAAGAGAAAAGCTACATTGAATCTTTATAAATTTTCTTTTATTTTTTATCGTTTATTTATCCATATTCAGAATATTTCTCAAATATACTTCTGAGCATTTTGCAAAACGCACTTCAGGAAGTATAGGATGATTTCAGTTTTTTCCCGTTTATGAAAAATAAATAGACATGCTAAATATATATCAGATGTGAGATGACTCCAACCTCTGTAGGTGGCGAGCAACAATGCCGGAGCATTCTTGAATGAATATATATGCTAAATCTATATGTAAAGAAAGGGTAAAAATGTTAAAGCAGTGTTTTGATAACGTAAGAGAAAAGCATCCATTGGTACATAATATTACGAATTATGTAACAGTGAATGATGTGGCAAATATTCTTCTTGCCTGTGGCGGCAGCCCGATTATGGCGGACGATTCTGGAGAAGTGGAAGATATTACTTCTATTTGTCAGGGATTGAATATTAACATTGGTACGCTGAATAAAAATACGATTCCGTCCATGTTTTTAGCAGGAAAAAAGGCAAATGTACTTGGTCATGTTGTGCTGCTTGATCCGGTAGGAGCCGGAGCGAGTGGACTTCGGACAAAAACAGCGAATGAGCTGGTGCGGGACATAAAGTTTACTGTTATCCGTGGAAATATTTCAGAAATCCGAACCCTGATGGAAGGAACGGGAAATACAAAAGGTGTGGATGCAGATTTGGCAGATGCGGTTACAGAGGAGAATCTTGATGAGACGATTGGGAAGCTGAAAGCATTTTCTGAAGCGACAGGAAGTGTGATTGCTGTAACGGGAGCCATTGATTTAGTTGCTGATTCTGAAAAATGTTATGTTATCCGCAACGGAAAACCAGAGATGGGAGCAATCACCGGAACTGGATGCCAGCTTTCTGGAATGATGACAGCTTTCCTTTGTGCAAATGCAGAGCAGCCATTGGAGGCAGCAGCGGCGGCAGTTTGTGCGATGGGAATTGCCGGAGAGATTGGATTTGAACATTTAAAAGAAGGCGAGGGAAATTCCACTTACCGTAATCGGATAATTGATGCTATTTATCATATGGATGGAAATACATTGGAGGAAAGAGCAAAGTATGAGCTGCGTTAACAGAGAACAATTAAGAAAAGATTTACTTTTATATGCAGTAACCGACCGTTCCTGGCTTGGAAATGAAACACTTTACGAGCAGGTGGAAAAGGCATTAAAAGGAGGAGCGACTTTTATACAGCTTCGGGAAAAGGAACTCGATGAGGAACATTTCATGGAAGAAGCGGTGGCTCTCAAAGAATTGTGTCATAAGTATCATGTTCCATTTGTTATCAATGATAATGTCAGAATAGCAAAAGATATGGATGCGGATGGAGTTCACGTTGGACAAAGTGATATGGAAGCCGATGACGTGAGAAAGATTCTTGGTGAAGACAAGATTCTTGGCGTATCTGCCCAGACAGTAGAGCAGGCAGTATTAGCTGAAAAAATGGGGGCGGATTATCTTGGCGTGGGAGCCGTATTTTCCACTTCCACGAAAAAAGATGCGGCAGATGCCAGCAAGGAAACATTAAAAGCAATCTGCGAGGCAGTAAATATTCCAGTGATTGCAATTGGTGGAATCGGGGCAGATAACATTTTATCTTTACAGGGAAGTGGTATTTGCGGTATCGCTGTGGTTAGTGCTATTTTTGCGGCAAAAGATATTGAAGCTGCTACAAAAGTTTTAAAAGACAGAACAGAAAAAATGCTGAAATAATTTTTCGGTAGTTAGTGGAAAAGACAATAAAAGGAGAAAGGCATCGTGATAAAAGGAGCAATCTTTGATATTGATGGAACTTTACTTGATTCCATGCCCATCTGGGAAAATGCAGGAGCGAGATATCTTGCTACTCTTGGCATTAAGGCAAAGCCAGATTTAAAAGAACGGCTGGATGCTTTATCTTTGCCAGAAGGAGCCATCTATATGCAAAAAGAGTATGGCCTTTCGGTATCAGCAGAAGACATTTTAGAAGGAGTCAATCAGGTTGTAAAAGATTTTTACTATAAAGAAGCGGTCATGAAGCCAGGAGCCTATGCCTTAGTAAAACGTCTGAAAGAAAATGGTGTGAAGTTAATTATAGCCACAGCGACAGATAAGGAGATGGCAAAGGCGGCGCTTATTCGTAACGGCATATGGCAGGACTTTATGGGAATGCTTACCTGCGAGGAAGCCGGAGCCGGAAAGACAAGCCCGAAGGTATTTGAGCTTGCAAGGCAAAAGCTAGGCACTAAAAAAGAGGAAACATGGGTATTTGAAGATTCTTTATATGCGGTGAAAACTGCTACTGAAGCTGGATTTCCAGTATGCAGTATCTACGATACCTACAGTGTGGGAAATGCGAAAGAAATTCAGAGACTTTCTAATATTTATGTGAGAGATTTTTCGGAGATAGGTGATTATTCTTTTTCAAATATGAAAACAGTTCTTACAATTGCAGGCAGTGATTCGAGCGGAGGAGCAGGTATTCAAGCAGATATCAAGACTTTAACTGTTCATAAAGTATATGCCATGACTTGTATTACCGCACTTACCGCACAAAATACAGTCGGAATTACCGAGATTATGCCAGTACCAGCAGAATTTTTTAAAAAACAGATGGAAAGCATTTTCACAGATATAAAGCCAGATGCGGTGAAAATTGGAATGATTGCTTCAAAGGAACAGGCAGAGATTATCGCAGAATACCTGGAAAAATATTCTATCAAAAATGTAGTGGCAGACCCGGTGATGATTTCGACAAGCGGTACGGTTTTAGTAGAAGAAACAACGAGAAAGATATTATATGAGAAATTATATCCAAAAGTTTCCCTGCTAACCCCGAACATTCCAGAAACCGAATTTTTATCCGGGATAAAAATTACCGATAAAAAAACAAGGGAAGAAGCAGCAAAAGTCATTGCAGACAGGTGGAATTGTGCGGTCTTAAGTAAGGGCGGTCACAGCGAAGAAAATGCGGACGATTTGCTTTATGAGAGTTTTTTGCAGGAAGAAAAAAAAGAAAAAGCCGTTTGGTTTCCAGAAGAAAGAATCGATAATCCAAACACACACGGAACCGGCTGTACACTTTCAAGTGCGGTAGCGGCAAATCTGGCAAAGGGATTTCCTGTAGAAGAATCCGTAAAAAAGGCAAAAGCATACATCAGCGGAGCAATTAGAGCAATGCTGAATCTTGGACAGGGAAATGGCCCGCTAAATCATATGTGGGATTTGTAAACATAGTAACAGACAAGTGTCAATGTATATAAAGTAATGAAATAAACAGATTAGTTAAGCTTTATAAAAATGGCATTATAAATAGTATTTACAAAATTGGAGGTAACAAAAGATGAGAAATTACACAACACAGATGGATGCAGCAAGAAAAAATATTATTACTCCAGAAATGGAAAAGGTTGCAGCAAAAGAACGAATGACACCAGAAGAAATCAGAGCATTAGTAGCAGAAGGAAAAGTTGCTATCTGCGCGAACAAAAATCATAAATGCTTAGACCCACAGGGTGTCGGCTCTATGTTAAAAACAAAGATTAATGTAAATCTTGGTGTATCAAAAGACTGTAAAGATTATGATATAGAAATGAAAAAAGTAATGGAAGCAGTAAACATGGGAGCAGATGCCATCATGGATTTATCTTCCCACGGAAATACAGAACCGTTCCGTAAAAAACTGACTTCCGAATGTCCTGTAATGATTGGAACAGTACCAATCTATGATTCTGTAATTCACTATCAGAGAGACTTAGATACTCTTACCGCAAAAGACTTTATTGATGTAGTACGTCTTCACGCAGAAAATGGTGTAGACTTCGTAACATTACACTGTGGAATTACAAGAAAGACAATCGACCAGATTAAAAAGCATAAAAGAAAAATGAACATCGTATCCCGTGGAGGTTCCCTTGTATTTGCATGGATGACAATGACAGGAGAAGAAAACCCTTTCTATGAATATTTCGATGAAATTCTTGATATCTGTCAGGAATACGATGTAACAATCTCCCTCGGAGATGCCTGCCGTCCAGGCTGTCTTGCCGATGGTTCCGATGTATGTCAAATTGAAGAATTAGTTCGTCTTGGCGAACTTACCAAACGTGCGTGGGAGAAAAATGTACAGGTTATGGTAGAAGGACCGGGACATATGCCAATGGACCAGATTGCTGCAAACATGAAGTTACAGTCCACCATTTGTTCTGGAGCACCATTCTATGTACTTGGACCAATCGTAACAGATATTGCACCAGGTTATGACCATATTGTATCCGCTATCGGTGGAGCAATCGCTGCTCAAAATGGTGCTGCATTCCTCTGCTATGTTACACCAGCAGAACATCTTGCACTTCCAAATCTTGAAGACGTAAAACAGGGAATCATGGCATCAAAAATTGCGGCACATGCAGCCGATATCGCAAAAGGTGTCCGTGGTGCAAGAGAGATAGATGATAAGATGGCAGATGCCCGCCGTGTTTTAGATTGGGAAGCACAGTGGGAATGTGCAATGGATCCGGAAACAGCCAAAGCAATCCGCGATGACAGAAAACCAGAACATGAGGATACTTGCTCTATGTGTGGAAAGTTCTGTGCGGTAAGAAGCATGAATAAGGCATTGGCTGGAGAACATATTGATATTTTGTAAATAGTAATTTGCCATAGGCAAGAGGAGACGCTCCCAAAGAAAGAAGATATCCTATATTTGTGACTCTGTCACTGTGGGTTGAATGTTTGCTGAATGGCTCACATTCAATCCTCACTAAGACCACAATATAGGATAGCTTCTTTCTTTGGGAGCTGTTTTTTGCTGAACTGAAATTATTATTTTACAAGTTCAGTAGTAGTTTTTGCAGATAATCTGTATATTTTGCCTTTCCCACTGTTTCCGAAGCCAATATAGAAACTTTCCCAATTTTTTTGTTATTATATGAATACTCCAGTCTGCCAATTACTTGATTTTTCTTGATTGGAGCAGAGAGATTTTTCTGGAATACCACTTTTTTCTGAATGTTATTTTGGTTGATTTCCGAAGTAAAAACATAGGAGAAGTTTTTCTCATATTTGCAGGAAATGAATTCTTTTGTGCCATTATGTACAGGGACGGTGGAGAGTGCGGGAGGCTGTTTATCGGTGTAAATCTTGCAGAGAGAGAAGCCGTAATCAAGTAAAGAGACACAGTCTTTTACCCGCTCTTTTGCACTCTGGCATGCCATAACGACAGCGATAAGGGAGATGTGATTGCGTTCTGCGGTGGCGCTTAAACAAAAGCCGGCTTTGGAGGTACTTCCGGTTTTTAGACCGGTTGCGCCCTGATAATGCCGGAGTAATTTATTAGTATTAGAAAGTCCAAACTCAGATTCCCCTCGTTTTGTTACATGTGTAATATTTTCCATCCAGATTGTTGTATAATGGAAAATGTCTGGATGATTCGTAATCAGTTCTCTTGACATTAAGGCGATATCCCTTGCACTTGTGTAATGTCCGTCCGCATCTAATCCGCAGCAATTTACAAAATGTGTATGCTTCATGCCAAGAACCTGTGCTTTCTCGTTCATTTTGGCGACAAAAGCATCTTCACTACCACTGATGTGTTCTGCCATAGCCACACATGTAGCGTATAGGGGTAGTAGACTTTTAAAAATCAATCTTTATATGGTTTATGGTTACAAAGGGATGCTTCAAAACCGATGAGAAGGGATCCTAGCTCTGCGTAATAACTGCAAAGGGCTCTTGTTTTTTGAATCGTTCCATTAAAAATTCCAAATGTATTTTCAATCAATTTTTTTAATTCTAATGCACCGGCTTCATTGTTGTTATGAGCAATGATGATTTTTCCATCTGTATAACCACATTCTTTAAGATGATCAATTAGTTTTTTTAATGCTCTTTTTTCACCTCTGCATTTGTCAAGCGGCAATAAAGTTCCTTCATCACTTGCCTTCCCAACGACTCTGACTCCTAATAAACCGATTCCGGCTGCAATTACCGGACTTATTCTTCCGTTCTTTGCAAAATTGTTTAAAGATGCCAGAGAAAAATACAGGTGTGTTTTATCTTTATATTCGAGAAGAGTTTTATAAATATCATCTGGAGCAAAACCAGCTTTTATGAGTTCTGCTATTTTTTCAATAAAAAGTGCGATTTCCGGTCCTGTAGATAAAGAATCTAAAACATATACCTTTCTGCCGGTATGATTGTGTTCATAGATGTCCTTAGCGATAACAGCACTGTTATATGTACCGGACAGGGAACTTGTAATGGTGATACAAAAGACAACATCGGCATCGCCAAACGCATTCTCCCATTCGTGAGGACTTGGGCTTGATGTCGATGTCTTGCCTTTATAAGAAGAAAGATTCTCCTGCATAGCTGTAAGATCAATCTTATCATCATCTATATAATCGTTCTCACCTACGATTATATGAAGTGGAACAACCCCGAAGTCTATATCAGGTAAAGCTAAAAGATTTGCAGATGAATCTGCAACGATTTTCATTTTCATATGTAACCTCCGTGAATAGTTTTAAATACTTTTATATCGGTTTTTAAAAAACTTATCAAAAAGTATAGTAAACCATACATATGTGTTTGTCAAGGTATTAAATAACTTTATTGCGGTTTTTTAATAGCTGATATATAATGATGTTCAGAATTATGGGAGCAGCGTTAGAGCATTTTTCAAACACGCTCTAGCTGCGGAGTAATTCGTGGCATCAAGTTAGAGACAAAGTAAGAAAGAAGGAATGTATTATGAGATTTTCAGCCAGAGACTACAGAATGCCAAGATATAAAGAAATTCCCAATGTAGGACTTTATCTTGAGCAGACAGTAAAGTATATCAATGAATGTTTAGCACCAATAGAGATTTCGATTACACCATCTATGTTAAGTAATTATGTAAAGAAGGGGTATATTGACCGTCCTATAAAAAAACAGTATTATGCGGATCAAATAGCATATGCTATTTATATTGTAATTATAAAGCAGGTTCTTTCCATGGATAATATAGCATCCCTTTTTGTTTTACAAAAAGCAACTTATACTTTACCGGTTGCTTATGATTATTTCTGTTCAGAATTGGAAAAGACACTCGTAGCTATATTTGAAAATAAAGAAGAGCCAATGAAAGATATGGGCGATATTCCGTTCGAAAAAAAGATGCTTCATAGTGTAATTGTAGCGGTATCGCATATCATTTATTTAAATGACTGTTTTAAAAACAATTTACAGGACAATGCTTCTGATTTTATAAGACAAATGAAATGAGCATATGTCAATTGAGTTATTGACATATGTCCATAATAGGTGTAATATAGAGAAAAGATTGTGAAAGGAGTATCCTATGCCAAGACCGATAAAGTGCAGAAAAGTCTGTCATTTTCCAGACATATTGGAATTTCGACCATCCAATAAAAATGGAGGAAGAGGGGAGGAAGATGAAAAAGAGGTGATTCTTCTGACAGTAGATGAATATGAAACGATTCGTCTTATAGATAAAGAAGGATACAGCCAGGAACAGTGTGCAGGCTTTATGCAGATTGCAAGAACGACTGTTCAGAGAATCTATGAGATCGCCAGAAAGAAAGTGGCAGATGCAATCATAGATGGACATCCTCTTCGAATTGAAGGGGGAGATTTCCGGATCTGCGATGGTAAAAGTAGTAAGTGTGGTCTGGGCGGATGCTACAAACAAGAATTTTATCAAAAGTATGCAACAGAAAAAGGAGAAGGTATAATGAGAGTAGCAGTAACATATGAGAACGGACAGATTTTTCAGCATTTTGGACATACAGCGGAATTTAAAGTTTATGATGTGCAGGATGGAAAAGTAATCCATTCTGAAGTTGTAGATACGAATGGAAGCGGACATGGCGCATTAGCTGGTGTTCTGAATGCATTGAAGGCGGATGTTCTGATTTGTGGAGGAATCGGAGGAGGAGCACAGATGGCTTTATCAGCGGCAGGAATTAAGCTTTATGGAGGCGTTTCCGGTGATGCAGATGCGGCTGTGGAAGCTTTTGTGAACGGAACGTTAGATTACAACCCTGATGTAAAGTGCAATCATCATGATCACGAACATGGAGAAGGACATACCTGTGGCGAGCATGGATGTGGAAACCACAGCTGTCATTAATTGTTAATATAGAATAAATCGCGAAAAAAGGTAAGCAGAATAATGCTTATCTTTTTTTATATAGATTTAAGAAATAAAAATAAAAAATCAAGGCTTGACAAAAAGAAAGCAGAACTATATAATCATAATCGTTCTAAATAGAACAATAATAAGGCGATATAACAAGGAGTAAAAATATGTTTTTTTGGGATCAGCATAAAACAATCACCAGCTGTTATGAACTATTTACGAGAAAAGTATGTGACAGGTATCAGCTAACGCAAATGGAATATGATATACTTATGTTTTTACATAATAATCCGAAGTATAATACAGCAGCAGATATCGTAAAGATTCGTAAATCAACAAAATCTCATGTATCTACTTCTCTGAAAGCATTAGAGAATAAAGGCTTGATTGAAAGAATTCAGAGCACCAGGAATAAAAAGCATATTGAGATTGTTATATTAAATAAGGCAAAGTCCATTATCAAAGATGGAATGAAAGCACAGAAAGAATTCGCTAAAAATGCTTTAGATGGATTAACCGAAGAAGAAAAGTATATGTGCATGGCAGTATTTAATAAGATTTGTGCTAATGCAGATGCGTACTTAAAAAAATATGCGGAGGGAGAGAATGAAAAATCATTTTTGTTATAACCAATTAATGAAAAAGGAGAAGTAAGAATGAGAGAAGAAAAATACCAGCCAAAGATGCCGGATATTATGGAAGCAATATTTGATGCCGGATATTTGATATTTGATTTAATAGCAGCAATTTTATTTTTCACCTATGCAAAAGGAAATACATTATTTATTCTTTATGGAATATTAACATTAACTCTTTGTGGTGGAGATGCATTTCATTTAGTACCTAGAATCATAAGAGCTGCATGTGGAACGAATGACAGAATAAAGAAACAGCTTGGGATTGGATTACAGATATCCTCAATCACAATGACTGTATTTTATATTATTTTAATGTATGTTTGGAAGTATACTTTCCCGGATTTTAATATACCTGCTGCAGTAAAAGCAATGGTATGGATTTCTGCGATCATTAGAATTGCTGTCTGTATTCTTCCACAGAATAACTGGTGTACAGAGGATGGAAATCTCAAGTTATCGATTATCAGGAATGCAGTTTTTGCTGTTACTGGTATAGGAGTCATTATTCTGTATGCGATATCTGGAAATGCAAATGGATACCATATGACAAGAATGGTCGCAGCGATTATTATTTCTTTTGGCTGTTACCTTCCTGTAACATTATTTAGCAAAACAAAACCAAAAGTTGGCTTGCTGATGATTCCAAAGACATGTGCGTATATGTGGATTATTGCAATGGGACTTCAACTGTTGTTTTGATAAATTAAGGAAAGTATCTCCAATCCTCTAATTTAAGAATGCGAGACATTTTGAATGAAATCTATCCTGACTTATTTCAAAATAATATTATTATAAAATTAACTATTTAAGCCGCAATAGCGATTATATTTGTAATTAAAAAGAAGGAAAATACTGTAAAGAAGAGTATCAGAATACTAAAGTTCTGGTACTCTTTTTGCGTATTTATGGAAGTGAAAATAAATTTAATTTTAATAGATGGACAAAATATATTTTTCTGGAAAGGGTGATATACATAGTAGAAAAAAACGAGGGCATTATGAGCAAAAAGAAAAGCAGAGTTATTAAAGTAAATGTGATTTATGGTGATAAAAATTTGAAAGATTGTATGGAGCAGGTAATCCAGAAACATGAACGGAGTTTTGACCTTTTGACCCTGATATCATAATATTAATGAGGTGAAAGATGAACAATAAAGCAGTATTATATCTAAGATTATCAAAAGAAGACAGAAATAAAGTGAATAAAGGGGATGATAGCGAAAGTATTATTAATCAGCGTATTATGTTAAGTAATTATGCAATGCGGCATAATTTTCAGGTTGTTAAAATATATTCCGATGATGATGAGAGTGGACTATATGAAGACAGACCGGGATTTTCTCAGATGATGCAGGATGCAGAGAGGGGGCTTTTTGGTACTATTATTGCGAAAAGCCAGTCAAGATTTACTCGAAATCTGGAACATTCAGAAAAATATTTACATCACAAACTGCCATTATGGGGTGTTCGATTTATTGGTGTTGTAGATGGCGTGGATACGATGGATGAAAATAATAAGATGACCAGACAGGTGAAGGGACTTACTAATGAATGGTATTGTGAGACATTGTCTAAGAATGTAAGAAGCGTATTCCTCTCCAAAATGAATCAGGGTAAATTTGTAGGTTCTTCATGTCCTTATGGATATATGAGAGATTCAGAAGACCATAATCATTTAATAATAGATGAATATGCAGCAAGTATTGTGAGAAAGATTTTCCGATTATATTTAGAGGGAAATGGAAAAGCTCATATCGCTTCTATATTATCATCAGAAAATATTTTGATTCCGTCTTTATATAAAACGCGAGTTCTACAGCAAAATTACTATAACAGCAAATTAAAAGATACAACAAAGACATGGTGTTATCAGACGGTACATATGATTCTAAATAACCAGACATATTTAGGTAAAATGGTACAGCATAAGGATATAAAAATTTCTTATAAGGATAAGAAAAAGAGACGTTTGCCGAAAGAACAGTGGATTGTTGTAGATAATACTCATGAACCGATTATAGATCAGGAAACCTTTGATAGAGTTCAGGCAATACAGAAAATAAAAAGAAAGTCTGTAAATACAGAGTATAGCGATAATATATTTGCAGGTATTTTATTTTGTGCCGATTGTAAACATGCTATGAATAGAGCTTATGCCAAAGAAAATAAAAAGGGCAGTATCGGGTATATTTGCAAGATATATAAAACGATGGGGAAAAAACACTGTCCAAGTCATATGATTAAAAATGAGGAGCTGGAAGAAGCGGTTTTATCTTCTATAAAGAATGAAGCAAGAAAGATACTTACAGAGGATGATATTAGCGATTTGGATAAAGTCCAGAAGATAGATAGCCGGGAACAATTTTATAAAAAGCAAATACAGATAGTAGATGCAGAATTGGAAAAATACCAAAAGTTTAAAAAGAGAGCGTTCACAGGCTATATGGAAGAGATGATTACACCACAGGAATATCGTTCCTATGTTGCAGAATATGAAGAGGAAATATCCAAATTAGAAAGGCAGAAAGAAGAAATTCTTACAAAGTTAGCGGATGAGAATTCTCTTCAAAATCAGCATGATGAATGGGTAGAAGCTTTTAAGGATTATATTAATATTGAGAAGCTTACAAGAGATGTGGTTATTGAATTGATAGAAAAAATAGAAGTTCATGAAGATGGTGGACTGGATATTTATTACAGATTCCGTAATCCATTTCAGGTAGCAAATTAATTCCTACTATGCGAATACGCCACACATGCATCGTTAGCGGAGGAGACAGCAATACATTTTATCATAGTGTCTACGCTCTGGGTTTCACCTGGTTCTAAAAATACCTGGGAGCCTCCCATAGATGCAGCGTGTTCGCTGACGGTAACCGTATCATTTAAGGTAATCTGCTTTTTTGAAAGAGCTTCAAAGATAAGTAAGAGAGTCATAACTTTTGTGACGCTTGCAGGCGGTTTTTCTTTGTCTGCATCTTTTTCATAAAGAATTGTACCAGTAGTGGCTTCCATTAAAATGGCATTAGGTGCAGCGGATTGAAATCCAGTGTTTGCAGAAGATGCACTGGAACTTTCAGAGTTAGTCTGGTAAGAAACATTAGAAGTACTATCAGTGGCAGCTTGAACAGAAATATTATTAGAAGTAGTAATATTTTTTAAACGATTAGAAAGCTCGTTGATTCCTGAATTGTCAGAAAGTGGATTTAAAGAGTTTTCCATAGAATTACCAGAAGAAGCCAAAGAAACTATTTTCACAGGAAAAAGAATAGTCCCCGTCAGAAAACTTGTTATCAGAAAAAATGCAAAGGAATAAAAGAATTTTCGTGTAATTTTTCTGGAAAAATATTTTTGCATATGATACTCCAAATAAGAATTAGTACATTTTATGGCCAGTGCCTAAAAATATGCATTTCCTTGTTGCTAATCTTAAGAAAATTGCTTAAAATAGAAGTAAATATCTGGGCAAAATAAAATGATGAGGGGATACGATTATGAATTTACATGAATTTTATATTGGAAAAGCGTTTGATGCGTATGAATATTTTGGAGCACACTTGACAAAGAACGGTGTGTTATTTCGAGTTTATGCACCGAATGCGGAAAAGATTGAGGTGATCGGAGAGTTTAATGGCTGGGATGGTACAGAAGATGAGATGATTCAGGATGCACAGAGCGGTGTGTTTGAATGTGTACAAAAGGATGCGAAGCCGGGAATGATGTACAAGTACCGTATTTATCAGCCGGATGGAATTGTTATGGATCGTTTTGACCCGTACAGTTTTGGTTCACAGGTACGACCAGATACAGCATCAGTTATCGTAGATTTGGAAGGCTATCATTTTTCAGATGAAGCGTGGATGAAGAAGAGAAGTAAGAATTATGATCTTCCGGTAAATATTTACGAGGTGCATGCCGGTTCCTGGCGAAAGAATGAGGCAGACGAGGAGAATGGCTGGTATCATTATCAGGAGTTAGGAAAGCAGCTTATTCCATATGTTAAAGAAATGGGATATACACATGTAGAGTTCCTGCCGCTAACTGAGCATCCGGCAGACTGTTCCTGGGGATATCAGGCAAGCGGATATTTCTGTCCGACTTCCCGTTATGGAACAGCAAGGGAATTAATGGAGATGGTAGATCTTTTCCATAAAGAAGGAATTGGTGTTATCATGGACTTTGTTCCGGTACATTTTATTGCGGATACTTATGCGCTGAATAAGTTTGATGGAACGGCTCTTTATGAATATGCGGACGATGATAAGGGTTATAGTGAGTGGGGAACCTGTAATTTTAACTATTACCGTGGTGAAGTGCGAAGCTTTTTACAGTCCTCCGCGAATTTCTGGATGGAGAAGTTCCACTTTGACGGCATCCGTATGGATGCGATTAGTAATGCTATTTACTGGCAGGGAGATTCTTCAAAGGGAATTAATGAAGGCGCGCTTGATTTTATCAAATGCATGAATTCTGGTTTGCAAAAGTTACATCCTTCTGTTATGCTTATTGCGGAAGATTCTACGAACTTCCCGAAAGTAACTGCACCGGTAGAGTATGACGGACTGGGATTTGACTATAAGTGGGATATGGGGTGGATGAATGATATGTTAGATTATTTTAGAATTCATCCATATGACAGAAAGTTCCATTATCATAAGCTGTCATTTTCTATGATGTATTTTTATAATGAACATTATCTGTTACCATTTTCTCATGATGAGGTGGTACACGGAAAGGCAACCATTTTGCAGAAAATGTGGGGCGAGTATGACTTAAAGTTCCAGCAGGCAAAGACTCTTTACACTTACATGTACACTCATCCTGGAAAGAAGCTTAATTTCATGGGTAATGAGATTGGCCAGTTCAGAGAGTGGGATGAGGAAAAAGAATGTGACTGGATGCTCTTAGACTATCCAAAGCATCAGGATTTCCACCGTTTTATGAAGGATTTAAATCATCTTTATATCAGTGAACCAGCATTTTTCAATGGAGATTATAATTCTGCGAACTTCCGATGGATTGAGGTGGAAGCGGTTGAGGAAAGAGTGTACATTTACGAGAGAATGTGCGGAGAGAATCATTTCATCGTTGTACTGAACATGAGTGATGCACAGTATAATGACTTTGAATTTGGTTATGATCATTATGCAGTTCTTCATGAAGTATTATCTGGTGAGCGAAAAGAGTATGGTGGATATTTTGAGGGACCAAAGGAAGACATCGTGGCAAACACAACGGGCTATAAGTGGTGGAAGAGAAAGTTTAAGATTACGATTCCGGCACTTGCCGCTATCATTTATAAAGTAGAATTTCTTCCAGAGCCAAAGGAGATACCTCTTCCGATGTTAGATGAGGCATCAATAGATATTGACCGAAAGAGACTTAGAGCAGAGCATGAAAATTGATATTAAACTGGATGTATTTGAAGGTCCTTTGGACCTTCTTCTACATTTAATAGAGAAAAATAAAGTAAGTATATACGACATTCCAATCGTGGAAATCACAAACCAGTACATGGAATACATCCGTGAGATGGAAAAAACCTATTCGATGGAATCAATGAGTGAGTTCCTCGTTATGGCAGCGACCTTATTAAAGATAAAGTCAAAAATGCTGCTTCCACAGCCGGAAAAAGAGGAGGAAGAAGATCCAAGAGAAGAATTAGTCCGTCGTCTTACCGAATACAAAATGTACAAATATGCGGCAGAAGAATTAAAGGACTTAAGTGTAGATGCCCAGAAAGTATTCTTTAAACCGGAAACTGTACCAGAAGAAATCAAGTACTACGAGGAGCCAATCCGCCCGGAAGAAATTGTTGGGGACATCACTTTAGAAAAGTTAAACCAGATATTCCGCATGGTCATGCGCCGGAAAAAGGACAGAGAAGATCCGGTGCGGAGCCATTTCGGAAAGATTCAGAAAGAAAAATATAAAGTAGAAGACCGTATGGATGACATACGCCGTCAGATTCGCGGACTGAAAAAAATAAATTTCCGAACCCTTCTTGATATTCAGCCCGTCAAGGAAATGGTAATCGTAACTTTCCTTGCGGTACTTGAACTGATGAAGGTAGGAGAGATAAAAGTAAGTCAGGAACATAACTTTGCGGAGATATACTTAGATTCCTGTGAATAGGGTGTACTGAAGAATTGGAAAAGAGGTATTATGAAAGATAAAGAGAGAATAAAGGGAATTATTGAGGCGATTCTTTTTACGATGGGAGAGTCAGTTGCAATTTCTCGATTATCAGAAGTTCTTGACATAGAAGAAGATACATTAAAAGAACTATTAGAGGAAATGAAAGGCGATTATGCCGGAAAGGATAGAGGAATCTGCCTGATTGAGTTAGATGGGGCGTACCAGATATGTACGAAGATTGAGACTTATGAGTATGTCAAAAAGTTAGTAAGTCAGCCGAAGAAGCGTTCTTTAACAGACGTTATGTTAGAGACACTTTCTATCGTTGCCTATAAACAGCCTGTAACCAAACAGGAAATCGAGGCGATTCGAGGGGTAAAAAGTGACTTCGCGGTAAATAAACTCCTCGAATATCGCCTGATAAAAGAACTTGGCAGACTCGATACAATAGGACATCCAATTGTATTCGGAACGACAGAAGAATTTTTACGCTGCTTTGGCGTATCCTCTATTGAGGAACTTCCGGATATTGATGAAGTACAGAAACAGAATTTTATGGAAGAAGCAATGGAGGAGGTTGCGGCTTCAATAACAGTATAACTTCTGGTTTGTCTGAAGAATTATCAGAAAGAACCACTAAAAAATCCAATGTCATTTAGATAAGAATGACATTGGGCAGGACATACAGGACTTTGGCTGCTGTACAAAATTACTATAAATTATATATCAATTATTTTCATTCTGAATCTCTGCCAGAGCCTTTTTAAACTGAAACGAAAATAAAACTGACGTAAAAAGTACCGCAATAATATCCGCAATCGGTTCCGCCATATACACTCCTGTAGTTGGATTGGATACTACATGAGGCATAATATAAATAAGCGGCAGCAGTAATACAAATTTACGAACGACAGCAACAACAATAGAGTTTACTGCTTTTCCAAGTGAAGTAAATGTCATCTGGCAGGCAATCTGAATACCGAACAGGAAGAGACCTCCCAGATAGATTCTAAGCATTGGAGCAGTAAAGTTAATAAGACTCGCATCGGCGGTAAAAATATTTACGAATGCTTTTGGAATAAGCTGTACAGTAGCCCAAAGTAATGCAGAATAGCTCAGACAGGTCATCAGGAGCAAACGGAAAGTTTTCTTTACACGATTCGCATTTTTTGCTCCGTAATTATAACTGGAAATCGGCTGCGCTCCCTGGGCGATTCCCTGAAGCGGCAGCATAGCAAATTGCATTACACTGGTCAAAATCGTCATGGCTCCGACAGCAATATCTCCGCCATAACGAAGAAGAGAGGAATTAAAGCAAACCGTTACAATACTTTCACTTGCCTGCATAATAAAAGCAGCCAGTCCAAGAGTGACACATGGAACAAAAACTTTTGGTTCCAGACGCATATATTTCTTTCTAAGATGAAGATGTGTTTTTTTACCGCAAAGGAAAGAAATAACCCAAATCGTAGAAATTGCCTGTGAAATCACCGTTGCCAGAGCCGCCCCTTTTACACCCATATGAAAAGCAAAAATAAATACAGGGTCTAAAGTAATATTACAAATGGCACCAATAAGAACAGAAACCATAGAAATAGTAGTGAATCCCTGTGCAGTAATAAAAGCGTTCATACCAAGTGTTAACTGCACAAACAAGGTGCCAAACGCATAGATATGCATATAGTCTGTGGCATAGCTGATCGTATTTTCACTGGCACCGAATGCGAGCAATAAATCTTTACTCCAAATCAGTAAAATAGCAGTTAAAATAAGAGAAATAACAATCTGGAGAAGAAAACAGTTTCCAAGTATATTTTCTGCCGATTCATTATCCTGCTTTCCCATATAAATAGAAGCTCTTGGAGCACCACCGGAGCTGACTAATGCGGCAAAAGCAGTAACAATCATAATGATTGGCATACAGACCCCCACACCAGTAAGAGCCAGACTGCCATCACTGGGGATATGCCCGATATAGATTCGGTCTACAATGTTGTAGAGCATATTGATGAGCTGCGCGATTACGGTTGGAATCGACAGCTTAAGAAGAAGCTTTCCGATGGGTTCGGCAGCTAAAAAGTTTTTGTTGTCTTGCATAAATATATAGTCTCCTTTTATAAGAATAGGTTCGCACATTTTATTGTAAGCATTTAAAGTGTCGTGAAAAAAGCTACGAATGTGGCTGGGGCATATGATTCATTCTTCTCCTTCCTAAATGGTATTTTTTTGAACTGTATTAAATAATATGATGAATGATAGGGAAAGTCAAGATTCTCCCTTTTTATTGTTATAATATGATGAATGATAAGGAAAATAAAAATAATGAGAAATGGATAGTACTAACAAATAATATTGTGACTTCCATTTTTTTTTACTTTGAATGATTTTTCAAACACACTCTAGGCGTTAAAGCGGTAATGTTTTTCTTGTGTATAGTGGAATATGGGAGTATAATAATAATATTAATATTTTTGTATAAGTTTAAAAGTTTTAATAGGATAATCGGCAAACCAGATGAAAGTCTGGGACGCAAAGCTACAGGGTCTTTAAAATGGCAGCCAGCTGCATGAAATGAGATGCACTGTCTGTTTGGCAGTGTTTTTTATGATATTATTTCATAGACGTAACTATAATAATTTTATAAAGAAGAGAGAAAAAATATGAAAATTAAAAAACTACAAAGTGTATGTCTCATTTTGGCATGTGTAGCAGTAACAGGACTTATAGGATGTGGGGAAACAGATAAGAGACCTGTATAAAGAGGGCTATGATGCAGTCGGTACAGGAAATAATTACCCTTATGTATTGGTAAGTCTAGTAGAACTGGAATATGAAGTATCTTCACAATTCTTCTTTTGAGAAAACAAAGGCGGAACTGGAAGAAAAAGGATGCAGTTATTCTAATGCAGTTCTGATTAGTATTACGTCATTAATCAGATATGATGCCGGTGATAAAGGCAAGGTAATAGAGTATGCGGATAAAATTGATACGTCATCACAGCATCTGTTAGGTATTATTAATGATTGTTTTGGATATATGAATGCACATGTTTCAAAACCGGTTGAGATGAAGGTGCTGGAAAAGACGATCAGAAGCATAAAATCCGGCGGGGGGGGTACCGAACCGCAGGTCATTGAACAGTGACAAATGGAAAGTAACCAGACATAAAAAAATCGAAAAGGATAGTTAGGAATAGAAAGAATATGAAAGGGAAAAGAGTGATTGCAGGCATTCTGCTTGTGGGAATTTTGGCAGTTACCCTGGCAGGGTGTAAAAACACAGATAACACGAAAGAAGAAACAGAAAAGCCTGTTATTACCCTCGGCAGTGACAGTTATCCACCCTACAATTATCTGAATGAGGATGGCGTACCGACGGGCATAGATGTAGAACTTGCTACAGAAGCCTTCAAAAGAATGGGATATCAGGTGGAGGTTGTCCAGATAGACTGGGAGGAGAAAAAAGAGCTGGTGGAGAGCGGAGAGATTGACTGTATCATGGGCTGCTTTTCCATGGAAGGTCGTCTTGATGATTACCGCTGGGCAGGACCATACATAGCAAGCCGTCAGGTAGTTGCCGTAAATAAGAGCAGTGGCATCTATAAACTGAGTGATCTGGAAGGAAAGAATCTTGCCGTCCAGTCCACAACCAAACCGGAAGGTATCTTTCTGAAGCGGACAGATGACAGAATCCCAAAACTGGAAAATCTGATCAGTCTTGCACACCGGGAGCTGATCTATACGTTTCTGGGAAAAGGATATGTAGATGCTGTGGCTGCACATGAGGAATCTGTTGTCCAGTATATGAAAGATTATGATGCAAGCTTCCGTATTCTGGAAGAACCTTTGATGGTTGTGGGGATAGGAGTTGCTTTTGCAAAAGATGATGACCGGGGAATCTGTGAGCAGATGAACCAGACCCTGGAAGAGATGCGTCAAGATGGTACATCATTGAAAATCATTGAAAAATATCTGGATGATCCGGAAAAATATCTGGAGGTGGATGATCTTGGATATTAAGAGAAGGAAAAAAGAAAAACAAATACAGCTGTTCGGCGGTCTGATTGGAATCTGTGTGGCTGTAGTCTCTCTGTTTTATTTCTTCCACGCAGAAAAAGCAGAAGCAGAGAAAAGAATGGTGGAGATTGTAAACTATGTGAAAGTGCAGTGTTCCACCTACACCCATTATAATGAATCTTCGGAATCCAAAAGTCTTCTCCGTGCCATTGAAAGTGCCAGACAGATGAGTACAAATATTAAAATGGAAACAGAAAACGGTGGTCATCTAAGCGAGGATTTCCTGAAAGAAAACCTGCAGACTCTCTGGGTGGATGGCATCCTTGTACTGGATGCAGAGGGAAAGACGGACTGCGAATATAGCATGGATGAGCCTCTGACAGGTGAGATTACGGAATATCTGCAAAAAGACATTATCATGGATTTTACCGGATATGAAGAAAGAAGCTATTCGGAACGGTTTACCAGGAAAGACGGGTCACATATCGACATTGCAGCCTGTGCCAGAAAAGATGCACCGGGTATCGTGGCAATCTACTATTATACGTCTTCCGAATTTGCCAGAAACTATACTCTGACGATACAGAGTCTTTTAAATGGCTATAGTACTCAGAAAGATGGGACAATTATTGTTGCAGACGAGGGAATCGTTGTTGCCAGCAACGATGAGAGCCTGTTGGGGCAGAATACGGCTGACAACGAAGTTGTTCAGGCAATGAAGAGGCATACAGACAGCCAGCACATTTATCATTTGAAGAATGAAGGAACCGGATGTTACGGAATCATGCTGAAGCAGAGGGACTATTATATCTATGCGTATCTTCCAGATACGGAAGTGTTCCATAACCTTCCATTAAGTGTAGCAGGTGTTATCTTTCTTTATTTTCTGATGTTCAGCATATTCTGGTTCTGGACATACAGAACCAATCTGGCACACCGAAAACAGGAACAGGAAAAAGATGAAAAATATAAAGCAGAACTTCTGATTGCTGCAAAAAAGGCGGAAGCTGCCAATGAGGCAAAAACTGAGTTTCTCCAGCGTATGAGCCACGATATCCGAACCCCGATCAATGGAATCTGTGGCATGCTCGATGTGGCAGACCATTATGCCGATGATATGAAAAAACAGACCGAATGCAGGGGAAAAATCAAAGAAGCCTCTCATCTGCTTCTGGAACTGGTAAACGATGTTCTGGATATGAGTAAGCTGGAGTCCGGAGAAGTGGTGCTGGAAGAAATACCATTTAATCTGAGCAGTATTTCCAGAGAAGTATTTGTTGTGATCGAACAGATCGCAGCAGAACAGAATATCCGAATTGTGTGGGAGAAAAAAGAAATCACACACCGGGATTTTATTGGAAGTCCGGGGTATGTGAAACGTGTGATGATGAATATTCTGTCGAATGCAGTGAAATATAACAGAGAAAACGGACATATCTATATCACCTGCACGGAAATTCCATCCGAACAGCCAGGAATGACAACAATGGAATTTGTCTGCCGGGATACCGGAATCGGGATGACAGAAGCATTCCAGAAACAAATTTTTGAA
>ERZ857965.1713-NODE-1713-length-20817-cov-4.284703_pt1 | contig 20817 bp, 18 predicted proteins | sample MGYA00519758_ERZ857965 | MGnify/ENA primary metagenome ERZ857965 (study PRJEB31778, sample SAMEA3449381) | human gut metagenome | biome: human gut; feature: human-associated habitat; material: faeces | place: United Kingdom | collected 2010/2012 ... | reverse complement strand
GTATACCTTGCGCTCCGGTGTCACCTTTGTCTCCTTTCTCGCCCTGTATACCTTGCGCTCCGGTGTCACCTTTGTCTCCTTTCTCGCCCTGTATACCTTGAGCTCCGGTCGCCTTCACTCCGGTCGTATCCCAAGAAAGCCCGTTGTTTACAGAGATTTCCCATTCATTTGTCAAAGGATTTATACGGGTTTTAGGGGTAACTCCATCAGCGCCCTTTTCACCTTGCATTCCTTGTGCTCCGGTATCACCTTTATCGCCCTTTTCGCCCTGCATGCCTTGCGCTCCTGTTGCATTAACATCCGTAGATGTCCATGTTGCGCCGTTATCAGAGGAAATTTCCCATTTATTTGTCGAAGAATTGATTCGGATTTGAGGAGAGACCCCGTCCTTTCCGTTAATGTTTTCGAATGTATACGTAGAAGAATCAGTAAGAGTAATGGTCATTGAGCCATTTTCAAGTGCGATTTTCCGAATACCGACTCCGGCTTCTCCCGTAGCGCCGGTATCACCTTTATCTCCCTTTTCTCCCTTGAGAGAATTGAGCCATTGCGTTTCGGAGACCATAGAAGATATTATTCCGTTTTGAATTGCAAGTTCATATGCGGATTTCCCGTTTGCACCGGTGTCACCCTTGTCACCTTTTTCGCCCTGTATACCTTGCGCCCCGGTGTCGCCTTTCAAACTTTCAATCCATTCGGCTTCCGTTGTACAAGTTGTCAACCCTACCTGTTTTGCAATATCATATGCGGACATTCCGTTTGAGCCGTTTAATCCTTTCAACGAATCCAACCATTCGTTTTCAGACAAAGTACAACCGTTATCTTTTGCAATTTCATATGCTGATTTACCGTTTGCGCCGGTATCGCCTTTGTCACCTTTTTCACCCTGCATACCTTGAGCTCCGGTGTCGCCCTTGTCTCCTTTTTCGCCATGTATACCTTGTGCTCCGGTGTCGCCCTTTTCTCCCTGTATACCTTGTGCTCCGGTGTCGCCTTTGTCGCCTTTTTCACCCTGTATACCTTGCGCTCCGGTATCGCCTTTGTCGCCCTTTTCGCCCTGTATACCTTGCGCTCCGGTGTCGCCATTGTCGCCTTTTTCGCCCTGTATACCTTGTGCTCCGGTGTCGCCTTTGTCGCCTTTTTCGCCCTGTATACCTTGCGCTCCTGTATCACCTTTGAGCGTTTTTATCCATTCTGCTTCGGTTTCGGCGGTAGTCGCCCCGGTTATAACGGCGATTTGATATGCAGAAAGCCCGTCTTTTCCTGCAATACCGGTAGCCCCGACAACCTTGCCTACATTCACATATTTATTATCGGAGAACAATAAAACAAGTTCTCCTGATTCATTAACCGTCGCATTTGTTATACCTATGCCGTCACGCCCGTCACGTCCATCGGCACCGTCTTTTCCGTTAATACCAACTGCTCTTCCCGCATTGATGGTTGTATCATCGGACAGAGTAAGTATCAGTTCTCCGTCACCGTTAAAATAAGCGGTTTTCAAACTGACGATTTCGCTGGTTGCAAGCCTGTCAAGCAGTAAGCCGAACTCTTGTTCCGTACCATTGAAGCCCGCTTCTTTCGCTATTTGATAAGCGGATTTTCCGTTAAGTGAATTGAGCCATTCTTGCAAACTCCCATTGTAGCCTGCCGTTACTGCGATTTCGTATGCAGACAAGCCATCCTTAACTGTTGCAACGGGAACCGCGGCTTTTTTGTTGATTATTATTGTAGTTGCAACAGACAACCCGATAACCAATGCACAAGTCAGAAGAATCGCAAGTATTTTCTTTCCTGTCTTTTTCATCATTTTCCTCCGAATATTTTATTTTAGCGGATAAGTCCGCATGAATTACTATTTTTATAATATCAACTGTTTTACAATACACACATATTGGATAACATAATCCGCATTATGTTGTAAACGAAGACTAAAAGCATATATTATTTATATACAAGACAGACGCATATAATTTATGACCTTTTCATTTTATAAAGCATAAAAAGAAAAGGTTTTGTTGCTATACCAATTTTTCAATTATTTTCATTTTTTTACATTTTTTAACGTTGTTCTGTTGACAACGCGTTCTTTTTGTGCTATTATATCTATAGAAGATTTGTATACATATCAACAAAATATTCTTTGATACAACATAATGCGGATTATGTCGCAAGCGTCGCCGAGTGGCGGCGTTTTTTGTTTTTCGGCTATAATATCAAGTGCATATTTTCCATGCGGCGGCGGTGCTCGGTGCCGGTGGAGATGATATATATGCGGGTGGTGTTGATACTGCTGTGCCCGAGAATATCCGCAAGTTTTGCTATATCCTTTTCAATGCCGTAAAAAACGCGGGCGAAAAGGTGGCGAAGATTGTGCGGAAATACTTTTTGCGGGCTGACATTTGCTGCTTTGCATAAAGATTTCATTTCACGCCAGATGTTTGTGCGGTTTATCGGTTTGCCCGCTTTTGTTATAAATATCATACCGGTTTTTATATTCTGCTCTGCGGCATAGCGGAGCAGTTTTTTTCGGAGTTCTTTTACGATAAATATAACGCGTGTTTTTGCTTTGCAGTTTACAACCGCTTCACCTTGTTTTGCCGCTTCAACCGTGATATATCGAAGTTCGCTGACGCGGATTCCCGTTCCGCAGATTGTTTGAAGAATCAATTTCAGCCTTTCGCTGCGCTTTTCGGCGGCTTCGCAGAGCCGCGCGTATTCAGATTTTGTCAGTTCCTTTTTTTCGGAGCAAAATATCTGACGTTGAATTTTTAAGGTTTTGACTTTTAAATCATGCCAACGCAAAAACGCAAAAAGGCTGTTGATACTTGAAAGCATGGAATTAACGCTGCGTGCGGCATAGTTTTGCATTATTTGCCTTTTATATGCAAGCACGGCATCTTTTGTGATTTCTGACATTTGGACATATTCGGCAAAGGCTGCAACATCGCGGATATACTTTTCTATCGTGGCGGGGCTTCTCTCTTCCGATATGAGATACTCTTTGTATGCGGCTAAAATCGAGGTTGTGATAAATCGTTTCTGCACCTTTTTTCTCCTCTGAACAAAAATATTCCCCCTGACGGTATCAGGGGGAATAAAATTTAACTTATGATATTCGGTTTTACATATCGTTTGCAACGATGTCTTCAAGGGTCTCGCGGAGAACCGCAAGGGACGTTTTGCCGTTGTTTATCATGGCAACGGGAAGTCTGCCTATGCGGTTGTAGTTGGACGCCATGGAATAGTTATACGCGCCCGTGGTGGCAACCGCGCATATATCGCCGCGGCAAACGGAGGACGGGACCATAACGTGCTCTTGAATTATGTCGCCGCTTTCGCAGCATCTGCCGACGACGGAACACTCCATATCGCATTTTTCGTTCATTTTGTTTGCGATGAACACGGTATACGGGGAGCGGTAAAGCGCGAAACGAGGGTTATCGGTCATACCGCCGTCAACGGAAACATAGTTTTTGTAACCGGGAATACGTTTGACGGTTCCGACGGTGTAAAGCGTCATTCCCGCGTCAGCGACGATGCTTCTGCCGGGTTCGAGACGTATGGACGGCAGATCAATGCCGAGCCCCGCCGCGGTCGCTTTAAGAGCCTCCGCAACCTGTCTGATGTTGTCCGCGATGTCTATAACGGGGTCGTTTTCGGTATAACGAACGCCGTAGCCGCCGCCGAGGTCGAGAATTTCGGTCACATAACTGTGGTCACGCTTCATTTTCATGATAAAGCCGAGCATGATAACGGAAGCGTCGAGAAATACCTGCGAATCGAAAACCTGCGAGCCGACGTGGCAGTGAAAGCCTTTGAGCGCGATGTTTTTGAGAGAAAGAGCGTGAACGGAGATCTCTTCGGCTTGTCCCGTTTCGATGCTTGAACCGAATTTGGAATCGACTTTTCCCGTCGCGACCGCTTCATAAGTGTGAGGGTCAATACCGGGGGTAAGACGAAGCAAAACGGGCTGAACAACGCCTTTCTCTTCGGCGATGCGGTCTATCGCGTCAAGTTCTTCGACATTGTCAACGACAAAGTAGCCCACGCCGTTGGAAATGGCAAAATCTATATCAGCGTCAGTCTTGTTGTTTGAATGGAAATATGCTTTTTCAAGAGGGAAACCCGCTTTCATCGCGGTGTAAATTTCTCCGCAGGAGACAACGTCTGCGCCGAGGCCTTCTTCCGCGACGATGTGATACATTCTTTTGAAGGACGCCGCCTTGCTTGCGTAAAGCGCGCAGGAATCGCCGCCGAAATATTTTTTCATCGCGTCGGCATAGGTGCGACAGTTTTCTCTTATGCGTTGTTCGTCCATAACATAAAGAGGCGAACCGAATTCGGAGATGAGTTCGGGGGTCGGAACGCCCGCAAAGGTCAGGATTCCGTTTTCAACGCCGATATTTTTGCAAATCATATTTTTAACACTCCTTAAAGCATCATTTTTTTGAGATGGTCGGGAGAAAGTGCGGAGAGGTCGGCGGGTGCGACATCGAAAACGGTTTTACAGCCGCGGCAGCCTCTGTCATACATTTTTTTAATCGCGCGGGCATAAGCGACAAGCACGCTGCCCGTGAATTCGGGGTTGGAATCGAGCTTTAACGAGAACTCGCAAACGTGGGTGTTCTCTTTGTCAAAGCCGGTTTTGCCGGAGCGGATAACGCTGCCGCCGTGAGGCAGCGCCGCGTGGTCTCTTGCCATTTCTTCGGAGGAAATGAAATGAACCGCGGTATCATAATCCGAGAAATAGTTCGGCATGGTTTTGATTTCGTTTTCTATATACGCAAGGTCGGCACCCTCTTCGGCAACAACATAGCATTCTCTGGTATGCTTTTCTCTTGTGGACAGCACGGGATCTTCGCCGTTTCTGACAGCTTCGACTGCGGACGCAACGGGAACGGTATACTGTCTCGCGTCTTTAACGCCCTTTATGCGGCGAATCGCATCGGAATGACCTTGGCTGACACCTCTGCCCCAGAATGTATAATCCTGTCCGACGGGAAGAACCGCGTTCATATAAAGTCTTGCGAGGGAGAACAGCCCCGGATCCCAGCCACAGGAAATAAGGGCGATATTGTCGCCTATCTTTGCGGCATCATCAACATTTTCAAAATGTTCGGGAATCTTTGCGTGGGTGTCAAAACTGTCGATAACATTGAAATGCTTCGCAAGCGCGGGGGTCATTTCGGGCAAGTCCGTGGCGCTTCCGCCGCAGATTATAAGAACATCGATTTTATCTTTGAATTTTTCGAGTTCGTCGGTATGATAAACTCCTACGCCCGCGGTTCTGATCTTAACAGTTGCGGGATCTCTTCTCGTGAATACGCCGACAAGTTCGGTATCGTCGTTGAGCGCAACAGCCGCTTCAACTCCTCTGCCGAGGTTGCCGTAACCGTAAATTCCTATCTTTAACATAATATATCACTCCTGTTTTAAGCATTCAATGCAATAAGGTCGTTCATATCGTACATACCCGGTTCGCGACCTATCATAAATTCTGCGGCGGCGACCGCACCTTCCGCAAAAAGAGAACGGCTCGACGCTTCATGTTTGAGGGTTATGGTCTGTGTGTCCGTGCCGATGATTATTTCATGTTCGCCGACGATGTTGCCTACGCGAACGGCGTGAATGCCTATTTCATCTTCATGTCTCTTGCCCTGTCCGCTTCTGCCGAGGACGAAAAACGCCTTTTCGCGAACTTTTTTAATCGCATTCGCAAGCAACAGAGCGGTTCCGCTCGGAGCGTCAAGCTTTCTGTTGTGGTGCTTTTCGATTATTTCTATATCCGCTTCGGGGAACGTTTTTGCCGCGGTTTTTGCAAGTTCGGCAAGAAGCGCTATGCCGAGAGACATATTCGCGGACCAAAATACGGGAACGGTCTTTGAGGTTTCTTCTATAATTTTCTTTTCTTCGTCGGTGTGCCCCGTCGTTGCGATAATAACGGGCTTACCGACCTTTTTCGCGTATTCGCAGAGCGCGGGCGCGGACGCGTGGAAAGAGAAGTCCACGATGCAGTCAAAATCAACATTTACGCTGTCAAAATCCGCAAAAACGGGAACGCTTGCAGTTTCTCCGTTCGGGTCAACGCCGCCGACAAGTTCCGCGCCGCGATAACCGGTCAGCGCAAGTTTTTCGACTTCTTTGCCCATTCTTCCGCAAATACCGTTCAGTAATATTTTCATATTCGTTTATGCTCCGTTTCTTTTGCTTTTACACATTCAAACCGTGTTTGCGCATTATTGCGAGAAGATTTGCCTCGTGTTCGGGCTCCATCGGCGTAAGAGGAAGTCTTAAAAAGTTTTCGCCGTAACCCATTGCCGCCATTGCCGCTTTTACGGGTATCGGGTTAACTTCGCAGAACAGCGCGTTTATCAGGTCAAGCATATCAAGCTGCATATCGCGGCTTTTTTCGGTCTCTCCTCTGAAAAACGCTTTGCACATTTCCGACGTTTCGCGGGGGAACACATTGGAAAGAACGGAAATAACTCCTTTGCCGCCGAGTGAAAGTATCGGGACTATCTGATCGTCATTACCGGAATAAATATCCATTTTTCCTTTTACGAGAGCCGCGGTCTCCGCTATCTGCGAAATGTTGCCGCTTGCCTCTTTTATCGAGACGATATTCGGGTGTTCGGCAAGAACGGCGCAGGTCTTCGGCAGAATATTGCAGCCTGTTCTCGACGGAACATTGTAAAGAATTACGGGTTTTGTCGAAGCGTCGGCTATTGCCGTAAACGTTTTTATCAGTCCGTTTTGCGTGGCTTTATTATAATAAGGCGTAACTACAAGCATTGCGTCCGCGCCTATCGAGCAGGCATATTTTGTCAGGTCAATGGCATAAGAGGTGTCGTTTGAACCCGTGCCCGCGATAACCGGAACTCTGCCCGCGATTTTGTCAACCGCGAAGTTCAAAACCTGTCTGTGTTCCTCGTCCGTAAGAGTCGAGCCCTCACCCGTTGTGCCCGCGACCACGATAGCGTCTATTCCCTCGGAAATCTGCCATTCGATAAGCCGTTCAAACGCTTCATAATCAACGCCGTTTTTGTTCAGCGGCGTTACAACAGCGGTCGCCGCTCCGGTAAATACTGTGTTTTTCATAACGATATCCTCCGTATTACAGAACTTTTAAATCGGGACGTCGCGAAAAAGATAACGGGCAGAAGCCTGAAAGCCGCTGCCCGAAAAAATCCGAATGACCGATGACCTTTAAAAGATCAAAGGAAACAGGTTATCAAACAGATAGCTCTCCGCAAAACTGCGACAGCAATGCAAATCTTATTTCACACTGCCGGATCGGTCTTTCGCCGCAACCGTCCTCGGCATTCGCACCTTTCGCCGCCTCAGCCCTGCGAGAGCCTTATCCGAAAACGGTTACTGTTTGCAAAATGCGCCTCTATCATTGTATATGTGTATTCTATCACTAAAATCGCGATTTGTCAATAGGTCGTTTGTAAATTATCCGTGGAAAACTATCTCGACCTCGTTGTGCATCTCTTCGGGAATGGTCTCACGAAGAACGCCGAGAGCCTTTTCCTTGCCTATTATTACATCGACAGCCGCTTCGACCGCAACGGAAGATGTTGAGTAGCAGCAAACTATTTCATCTACAAACGGCAGCTGCGACGCAACATAGGGGTTTGAAACGACCGCTATCATATTCGGGTTTGCGGCATGAACGGCTTTCAAAGCATCAAGCTGGCGTTTGGTCATAAGTCCGACCTGTCCCGAGCGTGAACGGAAAGACGTACCGAAAACGACGATATCCGCGGCTTTTGCCTGTTTTGCGAGTTCCGCTATCTGTTCATCGGTCGCATCGGGCGCAAACAGCGCGAGCTGCGCCTGCGGAACATATTTCGCAAGCGTTTCCTTGATAAGCGTCATATTGGAATACAGTCCGAAGCTAAGTCTGTTTGCGGGGTGCGTGGGCTCCATGACCATAACCTTTTTACCCTCAAAATCAATGGGAACGGCATTTTTTCTGTCACGGATAAGCGTCACGGATTTCTTGGCTATCTCACGGGCAACGGACCAGCCGTCACGTTTCGGAACATCTTCGCGTTTTTCCGACGAGAAAAGTCCGAGCGCGTATTTCTGTTTCAGAACGCGAAGGCACGCTTTGTTTACTATCTCTTCGTCAAGTATACCGTCACGAACTGCCTGTGCAAGTCCTGCGGGGGCGTTCCATGCGTCGTTGGGACCGAGGATAACATCACAGCCCGCTGTAATGGCACGGATAGTACCCATGTGCGGATTGCCGCAGTTCTTTTCGGATTCGGTCATACCCGCCATACCCATAGCGTCGGTATACATAACGCCCTCAAAGCCGAGTTCACCGCGAAGAAGATCGGTCATGACAGCCTTTGAAAGCGTAGCAACGTTTTCCGCGTCGTACATATCATATATGGCATGGTTGCACATAAGACCGCCGACGCCCGCTTCTATCGCCTTTTTGAACGGCTTCAAATGGATATTTTCCATTTCCTCTTTTGTCGTTCTTGTTTTTTCAAGCGCAAAATGTGAGTCGGAGAACTGCATTCCGGCTCCGGGAAAATGCTTTGCGGTGCCGATAAGTCTTCCGTCCGATTGAAGTCCTTTTATATATGCCGCGGCAAGAGTTGCCACTATATCGGGGTCTTCTCCGAAAGAGCGGATATTTGTTATCGGGTTTTCGGGGTTTATGTTAACGTCAACAACCGGACCGAAACATATGTTCCAGCCGAGGTAGGAAGCCTGCTGCGAAACAACTCTTCCTTCTTCATACGCGAGACGTTCGGCGTCTTTGAGATCCGCTATCGCGCCTATCGCCATCTGTTCCGCAAACTCGGTGGCTATGGAGCGGTCGTGAACGGTCTGACCTACGCCCGTTTCCATATCAACGCCGATGAAGAACGGAATGTCGGCTTCGCGTTGAAGTCTTTCCATATCGGCTTTAAAGCGCGCAAGAGCCTCCGCATCATGCCCGTAAATGACAGATAGGTTGCCGACATGATGTTCCATGGCGGTCTCGCACTCTTCCCAGCAGCCGATGCCTGTCGATACAAGCTGTCCGCATTTCTGTTCAAGCGTCAGCATTTCAAGAATCTGTTCGGGCGTTTTGCCCTCAAATCTCTTATCCATTTTTATTTCTCCTCAGTTTGTACGGAAGCGGTAAACGTCCCGTTTTTATACTGTTTTTTTGTGCAATGAGCGGAAAACAAGGCGCGAAGTCCCTCCGAATTTCCACTTGTACAACCGTTTTTATCAAGAATATACGCATAGGCTTTTGTTCTGAAAACATAAAAGAAGCCGTCTGTTTCATATATTTTGAATATCTCGGAATAAGAAAGCGTTTGACTGTCCGAGCCGTCGGCGTCGGAAATACTTATTGAAAGTCCGTCATCGGACACGGTAACGTCGGAGACAAGCGTTTTGCCCGTATCGTTTTTCCGAGCAAGTTTTTTCGGCATTATGAAAAAGCGGGAATATATCCAATAAGAACAGAAAATCACTATAACTATCGCGATATAGTCGTTCATTCCGAGTTTTATTCCGTTCGTCAATTTTGCAACAACATTATAAATATTGAATACAAACAACGCGGCGTAAAGAACGATAAAACCAATTACAACAGCCTTGTTTCGGGAGAAAAGATTGAACTTGAAAAATTTCAGCATATTCTCCTGCGTATACTCTGTTCTGACGGAAACCTCACGCATTTGCCGCACCCCGATTTTCAATATTTTATCAGTAAAATAATAACACATTTGACAAAAGCAGTCAATCAAAACCATTTCGATTTAACAAAAAAGAACTATTCCGCCAAATGATACAAATTTTGCCTGAAATTTTGGGAATAAAGACCAACCGAAAATCGTTGACACAACTGAAATTATATGATAAAATAAGTTTGTAAACGGTTCGCAATCTTTCCGAATTTGAGAGTTTGAAACGGTTGCGGCAAAATCATATGATTCCATGAGGTGAAAGAGAATGAAAAGAATCATTTCGGTCATTATCGCACTTTGCTTGACGGCGTCCCTTGTCGCGGGCTTTGCGATGGGAACAAATGCGGAAGTAGCAGATAAACGCATTCTTCCGAGAGCGGAAAAGGCTCCGACTCTTGACGGAAAGCGTGACGACATTTACGACAAAGGATTCCGCGAAACGCTCAACATCGACACTGCGGGTATGGTCGTATCCGAGGAAGAAGATTTCGACACGGGAAAGCCCACGCCGAAATTCACGCCCGCAAGCGCTGATATTTCCGCTGTATGGTACTCAAATGTTCCTGACGGAACAGACATCACACGTTTGAGTCAGGTTATTTCGGACACGGCAGGCGGAATTTACATTTTCGCGGACGTAACGGACTGTTCCAGAGCATGGGGCGTAAACAACCAAACCATTATTCAAAGCGAATGGCTTGAAAATCCGAACGCTTACGAATATGCAAAGGCGACCCCGGAGTTTGAACTTTCGGACAGTTTTTGGGTATTTCTTGATCCCCTTAACTACAAATCTTCAAGAATGCTTGGGCTTTCCGAATTTGCGTTCACCGCATATGCAGGATTTGCCTCGGGCAACGGCGAAATAGGCGTTCCCGTTCCGTCTTGGAGAGAATACTACTACTGGGGTCTTGACGGCGGAACCGTAAACGGTGAATCCGGTGCCGGCGGAACGATTGCAAACGCGATAGGCACACAGGTAAAATCCACAGTCAACTACAAGTTCGATCCGAACTTTCCGCTCCCCGAACCTCTGACGGATTCTTCATCAATAGTTGAAAAGTATCAATATAAGAGCAAACTCCTTAACGCATACATGCGCGCAAACATAAACGGTTACACGCTTGAAATATTCCTCCCGTGGAAAGCAACTCAGATGGAGATTAAGGGAGAAAGCAATCTGCCGCCGTTCCTCATTCCGAAAGTCGGAACCGAATTCGGAATGGGCATGCTCCTGATGGATAACTGGTTCTCTTATTGGGAAGACAATAGCTACGGAACAAAACCGAAATACGAAGAAGTTCAGTATTACATTTACCACAACTGCCACATGACGGATTACGGCAAAGACGTTATAGAAGATTGGGCGGATATTGCGTATCCCGAATATTTCCCGACATACGTTCTCGGAGACTACGCAAAAGATACCCCCGACATCGTTTACGGTGATGCCGACGGAAACGGGGAAGTAGACATCGTGGACGCAATGCTGATATTCTATCACGTTGCGAAAAAAGAACTTTTGACGGACGAACAACTTTTGCGTTGCGACACAAACGGCGATAACGATATCGATATTGTTGATGCAATGAGAATTTTCTACTTCGTTGCGAAAAAAATCGATTCGGTAAGAGAAGAACCGATAACAGAACAGGAAGCAAAAGATTTTGTGACCAAACTTAACGAAGAGTTCCATATCGCAGACGCAAAAATACGCGTCTACTCCGGGAATATGGAAGGGTCTGCAAATTTTTTCCCAACAAAAACCGTTGACGGAAATTACACAATTCCCGAATACCTGTATTACTGCTATGTTGTTTACAACAGCGACCGTACAGAAACACTTCCTGTTGTTGACCTTTCGGATTACCCGAACACTTCGAAAAGCGAGTTGCTGACAACAGAGGAAGCGGATTGGCTTAAAGAAAATTCCGCAATAACATATTTTCATGCGGTAAAGATATCCGAACTCCAAGAGAAAATCGACCTTATCTACGGAAAGGGAAATTACACTCTCTCGGGCGACATAATGAGCGGATATACCCAAAGCGGTTATTGTCTGCTTCCCGGTTTTCCCGGATTTGATGCCACGGCAAGTTGCAAAGGATTTAACATAAGCGCGGTTGCGACCCAAGGTACTACGGCACAGGTTGAAGTTACCGAAACATGGCATATTCCTCAATGGATAGACAACGAGCCCATCCCCTCGGAGGATGAAACAAGAACAACGATATACACCGTTGAAAAGACTTCCGACGGAGAAATCCGACTTACAAAAGTGCTTATGCTTGAAACTTTAAAATAATAAAAACCTATACAACAGATCGGGCTGTAAAAAACGAAAGTTTTTTACAGCCCGATTGCATTTTTAACTTTATTCAACTTCCTCCGACGGCTTCCGCGGCAAACCTTGCCGCGCCTACCGCGGCGGCGAAAGTCATGTCGGAGGAACTGATATCAACGCCGAAAACATGAGAAAGAGAACGTCTGAACGCTTCACAGTCAATTCGGCTTTTGCCGGAAAGAATCAACTTTGTCGGAGTTTTAAAAACAAAGCACAGACGACGCGCCGTTTCCTTTACAAACGCGGCGCAAAGTCGGTCGGGAGTAAAACCGTCAAAATCGGCGGCAAGTTTCAGTCTGCCCTGCTCGAACCGAATTTTCGGAAGAGACGTTTCATTCAGAGCCGAAAGAGCAAGGTCGCCTACGGTTCGGGCAACATTTTCGGTACCTCCAACGCTTACCGAAACACGGGCGACAAAACTGAGAAGAGCGTCATACGCTTTCACCGCATCCGAATCACGTCTGACAAACAGGTCATATCCGCCAGACAGCGGCAATCGGATAGTGCCGAGAGGCTGTTTTTCCGATTTTGAAGCAAAATACGAAACGAACTCGTTCTTGCGGAGTTCGACAAGCACACCTCCCCTGTCGGCAGAACCTAAAAACCGAGCCTGATTTCTGCCGAGAGCGACCGATACGGGAATGTTGCCGAAATATCCGACAACGGACGAAGAACCGGTCACTTCCGGATAGCGAAGATCGGCAAGGCTGCATTTAACAACGGCTCGACTGTCAAAATCTTTCAACTCATCAGAATAAAATCCGACATCAAACGCTTCCGACGTATGGAACACGGGTCGTTTGTTGTCACAGAGGGCGGCTGACAGATATGAAGCAACAGTAGAAAAAGTATATGCGTCGGCGGGCACAAGTGCCTTATCGACATTTGCAAAATGCGCAAGCAGTCCGTTTTCTTTGCGAAGCGTTAAACCGCATAGCTGTTCGACACGGCGAATATATTCCGTTTTTTCGGAAACGGAAAGAAAATCCGAAACGCAGCGTCCGTCAGCAGCCAGATAAACTATCTTTCCCGGAATACCTGTCAGACATATCGCTTTCGGTTCGTATTCCTGCGCAAGATCGGCAATAATACCTATCGCCGTATCGCAGAAGCGCTCAAACGATGTTTCGGACAGCGGTTCCGTCAGAGTTGCGACAGGCTCGGAATTTTCCGTCAAAGCGACCGTCAGAAAATCTTCTCCGACATCTACGCCGAGATACATTTCGCTCACATCAAAATCTCCCATACCATTTTTTCTTTTATTATATAAGTATATCACACGAAAAATGAAAAGTCAACGGAAAACATGAATAATGCCTCATATAAAGGCATTTTCTGAGAAAAATAAGATTAAGCCGAACCTATTGCATTTTTTGTTTTTTTATGATACAATGTTCTCGAATAAAGAAGATGGTTTTTCTTTGTTCGAAAGAGAAAGAAAGATAAAAACAGGGGAGAAAAAAATGGGGGCTCTTGAAAAGGCTGAGACGCTGTTTCTTTGGTTTATGATATACAGCGTTGTAGGCTGGATTTATGAAAGCATACTCTGCTCCGTTGCGCAGAAAAAATTTATAAACAGAGGATTTTTGAACGGGCCTTACTGCCCGATATACGGCAGCGGGGCCGTGCTTGTTATTCTTGTTCTCGGCAAATTGACAAACCCGTTTTTGCTGTTTTTTGCGGGTGCTCTTTTGACGTGCAGTCTTGAATACCTGACTTCGTTTGTAATGGAAAAACTCTTTCATGCGCGCTGGTGGGATTATTCAAAGCGCAAATTCAACATTAACGGTCGTGTTTGCCTGATAGGAGCTGTGGTTTTCGGCGCGTTTTCAACGGTTCTTGTTTTGTGGATACACCCGCTTGTAACAAAACTCACTGATATGCTTTCACCTCTTGCAAGACATATCGTTTCCGCTGTTCTTTTCTGCGGAATAGTTACGGACTTAGTGTTCACGGTCAAGGGCATGGCGGGATTCCACGAGAAGATAGAGGAAGTTTCCGAGCTTGTGGAACAGCAGAAAAAGGCGCTGGAAGAAAAGATACACGATTCGGAAGCGGCCGCAAAACTTCGCGGTCGCAGAACGGAGATAAAAAAGAAATTTACCCTGCAACAACGCAGACTTATTTCCGCGTTCCCTTCGCTGAAATTCAAGAAGCCGCAAAGCAACGAAACATTGCGGTCTCTTCGTGACGTTATGAAAAAGATAAAGGAAAAGAAGGAGCGCTGAATATGATAAGGGACATTTCGTATATCCTGCTTGGCTACGGTCTCGGAAGCGTTTTGTTTGCAAAAGTATTCTGCTCATGGTTGAAAAAGACCGATGTGACCCAAAACACTGCGGACGGCAATCCGGGAACGACAAACGCGTTCAAGAACGGCGGTTTCCTTTGCGGAACATTAACTCTCATCTGCGATATACTGAAAGGATTTCTGCCTGTTTTCTTTTATACAAGGGGCAACATGACGGCGCTTTTGGCACTCGTTATCGCGGCTCCCGTCATCGGGCATATCTTCCCTGTTTTCAACAAATTCAAAGGCGGGAAAGGTATTGCGACCACATTCGGATGCCTTTTCGGGATATTGCCGAAATTTGTTCCTCTCATCGCGTTTGCGGCGATATTCGTTTTCTTTTCGGTCATAATCTGCATAAAATCGCATTTTCACAGAACGCTTGTGACATATATCTGCACAGAACTTGCAATCATTTTTCTTGACGGAAACATCATCGTTTGCGCGGGCTTCTCGATAATTCTTGCTGCGGTCGTTATCCGACTTCTGACAAGCAAGGAAAAGAAACCGCCGTTAGAGGTAAAGCCGATATGGATGCGCTGATACTGTCTTGCAGCACGGGCGGCGGACACAATGCCGCGGCTCGCGCAATAAAAGAAGAAATGACACGGCGCGGGCATAATGCCGTTATGCTCGACCCTTACCGCCTTGCGGGCAACGACCTTGACAAAAAAGTGGCGAACGGCTATATAAAAATTGCACAGAAAACGCCTCGTCTCTTCGGTGCGATATACGGCATAGGCAACGGCTATCGGAGACTTCCGATAAAATCCCCCGTTTATGCCGTAAACAAACTGATGTTCGACAAAATGAAAGAATTTTTGGAGAACAATCATTTTGACGTTATCCTGACAACGCATCTCTACCCGGGGGAAATACTGACAAATATGAAGAAAAAGGGATTCCCCGTTCCCCCGACGGTATTTGTTGCAACGGATTATGTTTGTATTCCGTTCACGGAAGAACTTTCCTGTGATTGGTTTGTAACACCGTCCGAGGAGTTGAACGGAGATTTTGTCAGACGCGGAATAGACGAAAAGAAACTGTTTGCGGCGGGGATTCCCGTCAGCGCCGTTTTCAACGAGGATATATCAAAACCTGATGCGGCAAAAGCGATAGGGCTTGACCCTACGAAAAAACACCTGTTGCTTTCGGGAGGAAGTATCGGCGGCGGAATGCTCGAAAAATCACTTGCTGTTCTCGACAGGTATCTCAAAGAAAATCCCGAATACGATCTAACGGTTATCTGCGGCAACAACGAAAGTCTCAAAAAAAGGCTTTCCGAAAGATACGGAAACGATAAAAGAATTTTCATTATCGCAAGCACAAACAAGATTTCTCTTTACATGAAAGCAAGTGAAGCGTATCTTTCAAAACCGGGAGGGTTATCCTCAACCGAAGCGGCGGTATCGCAAACCCCGCTTATTCATATTTCCCCCATTCCGGGTTGCGAAAACAAAAATATGAAATTCTTTGAAGAGCATGGAATGAGCATTGCGGTCGGAGGAGACGAAGAAAAACTGCAAAAGGCGCTTGAAGCCCTGAAAGATGAGAATTTCATTCGCAAGATGAAGGAAAATCAGAAAAAATATATAAACGGCGAGGCAGCGTCAGACATCTGCGACCTTGCGGAAGAACAGGAAAGGAAGGGCTGAACACATGAAAAAGAGCGTTAAAAATGCGCTTTTGACAACGGGCGCGTTCCTTGCGGCAGGCGCTGCGACCGTGGCGGGAACATATTTTACGACAAAAGTTCTCGTAAAAATAGCGTTGGACAGAAAAGAACCCGATATAGTGAAAAAAGCGGGCGACGCGATAGCGGGAAAAGCGGCTGACGCGGCATTTATGGAAGAAATTAAAACGGCGGCGGAAAAACTCGAAAAAGAACCGCACGAACTCGAACAGATAATTTCGTTTGACGGCACGGAACTTGTCGGACATTGGTTCCCCGCAAGAAATGCAAAGCGTACTGTTATTGCCATGCACGGATGGCGTTCGACATGGGCAAGAGATTTCGGAACAGTTGCAGATTTTTGGGCAAAGAATAACTGCAACGTACTTTATGCGGAACAGCGCGCGCAAAACAACAGCGGCGGCGAATATATGGGCTTCGGGCTTATCGAGCGTTTTGATTGTCTTGAATGGGTCAAATGGGCGACCGCAAAATGCGGCAGCGAACTTCCTATATACCTCTGCGGCGTTTCGATGGGCGCAACAACAGTGCTTATGGCGGCGGGATTGGAACTGCCCGAAAACGTACACGGCATAATGGCTGACTGCGGTTTTACATCTCCCCATGCGATATGGAAACACGTCGCAAACAACAACTTACATCTTCCCTACTGGCTTCGCGGAGTTTTCGCGGACGAAATGTTCAGACAAAAACTGAATATGGGAACAAAAGATTATTCAACGGTTGAGGCACTGAAAAACAATTACATTCCCGTTATGCTGATACACGGCGCTAACGACCATTTCGTTCCCGTGCACATGACATACGAAAACTATCTTGCCTGCGCGGGCGAAAAACGGCTGTTGATAGTTCCCGGAGCGGATCACGGCATGAGCCACTACCTCGAACCCGAAAAATACGAGGCGGAAGCCAAAAAGTTTTGGAAAGACTTCGACGGCAAGACCCCGCCGAAAAGAACAACCGAAACAGAGTAATAAAAAGCGCCCCGAGGGGCGCTTTTTTGTAATCATCATATCAAATTGAACTCTTCAAACAGAAACGGGTCGGCAATATCCGCATTCGGAAAAGTCTTTTTTGCGGCACGGAGCATCGCCTTTGCGTGGATTCTGTCATGCCATATAAAGCGGCGCAAAACCTTGCGCAAGGACCACTCTTCGCCGTAACTTCCGACGAAAACCGTATTGTCGGGAAAAGACGGAAGACCTTCGACAAGCGCAAATCCGCGTTCTCTGCATTCGGCGATTAAACCCGCATTGTCGGTTTCAATGCCTATTTCGCCGAAATAATAATTGTTCACGTTTTTCGTGTGTTCATACATTTCACACGCGGTTCGCGGAATTTCACCGTAAAAGGTTTTTCGCGGCAGCAAAACGCTTTTATCTTTATCGGGAATACTGTCATAAAGCGTCTGAAAGTCGTGCGCGGATTTCATTGCAAGTGCTTTCAGGCAAAAGTATTCGTCTTTTGTCAACGGCGCTTTCTCCAACTCAAAAATAACATCGGAATCGGCATCTGAAATCTGTAAATCGGAAACCTTTTCTTCGCAAACAAGCGCTTCTATGTCTCCGCAAATCGGTTCTCCCATCCATGCGCAATATGCCGATATTTCTTTCTGTGCTTTTGCTTTTGCCTCATCAAGGGTCTTTCCCCTCGTGCAGACGCCGATATGAACAACAGACCAAAGAAGAGTGTCGTTTCCGTTATGCTCCCAAACGCATTTTTCGGTCATGATCAACTCCTGATGAGCTCTTTCGGAATAAGTTCGGGGTCGTACATAACTTTTGAATGGTTATCAAGGATAAGTTCCTTTTTCAGGATATTTCCCGTTGCCTTTTCGATCGTATTTCTGTAAATCTTGGAAATACGGTAGTATTTTTCGCCCTCTTTTTGGAAATGGTGGTCTTCTTCAACAATTTCGTAACGCCACGGGTATTCGCGCTCGCTTCTGACTTCGCCGCAGAGGTCGTCCCCGTCACACCAAAGCAGAATTTGTATTGCTTGGTCGGTATCGTTGCGAAAACGATAATCCATATAATTATAACAAACGGAAGTACCCGCGCTGAACGGCACACGCTTGCCCTCGTCGGGCGCAAGTGCGTCGGAATGGCTGTGGAACTCCGTAACCGTCATCGGGGTATGCAATATCAGCAGGTGCAGAGTGTTGGCAAGGTTGCAAAGACCGCCGCCGAGACCCGCCACAACTTTGCGGGAGCGCAACACTCTGCCTGCCTTATATCCTTTGCGTTTCGTTATTTTTCCGACCGTGCCCCAAAACGAAAAACTTTCGCCCGGGCGAACGATTATACCGTTTATTTTTCCACCTGCTATGGCTATATTTTCCGCTTTGTTATACTGCAAAACGGGGTCTATTCCGGGACCGTGTTTTATCATGTGCGAGCGGTGAGCAGTCACGATATTCGGCAGTTTTTCAGAAGAAAAGGTCTTTGAAAAACATTCTTTTGAACGAAGATTTTTTATATGACGGCGAAGAACTTCTTTCTTTGAAGATATTTCAAAAAACAAGGGGTTCATATCGCAAAAAAGTTTTCTGCTCATTTTTCCGAATCTCCTTTCAGAATATCGCCGAGACGGTCTCTGTACTTTTTGTTTCGCCGATAAAACCACAGAATAAGCATTTCTATATAACGTTTTTTTCCGATTTTTTTCTCGTTCGGCAATCTGATAAAATGAACGAGAATATTCGGCAGCCCGCACCTGTTCGCGCCGACGGTGTCAACAAACATTTGATCTCCGAGATATATGACTTCGCTTTTATTCAACCCGAGCATTTCAACGGCTTTCAGATAGGCCTCGGGTTCGGGCTTCGACGCATTGCAGATATACGGAGCCTCAATGTTTTTCATAAACCTCGAAACGCGTTCTTCGTCGTTATTGGAAAGCAGAAGCGTCCGAAAACCGATATTCTTCAATTCGGCAAACAGCGCGTCAACTTCGGGCGTCGAATCGTTTCCGTGATGAACAAGAGTGTTGTCAATATCAAAAACAAGTCCGCGAAATCCTTTATCATAAAGCTTCTTATAGTCTATTGCAAAAACAGACGGGGCATATCCGTAGGGATAATACTTTTCCAACATGCTATTTCTCCATATATTCGAGAACAGTTCTTATCTGCTCCTCAAACGAACCGCCGAATTTATGCTCAAAAAATGCTCCGCCTATAGTAAACGACCAAGGACGGTAACTTTTTATCTCGTCAAGCCGTTCAAAACTGTTCACGTCGCCCGCAATGCAAACGGGAGCGTTGACTTCCGCAACAAATCTGCGATTAAGTTCAAGCGCGTTGCCCGTATATCTGTATCCGAGCAGATCTATGCCGTAAACACCTTTTTTTATATATCGGCAAGCCTCTTCTATCATTTCGTCCGCAGTACCTTCAAGAACGGACGGACGCTCCTTGATCTTGCCGACAAACGGAGTGTATATAAGCCCGTTGTCTTTGCAAAAATCGTTTACGGAATCGGAGAACACCGTTCCCATAAGAATGTCGCAACCGCACTCGACCGCCATTTTCGCTCCCGCGAGACTTTCTTTTTCGGAATATGCAACAACTTCAAGAGCCGTAGTCTTTCCGATTTCTTTCATATATGTATACAATGCTTTCATCTGCGAAAAAGGAAGCGACTCCTCTTTCATTCCCCAGACCATGACAGGCATATTCTTGCAACTTTCGAACACCTCGGCGGCATTTGCAACAGTTCTGTCATGGTGCGTAAGCATAACTATCAATTCAGGCGTATTTTTCATTTTCTTTTTACGGCAAGAAAAAATTGAGAGATTCCCTGCCCGTTAAGTACCCCTTTCCGTTTTTGCTTTCCTGATTTTTTACGATTTTCTGTTCCGCAAACAATCAATACTGCAATTATATCATATTTTTATCGTTTTTTCAATACGCTGAATTTAATTTTCGGTTCAAACAAATTAAATTCAAATTAAGTTTTTCAGGAAAAACTTTATACAGAGACAGAGTATCATGCGTTAAAAGTAAAAAAGTAAAAAATCGACAGACATCTTGCGATATCTGTCGATTTGGTGCCGGTGGCGGGGGTCGAACCCGCACGGTGTCGCCACCGCGGGATTTTGAGTTATTTGCTCCACACGGAACACAGACGAACTCAGCCCCCTGTGGAGGTCGTTGACGGACACCAAAAGCCTTGCAAATACTACTGTTTTTGAATCTGATATGCAGAAAAGCTCCGCTTCGTCTGCCATTTTCGCTCTTTTCAATTTGGACGGAAATTTTGGATTTTGGAGGGACATCGGAGGGATGTGACCCACAAACGGAGCGCAACAGCACACGCAGTAGATTCATCAATTACAAACACATTATAGCGTATTTCTCTGCCATTGACAACACACTTTCCGAAAAAGAGGTATCGCTATGAGAACGCGCACACACTATGAAAAACTTTTTGCTGCCTATCCTGATGTTGTTACTCTGCCCGAATTTCAAGCCATGCTGGGCGGTATCGGTGACAGCACAGCCCGAAAAATAATGCGGGCAAATAAGGTCAAACACTTTTATATCAGATGTACATACCTTATACCCAAAGCCTGCGTGATCGATTATGTGCTGAGCGAGGATTATGCGGGATACAGTAAGACACTCAAAGCGAGGGTTTGATCTTTAAGCCATTTGCAGAAATGCAGATGGCTTTTTCCATCCCCGTACATAGCCGTCTGCTTCGCCGCAGGCGGCTAAATTTATGCAAAGGAGGAAACCCATATGGCGAATTGCAAAGTGATCGCAGTGACGAACCAAAAG
>ERZ857965.1698-NODE-1698-length-20956-cov-14.356586_pt1 | contig 20956 bp, 14 predicted proteins | sample MGYA00519758_ERZ857965 | MGnify/ENA primary metagenome ERZ857965 (study PRJEB31778, sample SAMEA3449381) | human gut metagenome | biome: human gut; feature: human-associated habitat; material: faeces | place: United Kingdom | collected 2010/2012 ... | reverse complement strand
GTCGCACTCGTCAAGCAGCGGGTGCGGGAAAACACCCGCCGGAGGCAGCGGCGCGAGGCAATAAGCCTCTCCGCTTTCTGCCTGATGTTATTCACGGCACTTGCCGGGGCGGCGGACGCACTTATAGTGCGGGGACAGACCGCCGCGTGGGGCGTGTTCGGCGCGATGCTGCTGCGGGAGGACGCGGGCGGCTATGTGCTGGTGGCCGTTGTCTCCTTTGCCGCGGCAGCGGCGATCACCGCGCTGTGCTTCCGGCTCAGAATCAGGGAAAACCAGAAAAAAGACGGGACGGACAAGCCCGACCCGCAAGAACAGGAGGAGAAAAGCCAATGAAGAAACGAATACTTAGCATCCTGCTTCTATGCTGCATGGTGCTGACGCTGCTGCCGACAGCGGCCTTCGCGGCGGGTGAAATCGACGAGCAGTTCACCCTTGCCCCCGGCGGCACCTATTACTTTGACCTCTCGGCAATGGGCATCCCCGGCACGGTGAACGATGCTCTGCCGGACAAAACAATGCGCTATGTCCCCTTTACCTATGCTGGGACAGTGGACTCCTACAAGCTCACGTCGGAGATGGCAACCACAGAGGAGTATGCACAGCAGAGCAAATATGCCCACAGCCTATTCATTGCGGATTTTGCCGTAACGCATGAGGTAAGCTGGGATAACCTGAATGCCAAAGGGCTGATTTTCGGCAAGAACTACACCGCCGGCGGTGTGAGCTATACGCTGCGTGCGCTGTCCGTGGGAAGCGATAGTGCAGGCTCGGGCGATTCCCAACACGGCACGCCCCAAAGCAACGAATGGGACAGAATACTGGATAAGAACGACGGATATATCAAAAACTGGAGCAGGATGCATTCGTGGGGGCAGGATATTTCGCGCTCTTCGTGGACGACCCGTGCGTTTCGCGGGTACATTTCGGCCCGCTACTGGACCGCCAGCTGGTCCGAGAGCTCCCGCCCGTCTGTCGGTTTCCGCCCCGTCCTTGAAATCCTGAACACTGACCCTCTGATCTCTGACAGTGACAGAGATCTCGGAGATAAGAACAGCAATTTCACAATCACCTACACGGTCGATGACGCCGACTCCGGCGACGTCTTGACGGCGACGGAGTCGCTCGATGGGCAAACGACGAAGTCGTTTGCCCCGACGCGAAATTTGGTAAACACCATCTCCGTCGATGTCGATTCCCTGAGCCTCGGCAAGCACACTGTCAAGGTCGTCGTCAGCGATGGGCAGGGCGGCACAGCGACCCGGACGTGGACGTTCACCCGCACCAACTCCGCCCCGACCATTTCCGGCAGCGACGGCAACCTCGGGGATAAGAACCTCGGCTTCACCTACGCCTACACCATCGACGACGCGGACGGCGACACACTGACCGTCGTGGAGGAGCTCAACGACGAGACGATCCGCACGATCAACAACGCGCCCAAGGGCGAGGAGCTGACCGTGACGATCACCTCGGAAAAGCTCTACGCGCTGGGCCTCAATTCGGTCAACACCCTCAAGATCACCGTCACGGACGGCAAGGGCGGCACGGCCTACCGCCGTGTCACCTTCAAGCGCACGAACTCCGCGCCGACGATCTCCGGGCAGGACAAGGCCCTCGGTCTGAAGAACGGGAGCTTCGCGGAGAACTACACCGTGAGCGACGTCGAGGGCGACAACGTGGTCGTCACCGAGTTCGTGGACGATGTGCAGATCCGCAGCTATCAGGCGACGCTGGGACAGCAGGAAACGATCGAGCTGACCCGAGAGAAGTGGCTCTCGCTGACTAACGGACACCACCAGCTCCGCATCGAGGCGGTCGACGGCAACTTCGCTACCAGCGTCCGCGTCTTCTCCTTCAGCAAGAAAGAGACGGTCATCAAGTTTGAGCTGGCCGCGCCGGAAGAGACCGACGCAGCGGCGACCAAAGTGCTTGTGACGCCGACGTGGAAGATCGAGGGCGCGGTCGCCAAGGTGGAGGCGTGCAACAACGGCTTCGACGCCGTTCCCACATGGGAGGACATCACGGCGATGGTGCAGATCAACCGCGTCTACAACTTCACCAACAAGACCAAGACCGCGAGCAAGTGGGGCGTGAATATCCGCTTCACCATCACAAAGAATGAGGGCTTCGAGGGTGAAGTCTCCATCTCGGGCTTCGGAGGTGCGTATGAATAAGGACGTGAAGTATTTGACTCCCAAAAGGTCGGTCAAGGAGATCCACGGCACGGAGCGCCGCGCCGCATCCGCTCAGGCGGTCGCCGAGCTGATGTTTGTCAAGGCGGCACAGGAACAGCAGCTCGACGAGACCACGATCGCCGAGTACCCCGACCTCTTCGTGGAATGGGACGCCAACTGGCGCGGCAAGCAGGGTGACATCGTGCAGGACGAGGGCAACCTTTACCGCTCCATCCATGACGTCACCAACGAGGGCCAGAACACCAAGCCCTCTGCGACGCCCTCCATGTGGACGCGCATCGGCAACCCGCTCGACGAGTTCCCCGAGTGGGTGCAGCCCATCGGCGCACACGATGCTTACGCCAAGGGCGACAAGGCTTCTCACAACGGCAAGAACTGGGTGAGCACCGCTGACAACAACGTGTGGGAACCCGGCGTCTATGGGTGGGAAGACGCCACTCAGGCGACCGCTGTGGCCGCCGACGAGGGCGACGGCGAGTAACTACTACCCCTTGGGCTTAGACGGCGCAGGAGGGGCGGCAAAACCGCTCCTCCGAGCGCCAAAAAAGCCCGCTCCTTTGCATGGGCGGCTCCCGGCTTTTTCGGGGGCCGTCGATGCATTTGAGCGAGCTCGGAAATGCTTCTTAGAATGGCGCTATTTTTTCTCAATTATCCTGTCCGAATTTCTCAAAAATCGTGTCGCGCTACAGAAAAATAAGGGCGCAGAAGCGGAGTTTCGTGGAGCAGTCACGAATTTTCTGATAACAAACCTGGATGCTTCTGGCCACGTTTTTGAAGGAATAGATCAGTCATGAGAAATTTTCCCACAGAGGGGGTGCATTTCCGAAAACTACTGCACCCCCTTTTGCGCCGAAAATGCACCCCCTTGAAATTCTATTAAAGTTAGGGTTATTTGCCAAAAAGAAGAGGTACACAAACGTGTACCTCTTCTTTTTGTGCGCGGCACTCTTGCTGTGCCAACATGACCGCCCCGCGGCGGAACATTTTATTCGACTTGAGTGGTTTCGCTCTTTCTTTTTCGGCGTGGATGTGCTATAATAAGTCGATTTGAGGTAAAGGAGGCCGCGCCGATGGAATATTTGTCCCACAGTCCGGAGGAGACAGAGCATATCGGCGAAATGCTGGGCAGGCGGCTGCGCCCCGGTACAGTGGTGGCCTACCGCGGCGGACTGGGCATGGGCAAGACCGCCTTTACCCGTGGGCTGGCCCGAGGTCTGGGCTGCGCCGGACGGGTCACCAGCCCCACGTTTACCATTGTCAACGAATACGACGGCGCAACACCGCTGTTTCACTTTGATATGTACCGGCTGGGCAGCTCTGACGAGCTGTTCGACATCGGCTGGGAGGACTATCTGACACGGGGCGGCGTGTGCGCCGTGGAGTGGTCCGAGCGCGTGGACGACGCTATGCCGGCTGACACCCTGTGGGTGGACATCGCCCGGGGCACAGACGAGAGTGACCGCATCATCACCATCACGGGAGGCGAGGCACAATGAAAACACTGGCATTGGAGACCTCCGCCAAGAGCGTGTCCGTGGCCGTGACGGAAAACGGCACACTGCTGGCCCAGGCGTATCAGGACCGGGGGCTGACCCACAGCGTGACGCTTATGCCGCTGCTGGACGGAATGCTGAAGACCGCGGGACTGACATTGGACGATATGGACATCATCGCCGTGGCCCAGGGGCCGGGGAGCTTTACCGGGATACGCATCGGCGTGTCGGCGGCCAAGGGGCTGGCGTGGGCCAAGGCGCTGCCCTGCTGCGGCGTATCCACGCTGGAGGCCATGGCCTATGGCGTCACGGACTTCGAGGGCGTCGTTGTGGGCGCTATGGACGCACGGCGGCAGCAGGTGTACAACGCGCTGTTCCGGACAGAAAGCGGCCGCGTTACGAGACTATGCGCGGACAGGGCCGTGGCTATGGAGCTGGTGGCGGAGGAATTGGCCGCCATGCCGGAGCCAAAGCTGATCGTGGGCGACGGCGCGGTGCTGCTGTACGACTTTTTGCAGAAAGCGGGGATCGGGTGCCGGCTGGCCTCTCCCCTGCACCGGCAGCAGAGCGCCGCAGGCGTGGCGCTGGCGGCGGAGCATCTTGCCGCGCAGGGGCTGACGTGTTCCGCACAGGAATTGCAGCCGGTGTATCTGCGGCTGAGCCAGGCGGAGCGCGAACGGCTGGCCAGGGGGCTGTCCCTGACGGCGGAGTAAAACGTATACCCTTAAAATTTCATATACACGGAGGATAACATCATGTACAGCGAGAAGGTCCACATCATGAACCATCCCCTGGTGGCGCACAAGCTGACCATCATGCGGGACAAGAACACCAGCGTCAAGGATTTCCGGGAGCTGGTATCCGAGATCGGTATGCTCATCACCTATGAGGCCACCCGTGACCTGCCCCTGACCACCAAGCACATCGAGACCCCCATCTGCGGGATGGACGCGCCCACGCTGGCGGGCCGTAAGTTCGTGGTGGTGCCTATCCTCCGTGCGGGCCTGGGTCTGGTGGACGGCGTGCTGCGGATGGTGCCCTCCGCCCGTGTGGGGCACATCGGTATGTACCGCGACGAGGAGACGCTGGAGCCGCACCCCTACTTCTGCAAGATGCCCAAGGATGTAGCCGAGCGCGATGTGCTGATCGTGGACCCCATGCTGGCCACCGGCGGCAGCGCCGCGGAGGCCATCGGCGAGATGAAGAAGCGCGGCTGCAAGCACATCAAGCTGATGGTGCTGGTGGCGGCCCCGGAGGGCATCGAACACATCCAGAAGCTGTACCCGGATGTGGACATCTATGCCGGTGCGCTGGACGATCACCTGAACGAGCACGGCTACATCGTGCCCGGTCTGGGCGATGCCGGCGACCGCATTTTCGGCACAAAGTAACAAACACATACAGCAGCGCCCCGCCAGATGGCGGGGCGCTGTTTCTATCCTACTGGGCGCGCGAGACGCTTGACGAAGGTCGGCTCGGTCCTGCCGCGCTGTCATTTTTATTGTATTTCTTCGTATTTTGTGGTATAATACCGGAAAATGGAAATGACACGCAGAAAGGGATACACTATGGAACGTAAGAAAAAGGCCCCGCGGCACCTGGGCCCGCAGCTGAAGGCCGTCATCAGGCGGCAGCCCACCGTGTTCGCCGTATACACCGTACTGCGGCTGATCGTACTGGCTACGCTGGTGTCTTCCATCATCCGCGGCGAATATGAAAGCGCGTTTATCTGCCTGCTGGTACTGGGACTGTTTGTCCTGCCGTTTTTTATCCAGCAGAACTTCGGCATTGAGCTGCCGTCCACGCTGGAGATCATCATACTGCTGTTTATTTTCGCATCGGAGATACTGGGCGAGTTGAAGTGCTACTTCATCACCTATCCGCACTGGGACTCCATGCTGCACACCACCACGGGATTTCTGTGCGCCGCCACGGGGTTCGCGCTCATCGACATTCTCAACCGCAACAGCAAGATCAAGTTTCAGCTGTCCCCTATCTATGTGGCTGTGGCGGCGTTCTGCTTCTCCATGACCGTGGGCGTACTGTGGGAGTTCTTCGAGTTCGGCATGGACAGGCTGTTCATGATGGATATGCAGAAGGACACGGTGGTGAACGCCATCACCTCGGTGATGCTGGATCCCACCAACAGCAACATCCCCGTGACCATCGACGGCATCACCTCGGTGACGATAAACGGGCAGGAGCTGGGGCTCGGCGGATACCTGGACATCGGGCTGTACGACACCATGGGGGATCTGTTCGTGAACTTCATCGGTGCGGTGGTGTTCAGTACCATAGGGTACTTCTATATCAAGCAGCGCGGCAAGGGCAAGCTGGCGAAGGCGTTTATCCCCACCATCACCGAGGAGAAGCGCGCAGCAGAGCTGCCGGAGGGTACAGAGGCTCTCCCGGAGGGAACAGAGGCTCTCCCGGAGGGAACAGAGGAAAGTGAATAATCTGCCGAAACCCGTCTCAAATTGAGACGGGTTTCCGGATAGAGGCAAAAAGAAAACCACGACGGATGTCGTGGTTTTCTTTTTGTGGTGGAGATAAGCGGGATCGAACCGCTGACCTCTTGAATGCCATTCAAGCGCTCTCCTTTATTTCGTGTATAATTTGTAGCAATATTCGTTATATCGTTTTTTCTTGTAAGACCATGTCGTTTTCGCTCCTTCGGCTGGCCATTACGAAGCGGCCTCCAAACCGCGCAGGAATTGGTCAACACTGATGTTCAGCAAAACCTTTATCTTGTAGTCACGATAGACCTCGATCCGTTCATGGAGCTGACCCACAATCATTTTCTTTGTTTCAAGACTGGCTGCATCATACACACACGCCCAGCTGATAAGCCGGTCATACTCTTTTGTCATCTGCTGATATACCGTGTCACGTTCATCCAATTCCGCTTGCGCTTTTCGGAGCGCTTCTGATTTTTCGCTGCACTTTTGCTGCTGCTTCGCAATAAGATCACCCAGCATTTCCTTGCTAAAGGCACTCTGCCCATCCAACGCCTTCATTATTTCTTCCCGCAAATTGCTAAGGTCACGTTCTGCTTTGGCTACTTCCTTTTCCATCTGCCGGACAACAGCCGCTTGGTCATCCAACTTCTGTTCAACGCCTATGCGGATGGCATCGGATTGTGAGAAATGGCCTATGCGTTGGAATAGCGTATGGACGAAGTCGTTGACAGCAGTATCAAGGATATGCATCGTATAGCCAGTTTGTCCATCACACTCTCCGTGTGAACGAGTCTTGGTCTGACAAATATACCGTATGCGAATGTAATCTGTCCCATCCGCCCTGCGGCGGCCTTTCCCATTCGTTGTAAGCGAAAGACGTTTGCCGCAGCACCCACAGAACGCAAGACCTGTCAGCAGCGCCTTTCCCTTTGTATTGATAGGAATATGGCGCGTATTTGAACTGTGTTCGGAGCGTGCCTTAGTTAGCTCCTGTACCGCGTCAAAGGTATCTTGGTCTATAATGATAAGCTCTGGCTGGACAGGAGAACGGCTCTCTCCGCTGCGTATAATGCCTGTATACAGCGGATTACGCAGGATGGCTCTAATAGTCGCGGGATGCCAGTTCTTTCCCTCACGGTCTTTTATGCCCTTTTGACGCAGATAATTGGCGATACGCTGCGGGCCATAGCCCTCATTCAGATAGCTCGCATACATTATCCGGACAATAGGGGCTTCCTCCTCATTTATCACAAGGTCGTTCAGCTCCACACCCTTTTTGTTTTTACGGCCTTTTTTGACCAGCTTATAGCCATAGGCACATGGGCCGCCTCTGAAAAAGCCATCTGCCGCTATCTGCCCCATGCGGGTAGATACGCGGATAGATGTCTTGCGGCTCTCTCCATCCGCCTGCCAAAACCGTATGTAGTTGGTCAGCTTATCGGTGTGCGACTCGATACGCTGCTCACCCTCCTGCGTACTCCATACGCGAATACCGTGGTCTATCAGCCACTCCACCACAAAAGGCGTTTCGTCTGCGATACGGCCAATACGGTCAAACATGAAGACAAGCAGTACATCAAACTTCTTTGCACTTGCCAATTCTTTGACTTTTTGTATCTTATCACGGTTTTCCGCTCGTACCTTGTGCCCGGAAACACCTTCCTCTTGCAGTTCATAGACGATCTCCCAACCCATCCTGTCGCAGAACTCGCGGCAGGCTTTTCTCTGCATGGGAATATCCGCCTCGTGCTTTTCATTGTAGTACACCTGCTGACCGGTAGAAACACGGTACAGGCACAATGCCCTCAGCTTCTCCGCAGATGTCTCCATATTGTGCGGGTACGGCATAATAGAATTATTCAGTATAACACTCGTATTGTTCATGGCGATCCATCCTCTCTTTTGTCATGTGAGATAACAGATCGACACATCCTCATATTGGATTGTCAAGGTGCAACCACAGCTATTGCCGCAACTATATTATCTCATATTTTACAAATAGTGTCAAATTTCTGCTGAAATTACTATAAATTCGCAGAATTCAGGAATGCCAGATATGAGTCCATCAGGGTGCGTTTGAAGCGTTCTTCAATCTTAGGATTTGGGTCACAGGCAAAAACCGCTTCTACCTTACAGCCGTTAAACTCAAGATGGAGCACCGGGCGTCCCTGCAAGTCCTTCTCCAGTGGAAACTTCTCATGGTTATTCATTAGTGTACTCCCCCATTTTGGCAGCACAATGCTGCTGTTTCTTTTTCAGTGGCGGAATGGGCGACAGCGGCAACTGTCTCATAGGTCACGGCCTCCCTCCATTCTGATGGCGGGGCGTTCTACGCGGTGAAGCATAGCCAACGCAAGTATCTTACCCCTCCGCAAGTCGTGGCGGTGGCACTGCCACAGTGCCGCCATGTGACGATGGCGTTTCTCGCTCCCGTCCCTGTGGACGATCTTGGCGCACCTCTCACCGGCTCGTTGCTTCGGGAATGTACCCAAACAGCCCTATTCAGTTTTAGAATGGCATATAGCCGGACTGTTGCCAGCCCGTGAGAAGGCGCAGCACACTGCGCCCTCTCACGGATCAGTAACACTAATCCGTTTCAATGACCTCGCCTTCAGGCAGGCGGGTCAGATCAAACTTGTAGATGATCTGCAACATCAGCTTGCTTTGCAGACGCCCTTTCAGTTCCATATCCACAGCCACGCGGCGGTTGCCGTACTCATCGGTCATGGTTCGCTGGGCACACATGGTTATGTAGCTGTCGTAATTGCGGAGTACCTGCTCCATGGCGATAGGATCGCCAGCCTTGGCTGCAAGAATGGTTTGATAGGAAATGTTATTGCCCATACGAACCTCCCAACAATTTCCGCAGTTTGGTCAGTGATGCCGCTCTGCGATGCTGCACCGTGTCCGGCTTGAGCCGCAGCAACTGTCCGATCTGCGGGTCGCTCATGCCCGCAAAGTAGTACAGCAGCGCCACATCTCGCAGGCGTACCGGTAGGACAGCGATAGCCTGTCCCAGTGCGGCGTTCTCTACCGCCACGGTATAACCGCGGATGTGGAACTCCACCGTATCTTCGGGGATGCGGTCAACTATGGACAGCCTCGCCATCTCCACCGGCGTAAGTGCCGAAAACGCCGTCTCGTTCTTTGCATGATATGCCAGCTCCCGCAGGGCATCGGTACGCTCGTTGCGGATGACCTGCTTGCAGAAGGAGTCAAAGGTCTGCTCCGTGTAGGCGTAAAAATCTGTGAGTTTCATAGTCGTTCTCCTGCTGTCTTTCGTTCTGATGTAGCTATCACGGACAAGAACCGCAAAACCCGAATTTTTCCCGAAAAGTAGCAGTAAAGTTACAAAAGGCTTTTGTATTCGATTTTTTTCGCAAAAGTGGGGCGAAAAAAGGCGTCTCAAGTTGAGACACATTTCGACACGAGACATGATAAGTTGCAAAAAGGAAAGGCGGCATACTGCCGCCTTTCCTTTTTATTTAACCCGCCATGCCGCTACCTAAGTCATAGCCAAGATCGCAGGTATAGCGCCACTCGACTACATCGCCGTCCTTCACTTGGTATCGGGAGCAGCCGTAGTTGGGATACCAGCCGTTGACGTTGTACATCCAGCCGGAGAGGCTTCCCACGTCGAACTCGTAGAGGTTGTTGATCCCCTCCACATACGCACTGTTGTACATGGGCGTCCAACTGGACTCCATATGGATGGCGTTGTCACGACATACACGCTGAAGGACATCGAATACGCTCTCGCCCTCGCTGAACCCCACCTCTGTGGCCGGAAAAATAACACCATCTTTCGGCACGAGGAACCGCTTGTTTTCCACGCACTTATCCATGTTGTCCAAGATAGTCTCGCAGGAGATGGAAAGTGTACAGGTGTGGGTCATGGAGGTATCCACCGTCGTGTCCTGCGGTTCTACTGGAGCAGGTCTGCCCTCTGGTATGGGATCGGTCATGTACTGGTCCTTATCGCCGGTATTCTCCGGCTGCGTCTGCTCGCGGCCACAGGCCGCACAGGACAGCAGCAAAAGGATTGCCAGAAACAGGAAAGCGATATGCCTGCATCTTGTTTTCACATTACTGCTCCTTCTTGATGCGGCGGTAGCGGCGCGCCATGCCGAAGGCCAATAGTGCCGCCACAATGGCGGCCAGCAGTATCGCTCCCAGCGGCGTTTCCGTCAGAGCAGCACCCACGATCTCAAACACGCTGTTGCCCTTGCCGTCCGGGCCGAACTTGCCGTTCTCCGCGGCTTGGAGGTAGGTAAGAGCGGATACAGCGGAGGGGAAGTCCAAGAGCTTGCTTGTATAAGAAGGCAGTTCGGTCAGGCCATCCACATCTGCATCTACCTCCGTTCTGGTGACAAACCCAAGCCCATCAATGTAAAAGGTTTTCAGACCATCCGCGACTGTGTTGCCGTTTTTTACAAAGCGTTCATCATTCAAGGAGATACCCGCGGCATCCATCATATCCAGTACGGCGAGAGTCGCCGCGCCGTCAGGCAGGCCATCTCTGCCGGGGAAGCTGCCGTCCGCCAACTGCACGGAGGAGAGATATTCAATGGCACTTTCTACCGATTTAGCGATGTACTCTTTGTCCGTATGCGGAGCCAGCGCCGCGACAGCACCGGCGTTTAACTCCACTTGGTCTTTGTTCGTGAATTTGCTTGTCTGCCAGTCCTCGCCCTGCTTAAGTACATACTTGTAATGATCGTCAAACTTTCCGTTCGGCATCTGGTACTCGATCATAGCTGCCGCATACTCATCCACAAGCATATCCGCGTCGATGCCCCGTGCGCGCCACACATTGGGATCGACCGCGTCAACATCCTTCAGCAAGTCGTCGAGTTGGGGAAACTCTCTGCCGTCAAGAGATGTCAGCGGTGCGAGATAATCAAGTCCCTCCACATTGCCGGGGTCCATCCCCAACGCAACGAGAGCTCTGACAGCCCCACACGAAAGGGTCTTACTCTTCTTTTTATAATAGTATTCCTTGCTGGTCAACATCATGTTCTTCATCAGCTCGGAGAGCTGTGCCTTCTCCTCCTCGGAGAATCCTCCATTTGCCTTTTCGAACGCCAAGACTTCCCTCGCAAAAGAGGATATGTCGCTCTCTGTTACCACCCATGTATCCTCGTTCCAGCGGCTTCCGCCGGATATCTCCTGCTCGAAGAGTGCCTTCTGTTCATCCAGCAATTTGGAAAAATCTATGGTAGACACATTTTCGGACGCGGAGGGGGCAGGATCGGTGACAGTAACACTCGCCGCTTTCGCGCCCGGCCTGATACTGCACAAGCCCGTATACGTTGCAGGATTAATATAGCTCCGTCTTAATACAGTGGTGACCACCATATCAAATGTCTCTTCATCTGGCGATATACTTGGCGGTTTCGGCATCACCTTCGATACACTATGATACCACCCCCCCCAAAGAGCATTGTAACCCCATTTTACATCATAACGGTAAAACCCTTGATACGGCGCATTCTCTGCTTCCTCAAAATAGAAATCCTGATACCAACCCATCATGCCGTCCAGCACGGTGTGGCCATCCTTGGTGAAGCGCTCATCCGTGAGGGAGATACCCAGTGCGGCCAGCATCTCCAGCACCGCCGCGTCCTCCTCCACGTCCTCATCGCCGTACTTGACGAAGCCGCCGCTGGAGAGCTGCTGCCCGGAGAGGTAATTCAACGCCTTATCAATGGCTGTGGATACATCCTTGCGGCTTTGGTAGGGCGCAAGGGCCTGTACGGACTTCGCAGTCAGAAGTATGTAGTCAAAGCGGTCCGGCTCACTGACCACGCCGTTTTGCTTCAGTCCTGCTGGCCATTGGGAGGTGTAGCGGAATTCGCCGCTGCTCTGCTGCCGGGCAAGGGCTTCGGTCAAAAGCTGCTCCCGCAGGGCGTTGAACTCGTCGGTCTTGCCTGCGTCACCGGCGGCATCCAGATCCATCAGCATATCCAACCGGTCCTCGTCCGCCTCCACCAGCTCCGGCTTCCGCAGGGTGTCCATGAGGTCGTACCCGGCGAAGTCCGTCACGTCCAGTCCCATAGCCGCTACTGTGCGGATAGCACCGGGGATATAGGCCGTCTTGCCCCGCTTGACGGCGAGGTCCAGCCAGTCGGCCAGCGCTTGCAGGTATTCGTCATAGAAGCCGCTGGGGACAGTTGCGCCGGAGGTCCACAGGGCGTAAACTACCTTGGCATTCTCCTCCTGCGTGGCCGTGGCAAGATAGTCCTTGCTTTCAGTAACGCGCTGGATCACCAGCTCCGTCACCGTCTGATACGCCTGCTCCGCCTCATCCGTCCATCCGTCCGCAGGGGCGGCCTGTACTACGATGGGCAAAAGCATCGCCAGCGACAGCAGTGTGGTGAGTATTCTTGTGAAATGCTTTCTCATTTGCTCTCCCTCCTGCGGCGGACGAACACCGTCACGGCCACCATGACGACCACCGCGCCGCCGATGATGAGAAACAGGTTACGCTGTGCCGCGTCCGTCTGTGCTTTCACCGCAAGTACGGCATCCCAGTTCTGGATGAGTGCCTTGTCATGGTCGGACAACGCCTTGTAGCGTTTCACCAGCCTGTCCACGGTGGGCTTCTCGCCCAGTCCGGGTTCGGTCATGGGGATGATCTGCTCCTGAATGTCTGTGTTTATAGCCTCGATCTCCGCATACAGCGCATCTATGTCGCTCTTGGCCTGCGTCAGCTTGGTCATGTAGGTATCATAGCCGTCAAAATCACGGCTCATTTTCAGCTTGTTCAGCAGAGCCGTCACTTCCTCATCGTTCTCTGTACTCAGCTTCTTGGGCAGGGCGTCCGCCTGCTGCCGGTCGGCCTCGGTGAATTCGTAGCTGCCCGCGAAGGATACATCGCTCTCCTCCGGCGTCAGTATCTTGGCGGACACACTGCCGCCGCGGAAATCGTACAGGATACCCATTCCCTGCGCCTGACGCCACACGGCCGCCAGCGCCAGCAGCGCCTGATCGGTAGCCATACTGTTGCTCTCACCCGCAATGGCGAAGGGGTTGCCGGGGTCTGAATCGTAGGAGTGGGCGAAGCCGCCGTCCTCCTGCTGGTAGTAAAACAGCGCATCCAACAGGTTGATGCCGTTTTTGATGAACCGCGGGTCATTCTGCGGGTCAATACCGATAGAGCACAGCGCCACGATGATCTGCGACACGGATTCGGAGTTCCGCGTGCCCCAGCTGCGGAAATCGCCGGTATCCAACTGCAATTCAGACAGGCAGCTCAGCGCCTTATCCACCGGGTCCTTCACGTTGAACGTAGAATCCCAATAATAGGGTGCCAACGCCTGTATCGCCATAGCGGTGATGTCCGGGTCAGCGGTGCTGCCCTGCGCGAAGCGCAGATTAAAGCCGTTATCCGGGAGCTGGAAGGACAGTATTTTCTTTACCATCTCCATGCGGGTATAGCTGGATTTCGGCGGGATATTATACGTCATGCTGTCCAGCGTGATAAGCCCCCACAGCCAGCCGTTGAGGCCCTGCGCGCCGATGTCCATGGTCTTGCCGCGGTCATATACGCCGTCCGCGATGAGGTTGATGTCGTTACCGTTTTCATCCTTGCCGAAATGAGTGGGGTCGCCGCCGCAGGCCAGCACAGCGAGAGAGATGCGGTGCCACTCGGTGGCCTTCACCCGGTCCAGCTTGTCCGGCTCACGGTACTTCTGCTCAACGTAGGTCTGCAAGGCCGCGAGGTAGGCGTCATAGTCATCCTCCACGCCGCAGCGGCTCAGACCGATGGGCAGCCAGTCCGCAGCCGTGCTGCCAGCGTAGGTCAGCTCGTCCCCGGAGAGTAAATTGTCGGTCTCAGACAGTCCCAGCACAGAGCGCTTCTGCGCCATGATGCCCTGAATGGCCTCGGAGATATCCTCCAGCGTGTATTTGCCCTTAGGCACTACCTGCCGCTGGTTCTGCTTTTGTGCGGCCGCTGCCTGCTCTGCCGTCATGGGCGTAACGGCGATATTCACATCGGCGGTGAATGTGCCGTCTATGAACCGCACCTCGCCAATGGAGTTGGAGCGCTCCTTACGGACAAAAACGCCCCAAGTCTTCTCCTCCCGCTGTGCGTCCTTGCCCACCCGTATCTCCACCGTGCCGGTGAAGAAATCCGGATGGTCCAGTGTCACGGACTGCACATAGTACATCCCATTGATGGAGATGCCGCAGGAAACTTCGTTTTTGCTGTCCTTCAGCACGGCCAGCACTACGAGTGCGTTTTCGCCAGCAGGCAGATCATAGTTCTTATTGGCAGCGAGGTATTGCACTTCCGCGCTGTCCGTATCACCCGCCCTTTCAAACACCCAGTAAGGCAGTATGGCCCCTTCCTGTGCCTCAACATTGATGCTGTATCCTGCCGCGTAGGCTGCGGGTATCATGCCGAAAACCAGCACCAACGCCAGCAGAAACGCCGTCAAATTTTGCGTTTTTCTTCTCACAGAGGTATTCCTCCTGCTTCCGTTTATATAGCCGTATTCGCGTGGACGGAAGTTCCGCCCACGCGAATCGGCAGACTACACCCGCGGCGTAATCAGATTTAATTATTTCTCGTCATGCTCATCGCGCTTGACCTTGTGGTAACGGCGTACCGCGCCCACGATGATCAGCGCTACGATGACGGCTACAATACTCCAGACGATGATGGGATTCTCCCGCACCACCGTGCCGATGATCTCCCACACGGAGTTGCCGCTGGCACCGCCCTCGGTATCCTGTCCGTCCGGCACATCCTCCGGGGCATCGGAGGTCTGAGGATCGTTGGCGTTATCGGTGTCCGGCTCGTCCGCGTTCTCGGACAGACTGTCCATGCTCACCTGCTGAGAATCCAGCCACACAGGGAAGGTCATGGACGTACCGCTGGCCTCCCACTTGCTGTACAGACGGTCTGCCAGTGCTGCAAGGCTGCTGGCGTACTGGCCGTAGATACTCTCATAGGTGCCGCTGGCCATGCCGCCGCCACCGGTCAGCCACGCACTGAATACCTCCTCGCTGCCGGAGTCGATGTACTTCTGCAGCGCCTTGGCGATGGTGTCGCCGTCCTTTCCGTCCACGCCGGTGTGCTCGTTGAGACTGGCCAGCAGCAGAGCCGCCAGATCCTTGGCCTCATCGGTCTTCTTACCCACGGCTGCGGTGGCCATGTTGTCCAGACTGTTGGTCAGCAGAGCGCGGACCACGTTGGGATTTTCTTCCAGCCACTTCTGGAAGGACTTGTTCCCGCCGTTGGAGCCCCACTCGGCATAGGCGTCCAGCACAAGGCCCTTGATGTCGTACTCCACGTCCATGTTCAGGCCGTCCTGCAGGCCCTCGTCGTCCTTGTCGCCGGTGCCGGTACCGTCGCCGCTGCCGCCGTAGTAGTAACCGCCATTACCGCCGGGGCCAACACTGGCAAATTCGGCGTGGATAGTAACGTTGCTCTCTGCGGGTATGACGATGCTCGGTGTGCCCTTAGTAGGCAGAGTATCGGTCTGGCCGTTATGCGTCCATGTCAGGGACTTCAGGCCGAAGGTGTTGTCCTTGGGCGTGGCCTTGATGGTCACGCTGGTACCCGCAGGCCCATAGACTGCTTCTTTGCTGGAGAGCTCTTTGACCGTGTTACTTGCATTGCGGGTCAGTTCCACCTCGCCGCCAGTACCGCAGTCCACGTCTGTGCGGTAGTACCGCTTGCTCATATCGGGTGTTGGCAGCAGTGTCGGATACTTGTCATCCTTGTCCTGCTTCCACCAGCCGAGCTGGGCATCCTGGCCGGTGCCGCCCTGGGAGCCTTCGCCCTTGCCGCCGACACCCCATGCTACCTTACCGCTGGCAAAGTCATCCGCGCTGGCCCTCTCGCCGCCATATGCGGTAGAAAACTCGCCCGCGCTATCAGCGAGGTAGTAAGAGTTTGTGACAAGCTCATTGGATGCACTGATGGCAACGTGCTTTGCCTCATTGTAGGTAAAGCAGTTTTTAATGGTACCACCTTGGGCAATGCCGTAGCTGTAGGCATCGGTAGAGCCCTTGATCTCACCGAGGTTGTACGAGAAGGAGACACCGCCAATTCCACTGATATCTGCCTTTTTGCCGTATACGGCGATTCCCGCGGCTATACGCGTGCCGGTAATATTACCTTTGTTGAGGCAGTATTTCGCTTCGCCGCCATATGTTGAGCTCAGTCCGTATGCAATGCCCCCCGCATACTTGCCGCTGACATTCCCGGTATTCACGCAGCGCTCTGCCCACCGCAAATTAGTCGCGCATATACCTCCGGCGTAGCCGCGCGTTCCTGTGGTTTCTGTAGCTTTAACCGTGCCACTATTTTCACACCTGGTGGCTGTGCTATTAGTGCTGCCGCCCAATATACCGCCGGCATAGAGCAGGCCGGTAACGGTGCCTTCGTTTGTACAATCCTCCAAGGTGTATTGGTTTGCCGCGTTAGAAGAATTATTGGCGCCGGCGATACCGCCTGCTGTTACACCGTATATACTCCCCTTGTTGATGCATTTGATGACCTTGACGACATTGTAGGTAGCGCCGGCGTTTGCGACATTATATCCGATCAAGCCGCCGGCGGAACCGAGAGGACTGGCATAGTAATTGAGATTTTCCACTCTTACGGTCACATCCGTAGTGATCTTCTCCAGCGTAATAGTACCGTGTCCCATGACAGCCGTTAAACCGCCGGCATGACCATGATCCACCGTTACCTGCCCGCATATGGTCAGGTTCCTGATATATGTACTCGTGCCGTCCACACCGAGAATCTCGAACAGGCCCGCACGGGTCTCCTCGGTGACATACAAGCCGGTGATGGTATTGCCGTTGCCTTCAATGCTGCCGGCGAAAGAGGCTTTCCCATTGCCGATGGGCGTCCAGCTTTCGTTACCAAGGTCAATAGTGCCCGTGATCGCAAAGTACTTGCCCTTGTAGTTGAAGCCTTCGTCATTGACCTGCGTTTGCAGAGCAGTCAGCTTTTCGGCATTGGAGATCTGATACGGACTGTCCTTGCTGCCGTCACCGCTCCAGATATTTTTCCACACCGCGTAGAGGATAACGTTCTTTTGCTCTTTGGTCACCGTAATTGTCGGGGCCTCACCACCAAAGGTATACTCCGGCACTGCGGCGTCCGACTGTGTACTCCAACCGAGGAACGTGCCGTTTTCGTGCTTGAAGCCAAGATCATCGGCTGTTTTTAGGGTAAATGTCCAAGACGCTTCCTCTTCCTTGAGCAGCTTGCTATCCGATACCGCTGTACCCACGGTTGCGGTGCCGGGGTCGTAGGTGATGGACACAACGCCCTCCTGTGCACCGGGCTCAGGATTGCCATCCCAGCGGGTCATGTGTACAGGGTTGTAGGGCGTGCTCAGCTTGTTGATCCACTTCTCTATATTGGCAGCGGTAGGGGTGTTATCGTTCAGCACCTCCACCAAGTCGGACGCAGCACTGTCCATGGTGACCTTGTAGGTCAGCTTGCCGTTCTCCTCTTCGGTTATGGTAATTTCGGTCGTGTCCGCCTTGGTAGTATCGCTGCCGTTATTGACGTAGATACCGGTTTTCCCGGCAATATCAGCATAGTAGCTGTTGACCACCGTGCCGTTGCTGATGTTGTGGGTCTTTCCCTCTGCGCCGGTCACCGTGCCGAGGTTGTAGCAGTTGCTCGCTTTGTTGATACTGCCGGCGATACCGCCCGTGGCGCAGTTGCTTGTGACCGCGCCAAAGTTGGCGCAGTTGGTTGCCGTGGCCGCACTTCCGACCACACCGCCGACAGCAGAGCCGACCACTACGCCGGTTACCTGCACGCTGCCTTCGTTCCAGCAGAGGTTTATCTTACTGCCGCTAACAGCGTCGCCGACCACACCGCCGGCGCTGACGGCATTATTTGATGATGTAGCTGTCACATCCACTTTGCTCAGGCAGTTGCTCACAGTGCCGGAGCCGGCTAATTGTCCTACAATGCCGCCGACATAGAAGGTGCCTCCGCTGGTATAAGTGGCATCAACGCTGCCCTCGACCTGTACATTCCGCACCGTACCCGCACCCTTGAGGCGTCCAAATAAGCCGGCATACCTTATGTTGGCAGCTACGAGCAGGCCCTTGACCCGATGACCGCCGCCATTGAACGTTCCTTGAAAGACAATGCTATCGGTAAAGCCGATGGGCGTCCATGGGCAGTTGGAAAGGTCGATATCATTGGCCAGCTCAACAGTCTTGCCATCGAAACCCTTAGAGGGGATTTCCTTGCCGTCTTTATCCTTCGCCGTGCCGTTCACCAGCGCGGCAAAGCCGAACATCTCCGCTGCATTTTTCAGTATGTATGTATCTTCGTTCTCATGCCCCACATACCAATCGATGTCCGCTTCGATTTTGCCGCCGATGGTGTAAAAATATGCGTTCTTTGCGGCTTCAGCGGACGCTTCAATGCGAGTGATCTTCGTCGGCTCTCCGTTGGTGCCGTAGGTTACCATGTCGCCGCTTTCAAGTGTGGTCGTATCCACCTTCACAGAAAATGTTTTGTTACTGGCCAAGACACAGTAGGCATACCATGTGTCGCCGTTTTGGAACACGGTCACACCTTCGCCGCCCTCCAGACGGATGTCCTTGGCCGGCGGGGCGTACACCTTTGTCAGCGTCAGCTCATAAACACAGCCGGGAGCCCCTACTTTGATACGCGCCAGCTTAGGCACTTTAGGTTCATTATCCGACATGCCCCAGGAAAGGTAAGTATTCCTCCCCTTAAAACCGTCGGCCTTGCCGTTCAGCTCCCATGTTACGCGGCCGGCGGCAAATTCGTCCTCCGTCCGGGCGCCGGTGTCGCCGTTCTCGCCGTTTTCATCGGCCGTGCTGCCGAAGGTGGACTGGTCCGCCAGATAGAAGCAGTTGGTTATCGAGCCGTTACCGCCCACGGCAAGGGTGCCCATGCTGTCTTTGTTATAGTAATAGCTGCCGGACACCGTCGCGCCTTCCACGGCCGTGCCCACCAGACCGCCGACTGCGGCATTTTCATCGCCGCCCTTTGCCGTGGCGGTGGACATGCAGTTTTTCACCGTGCCGCCGGACTCCAGCGTCCCCACGAGCCGGCCTTTGCCGCCGCTGATGTTCACGGACTCGATGGAGCCCTTTACCACGCCGAACAGGTCGCCGTTCAGGCCGGAGATGGAATAGTTCGACCCCGCTCCGTTAAACTTTCCCGCAAAAGGATGGTCAGATGTGCCAATGGATTCCCAATCGTCGGGCAGTGTGATCGACGCCTTTAGGGTAATAGTAGCCATACCGGTTGTGTCACATCTGCCGCTGTTGACCATGCGGGCCAAGAGCTTGAATTGGTCTTCATTTTCAATGCTGCATGTTTGCAGAAATTTCTGCCACGCGGCATAATCCGCAAAGTCTGCTTCCGTTCCGTAGTACAGCCTTACAGGTTTAGCAACTGTGTACTCAATACCGTCCGATGTGATTTCCAACAATTCGTCACTGGCCGGGTCGGTGGTAACGTATATACCCTTAGCTTCCGTCTTAATGGTAGCCTTACCTTCAGTTACCTCGTATTTCCCATCGATGGGCTCAATCAAAGCGTCACCCACCATGACGGTTAACTTAGCTTCACAGTCTGAAAAAACAGGCTCGAACATGATGATCTTGGGAAGTTCCCCAAGCACAGGGTAAGGTTTGTCCGCAGTCCACATCCACCCCTTATCACCCTCAATGTCCATGTTCACTGTCGTAAGGTCTGCGTTCTGCCCAGTAATAGCGGCACAGTTGATGGCCCCAGTTCCCCCCACCACTTTGTCTTCAGCACCGCCATTTTTGTAAAACCAGCAGTTTTTGACATTCGCAGCTGTACCGGCACCTACCACACCACCGCGGTTACTCCCGCTGACTTCTATCTGTCCATAAAAACCACAGTTGATGACATATCCTTTAGCGTTATTGCCTACAACGCCGCCGACCTGAGCTATATTATTTTTAATGACACCGGTTACTATCAGATTTTTCACCGTTCCGGCGCTTATGCCAAATAGTCCCCGGAGAGTCTTCTTTTCGTTAATGTACAGTCCCTCAACAGTATGCCCAGCACCGTCAAATGTGCCTTGGAACTTCTTTTTGTTGTTGCCAATCGGTATCCACGGATATGCCCCTGTCTGACCTTCAGCAGCCTTTGGCATACCATCTTTGTCCAGTTCGTTCAGCTGAATGTCACTTGTCAGCGTAAAATACTTGCCAGAATAGCTTTCCCCCGCATTGACCTGCTGTGCCAAATATGCAAGTTCCGCACCGGTGCTGATTTTGTAGGGATCATCAACCGTACCAGCACCACCAGCAAACTTTTCCGCAGGCTTACCATCCCACACATCACTGTCAGTATCATCATTCAGCGGAGCGATGTCGTCCTCACTGTTATTCTCGTCCTCGGTGGGCTGCTCGTCCTTGTTGACCTCGTCCTTCTTATCCTCGGCAGGATTTTCCTCGCCCTTATTATCCTCAGCGGGCTTGTTGGCGTCGCCTTCGCCCTCACCGGGGTTCTTATCTTCGTCACCGGGGTTGGTGGGCTGCTCGTCCTTGCCGTCCTCGGTGTTCTTGCTCTCGTCGTCCTTGCCCTCGGCATCCTCATTAGGGTTGACATCAGCCGGGTTCGCGTTGCCCTCGATGATGGCCGTACCGCTGCCGCCCACCACCTCCGTGGCAAAGGCCGCGGGGGTCACCAGCGTCAGCGTGAGCACCATGCTCATCAGCAGGCTCACCACGCGCCGGGACATACTGCTTGTCCGTTTCTTCATGTGATCTGTCTCCTCTCGTTGTTGAACGTATCTAT
>ERZ857965.1695-NODE-1695-length-21028-cov-5.995423_pt1 | contig 21028 bp, 15 predicted proteins | sample MGYA00519758_ERZ857965 | MGnify/ENA primary metagenome ERZ857965 (study PRJEB31778, sample SAMEA3449381) | human gut metagenome | biome: human gut; feature: human-associated habitat; material: faeces | place: United Kingdom | collected 2010/2012 ... | reverse complement strand
AGCGGCAATGGTACTTGGTGGGCAACCGCCTGGGAGAGTAGCACGTAGCCACGTAATCTTTTTTTATTTTTATCACCTTTAAAACTCATATTCTATATAATAATAGAAAGACACTAAGAGGTGAGTTTATGAAAAACGTATTCAATGCATCAGAAGAATTATTTTTTGATATATTAATAATTGCGTTACTATCTTTCCTTTATTTTAATTACATTTCTATGAGTGAATTCACATTACTATTAGGGTTAATATTCAGTTTTATATATTTTGGAGTAAACTTTTATATAGGATATAAATATAAACTTAAATTTATTGATTCATTAATTGTAGGCATAATGGGTTCGGGTATGGGAATATTCCTTATATTTTTTTCATTTTATGCAGAGTTCATTTTAAAAATGCCTAACTTTGCCAATTGGATAGCTATACCTTATTTTATTCCTACAATGTCTATTGTCAAACTATTTTCTATAAACATAAATTATTTATATGCACCAGTTTTAATGATTATAAATATAATTTTAGTTGTAATTGGATCTATTACTAAAAATATTATGAATAAATCATCTTTATAAAATAAATACTTATATTATGATATAAAAATATTATATAAAGATCAGGTGATTGTATGTATGAAGTAGAAATGAAATATGCAGATTTATTTAATGTAGATACTTTAAATTTTACTTGCGAAAACTTTAATATAAATGATAAAGGATATAAATTTGAAAATATTACTATGGACAATTTTATATTAAATGACCTAGAAGTTAATAATGAAGATATAGCTTTAATAAAAATTAAGTAAAAACAGCCATTTTGGCTGTATTTTTTTGTATAATATAAATTTATTTAACTTTAAGAATTAAAAATTTTCTATATGATATAATTACAATATGATAATAAATAACAGAGGTGTTTAATGAAATATTTATTTAGAGAAAATAATAATGAAGTTAAAGTAAATAAAATACTTGATTTATATAGAAAGTTATTAAATGAAACTAATAATAGGTCTAAATGTATAATGCTTATAGTTCCAAATGCAACATCAAAATTAAACTATGAAAGAGAATTAAATATAGATATAAGTGAAGAATTAAATATAACTACATATATTAGTTTTATTAAAAGAGAAATAATAAAGTTTTGGCCTTTAATTACTGAAAAGTGTAATCAAATTATAAATAAATCTATATCTCCTATATTTATTCCAAGTAGTTTATCTGAATATATAATAATAAATAAGGTTAATGAGCAAAGAAATGCTAGTGGGTATTTTCAAGATATTACAGGCACAAATAGAAGTATTGCAAATAGTATAAGTAATAATATAAATAAGGCAGCATTAGCTTTAATAGATTTTAAAACCATAGGGGAAAAGATTTATTTATCTAAGAAAAATAGAGATAGTATAATGCGATTTTCTTACAGCCAGATGGATGAAATAATAGATTATTATATAAATAAACTATTAGAAAATTCTATGATAGATAATTCAATAGCTATATATTTATATGAAAATTATTTAATAAATGATGATAGATATATAAATCACTTAAGTCAAGAAATTAAATATCTTATAATAGATAGCTTAGAAAGTTGTAGCAATGCTGAAGTTAATTTTATAAATTCATTATCAAATTATACTTTAGGTACATATATTTATTTCAATAAAACTAAGGATTACTCAGTATTTAACAATATAGATATGGAGTATATTTATGAAAATATAATAAATAAGATTGAAAATAACATAAATAGTGTAAATTCAATCAAAGAGATAGAAAATATAGACTTGTCTGATATATATTTATTACCCACAAAAGTTAAGTTAAATGAATCTAGCCAATTGTATAGTGAGATGATTGATGAAGTTATAATCAAAGTTATTGAACTTGTAAATAATGGAACAAGGCTTAAAGATATAGCCATTATATCTCCAATAAATAATACTATATTAGATTACCAAATTAAAAATGTTCTAAACCGTAATGATATAAAGGTTTTTAATACTAAAAAAAATAATAAAATAATAGACTATCCATACTCAAATGCCTTAGTAGTTGCTACATGTATTTTTTATGGATATGAAGATTATATAAAAGAAGATGAGTATATAAGTTTTATAGAAATTCTACTTAATGTAAATAGGATACAAGCATATAAAATATATAGAAATAAAGAAGTGGATGAGAACTATAAGAACTTAGAACAATATATAATATCTAAAAGAAGTGAAAATTTAAAGATAAGTGAATTTTTAATAAAGTTCTATATAGATAAAATGTTAAACCTTAAAGAAGGAATTGAAAATGTAGATGTATGTAAAAACATAATTTATGAAAGTGAAGCATTTATAGAAAATATAAAGTTATTAGGTATTAATAATAATAAAGAAGAAGAGAAAGTATTTATAGAGGTGCTTAAAAGTACTATAAATGACTATTATAGAGTATCTGATATAGCAGATTTAAAAGAGTCTAATAGCATTATTTTGACAACTCCGTATTCATATATATCATATGATATAAATAGACCTATTCAAATTTGGGTTGATATAGGAAGTAATGCTTGGAATATGAAAATAGAAAAAGATATAAGTAACTTAATTGTTCTTAGAAAATCGTTTAAAGAAAAGCAAATATATACAAATGAAATGGAAGAATACTATAAAAAATATTATTTATACAATCTAATATATAATTTGCTTATAAATGCAAAAGAAGTGTATGCTTATAAGAGCGAATATACAGTAAATGGTTATATACAAGAAAGTATATTATATAGTATTTTATTGAAATTAGTATCTAAGGGAGATGTTTAATGAATAATATAAACTACAGAGAGGACCAGTTACCTATAATATCTTATGAAAATGGTACTATGGCAGTACCAGCAGTACCAGGAGCGGGTAAAACTTTTATAGTTACAAACTTAGTTGCAAAGTTATTATGTGAAAATAAGCATAAGGGCGGGAAAATACTTATTTTAACTTACATGAATAGTGCAGTAAGTAACTTTAAGGGAAGAATAAAAAAAATACTACAAGATAATGAAATAAAAGAAGAAAATTCATATGAAGTTATGACAATACATAGCTTGGCAGTAAAAATAATCAAAGAAAAGCCAGAAATAGTAATGTTAAATGATGAATTTAATATAGCTGATGATTTACAAAAAAATATTATATTAAATGAATGTATAAATAATTTCAAATTAAATGGTGGGCAAAGAGCATTTGTATGGTTTTTAAAAGATCAAAAAGATAACGAATGGAAAGATAGGATGTTGGATGCTTGGGAAAATGGATTTTATGATCTTATAGGAAACGCTATAGGAGAATTAAAATATAATGATATTTCACCATTTGACTTAGAAAAAATTATAGATAGTGATTATAAAGGAATATTAAAAATAATTTTACCTATATATAAGGAGTACGATAGAAAGTTAAAGCAACATGGATTATTAGATTACGATGATATATTAATCTTAGCTCATAAGGCTTTAACTTTAGATGAAGGGCTAAGAAATAAATTTCAATCTAGATATAAATATATATTTGAAGATGAATGTCAGGACTCAAATGAAATACAAGGCAAAATAATAAAATTAATATCTAAAGAAAATAACAATTTAGTAAGAGTCGGAGATATAAATCAAAGTATAACAGGTACATTTTCATCATCAGATCCAAAGTACTTTAAAGAGTTTATAAGAGAAGCAGATAATTGCTATAGAATGGACATGTCTAACAGAAGTTCTAAAGATATTATAGATTTAGCAAATAGACTTGTAAAATATGTTACAAAAGAGTTTAATCAAATAGAGTGCAGAGAAGCTTTAGAAGCTATGGATATAAAGACAGTTCCCGAAAATATGGGTTATAAAGAAAATCCAAAGCCTGACGTGTATAGTATAAATACTAAAAGATATATTACTTGGAAAGATGAAGTAGAGAAAACTGTAACGTATGCTAAGAATATAAAGAAAAAATATCCTGATAAAAGTATAGGTATATTAGTTCCATATAATGAACAAATTACACAAGTTGCAAGGGTATTAATTGATAATAATTTAGAATTTGAAGAATTAGGACCGAACTCATTAAATAAGAGAAGAATATTAGTTAATATATCATATATAATAGATTTTATATTAAATTGTGATGATATAGAAAAGCTTGTATTAGCTTTAGATAAAGTTTTTATACATACAGATAATGAATTAGGAAAATCAGACTTTTTAGAATTAATAAAAGGTTATACTACAGAAGAACTTATATATAATGAGAATAATAAAGACTTGATAATAGATACAAACAGTGATGTATATAAGGGATACATAAAAGGAATAAATGCTATTAAAGAAATATTAGAGTATCCTATAACAAGATTAGATTTATTAATATTATTTATTGGAGAAAAATTAGAGCTAGAAAAAGAAGATAGAGCAGTGATTGATTATGTATCTTTTTATATAAAATATTTATCACTAGAAAATGTAAATATGTCTCTTATAGATGTATATGAAATAATATCAAATACTAAGAATAGAGTATTTAACTATATTATAGATGTTGTATATGAAATGAATGGATATGAACCAGAGCCAGGGAGTATAACAGTATGTAATTATCATAAGTCAAAAGGTTTAGAATGGGATTGTGTGTTTTTATTAGGACTTGTACAATATAATTTTCCAGATAACACAAAACAAAAGTTTCAAAGTGATAGATGGTATCTAAAAGATAGGTATAAAAACCCAATAGCCATAGTAAAATCAGAAATAGATAATATACTAAATAAGAACGTAGGTACAGACTACATGTATCAAAGTAAAATAGATGTTATAAATGAAAAAATAAGATTGTTATATGTTGGAATAACAAGAGCTAAGGAAATGTTAATATTATCATGTAGTTCATATAAAGATGAAACTGAAATTGGTAAGAAAAATAAAGAACAAAAACCATCTATATATATAAATGAACTGGAAAAACATATTCAACAAAAAAGAAGTATAAAAGCTTAATATAAAAGAGAGGTTATAAGTTTTGAATAATAAATTAAAGTATTTTATATACAGTCAAAACTCAATTAATACTTATAAATCTTGTCCTACAAAATTTAAATATAAGTATATAGATAAAATAAATTGGAAGTATGATGACATAGAAAGTAGAGAATATTACGATAGTTTAAAAGTAGGAAGTGAATTTCATCTATTATGTGAAAGATACTTTAGCAATATTCCTTTAGGATTAAATGAATATACTAATCCTAAATTTAAAGTATGGATAGATAAAATAAAAAATATGTTTCCTATGAATAAAAAAAATAATAAAATTTATCTTCCAGAATATGAAGTAAGATTTAATTTAGACGGAAATATAATAACAGCAAAATATGATTTAATAATTATAGATGAAAATAGCATAGAAGTATGGGATTGGAAAACTGAAAATGTAAAATTAGAATACATTAAGGTTAAAGATAGAATTCAGACTGTAGTTTATATGTTTTTAGCAAAAGAGGCAGTTTGTAAAATATTTAATTTAAATATAGATTACAATAACATAAAAATGAAATATTATCAGCCACAGTATGATGATATACCTATAGAAATTATATATAATGAAAGACAACATGAACTTAATAAATCTAATATAATTAGATATATAGATATGATAAACAATACAAATTACGAAAAAAATGATAACTATAAGTATGAGCTTATTAAAAATGATAAGCATTGTAGTTTTTGTGAATTTAATAAGCTATGTAATAGACAGGATGTAGTTTATAGCATGCTAGAGGAGGATATATATGAGTGTTAAATTCATATTAGGTAGAGGAGGAAGTGGAAAGTCTACCTATATGTTAGATAAAATACAAGAAAGAGTTCAAGATAATGAAACATCTCCAGTAATTCTTTTACTTCCAGAACAGTATACATTTGAAATGGAAAAAAGGATTAGTAAACTATTCTCAGGAGATAAGAAAGATAAATATTTAAGAGCAAGGGTCTTAAGTTTTAAGACTATGGGTAATATAGTATTTTCTAATGTAGGTGGATTAACTGATGTTAATATAAATTCAAGTGGTAAAGCTATGATAACTTATAGGGCCATAGAAAGTGCTAGTAATGATCTTGAAATATTTTCAAAATCAGCATCTCAATCAGGATTTGTAAATTCTATATCTGAGATGATAAGTGAATTAAAACAATTCAATATAAGTTATGAAAAACTAGAAGTAATAGCAGAAGAGATAGAGAATGAAACATTAAAATTAAAATTAAAAGATTTAAGTAAAATATATAAGCAATTTGAAGAAAAGTTGCATGAAAACTATATAGATTCTCAAGACATGCTAAATTCATTAGCTGAAAAAATAGAAGCTTGTGATTATTTTAAAGATGCCTATATATACATAGATGAATTTACTGGATTTACACCGAATCAGTATAAAGTATTAAGAACAATTTTTAATAAAGCTAAGGAAGTAAATATAAGCTTAACTGTAGATAACCCACATTTACTTACATATAGTAAGAGTGATGCATTTTCTAGAACAAAAGATACATATGCAAAAATAGTTAAACTTTGTAATGAAGAAGGTATAAAGTTATTACCTTCTGTAGATTTAAATAAAGATGTCCTACCTAGATTTAAAAATAGTAAAGAATTGCAGCACTTAGAAAAATATTATAATTCTTACCCATATAAAATTTATGAAGAAAAGACTAACAATATATTTATAAAAGAATTTAATAACTTATATTCTGAGGTAGAGCAAGTTGCAAAAGAAATAGTAAATTTAGTAAGAGATAAAGGTATAAGATATAGAGATATAACAGTAGCTACTAGGGATTTAAATAAATATGATTTTTTAGTTAAGTCTATATTTAATGAATATAAAATACCAAACTTTATAGATAAAAAAAGAGAAGCAAAAGCAAACCCTATAATAGTACTTATCATCTCTGCATTAGAAATGAAAAATAGACGATATAGTTATGAAACTATGTTTAGATATTTAAAAAGTGGACTTATAGGAATAAGTAAAGAAGATATAAGTTTACTTGAAAATTATGTATTAGCTAACGGAATTAAAGGTAAAAAATGGTTTGAAGATAAATGGGAATATAGATTATATCATAATATAATATCTGATGAGAATGATTACGAAGTAGAAGTAAGAGAAAAGGTTAATGAAATAAAAGATAAAGTACTGAGTCCTATAATTACTTTACAAGAAAAGCTAAAAGGTAAAAATAAAGTACAAGATATATGTAGATATGTATATGAGTTTTTACTTGATATAAATATGCCAGAAACTATTGAAAACTTAGTAATTAATTTTAAAAATAAAGGTGAACTAGATATAGCTAACCAGTATTCTCAGGTATTTAATATAGTGGTAGAAATACTTGACCAAATGGTAGAAATAATGGGTGAAGAAAGTATATCCTTAGATAAATTTGTAAAGCTAATAAGTTTAGGATTTGATGAATATGAATTAGGGTTAGTTCCACCAAGTATAGATCAAGTTCTTGTAAGTAGTGTAGATAGAATGAAAAACTCAAATACTAAGTATCTTTACTTAATAGGTACAACTGATGGAACTTTTCCACTTATAGCAAAAGATAATGGATTATTAAGTGATAATGATAGAGAAAACTTACAAAAAAAAGGTGTAGAAGTAAATATAGATAGTAAAACTAAAACTTTTGAAGAACAGTTTTTAGTTTATAAGGCATTAACATCAACTAGTGAAAATTTAATAATAACTTATCCTATAGCAGACCATGAAGGTAAAACATTAAGACCTTCTGTTATAATATCTAGGTTAAAAAAATTATTCCCTAATATAGATAACAAAAGTTATTTAATAGAAGAAGATGCAAATAGTGATGAGGAAGTTTTAAATAAAATAAGTACTAAAGCACCAACTTTTAACGAACTTATAAATAAAATAAAAGAGTTTGATGATACAAAAGAAATAAATGACATTTGGTTAGATGTATATAGATATTATATAACTGATGAAGAGTACAAAGAAATAGCTAAGAAGGTTATAACAGGATTAACATATACAAATCAGGTAGAAAAAGTAGAAGAAGAAAAGATAAAGAAATTATATGATAACACAGCTCTTAGCGTATCGAGATTAGAAACTTATGCAAGATGTCCATTTGCATATTTTATGCAATATGGATTAAAGGCAAAGGAAAGAAAAGAATATTCATTTACAGCTCCTGATTTAGGCACATTTATACATAATATATTAGATACATTCTCTAAGAATATGGAAAAAGATAAATTAACTTGGAGAGATATAAGTGAAGATTATATAATAGAACAAGTTTCAAGAATAGTTGAGAATATAGTATCTAAGGTTCCGGGGTATATTCTTGAAAGTTCATCAAGATATAGATATTTAGCATATAGATTAAAGAAAATGCTTATATCTGCAATAACTATAATAAGTGAGCAAATAAAGCAAGGATCATTTGAACCAAGTGACTATGAAGTAGACTTTGGAGTATATGGAAAATATCCTCCTATAAAAATAGTATTAACTAATGGTGAAGAAATAAACTTAAGAGGACAAATTGACAGGGTAGATGAACTTAATAGTGAAGAAGGAAAATATATAAGAATAATTGATTATAAATCTAGTAAAAGAGAATTAAGTTTAACTGATATATATCATGGTTTACAACTTCAATTATTAGTTTACTTAGATGCAATACTAGAAAGTAATATTGGAGCAAAACCAGCTGGTATACTATACTCATCAATAGATGACCCTATAGCTAAATTTGATGAAAATAAAGAAGATGATGATATAAGAGAAGAAATTCTTAAAAAATTAAAAATGCAAGGTTTACTTATAAAAGATCCTAACATAATAAAAGAAATGGACAAGTCATTAGCAAGTGGAGAAAGGTCTACATCACTTATTATACCTGCAAATTTAAATAAAGATGGAAGTTTAGGTAGATATACAAAAGGTGTTACAATAGAAGAGTTTGAAGTAATAAGAAAATATGTAAAAGAAACTATAAAAGATATATGTGAAGATATGCTTGATGGAAATATAAGTATAGCTCCTTACAAGAATAAAGATAAAAATTCTTGTGAGTTTTGTGAATACTCATCAGTATGTCAATTTGACAGTAGTTTAAAAGATAATAATTATAAAATAATAAACAAAAAAAGTGATGATGAAATAATAAGAATGATGAAGGGAGAGGTTGAATAATGAGTTCTCCTAAATGGACAAAAGAACAACAAGCAGTTATAGATAGTAGAAATTCAAATTTATTAGTAGCTGCTGCTGCAGGTTCTGGAAAAACAGCGGTACTAGTTGAACGTATAATACAAATGATAACAGATAAAGATAATCCAATAGATATAGATAAATTATTAGTTGTTACATTTACAAATGCAGCGGCATCTGAGATGAGAGAAAGAATAGGTGATGCTATAGGTAAAGCTTTAGATAAAGAACCAGAAAATACTCACCTACAAAAACAATTAGTACTTTTAAATAAAGCAAGTATAACAACAATACATTCATTCTGCTTAGAAGTTATAAAGTCTAACTTCCATAAAATAAATTTAGATCCTAACTTTAGGATAGGAGATACAACAGAATGTACATTATTAAAGCAAGAAGCGATAGAAGATGTATTTGAAGCGTTGTACGTGGAACAAAATGAGGGATTTTTAAACTTGATAGAAAGTTATGCGGAAAAAAGAGGAGATAGCAATGTACAAGATATAATTTTAGGAATATATAATTTTTCAATGGCATCTCCAGACCCTAAAAAATGGTTAGAAGATTCAGCAGAAAAATTTAACATAGATGATAACTTTGACTTTTCTAAATCAGATTGGGCTAAATCGATATTAGGTACTGTTTATATGGAAATAGAAGGAATAGAATCTAGTATGAAAAAGTCACTAGAGGAGCTTTATGGTATTGAAGAGTTGGAAACTTATTTACCTAAATTTAGAAATGACTATGAAGGTATAAAAAGAATATTAGATGCTTGCGATGAAAAAAATGACAATGCATGGAATGATACTTTCATGGCCATGTCATCTATTGAATTTGAAAACTATACTAAAGGAGTAAAAAGGCTTCCAAAGGATACTCCAGATTATATAACTGATATTAAAAAAAGAGCAGATGATATAAGAAAAAATGCTAAGAAAACAGTACAAGATATGGTTTCTTCAATTTTTAGAAAAGAAAATGATGATATAAAAGAAGAAATTAAATACTTATACAAAATAGTAAAATCAATATCAGATACAGTTCTTAAGTTTGAAGAAGCTTATAGCAATAAAAAGAGGGATAAAGGAATTATAGATTTTAATGATATTGAACATTTTGCATTAAAAATACTTATTCAAAAGGATGAAGATGGTAAAGATATTCCTTCAGATATAGCATTATCTTATAGAGAGAAGTTTGAAGAAATATTTATAGATGAATATCAAGATAGTAATTTTGTTCAAGAAGTACTTTTAAGTAATATAGCTAAGATAAAAACTCCAAATAGATTTATGGTTGGAGATGTAAAGCAAAGTATATATAGATTTAGACAAGCCAAACCAGAAATATTTTTAGATAAATATTCAAAATATGATACAGAAAAAGGTGCATTACATAGAAAAATAATGCTTTATAAAAACTTTAGAAGTAGAGAAGAAGTTGTAAACTGCGCAAATTATATATTTGAAAATACTATGAGTAAACAAATCGGTGATATTGATTATACTGAAGATGAAAGGCTTAATTTAGGTGCAGTATTTAAAGAAAATGAAAATGAAAATGCTATAGTTGGAGGACCTTCTGAAATTCATATAATACAAACTAAAGCAAATATAAATGACTCAAAAGATGATAATGATAAAGAATTATCTGATGAAGAGGAAGAAGAAATAGACAACATTCAAATAGAAGCTAGAATGGTTGGTAAAATAATACAAGAAATGATGAATCCTAAAAGTGATGGAAAGATTCAAATGGTTTATGATAAGAAACTAGATGATTATAGACCAGTAGAATTTAAAGATATAGTAATATTACTTAGAGCAACATCTGCTTGGGCTCCAGTATTTGCTGATGAACTTATGAATATGGATATACCAACATATGCAGATATAGGTGTAGGATACTTTGAAACAATAGAAATAAAAACAATAATGAGTTTATTACAAGTTATAGATAATCCTATGCAAGATATACCTCTTTTAGCTGTACTTAAGTCACCTATATGTGGATTTACTCCTGAAGAACTTATAGATATAAGAGTAGAGGATAACCAAAGAACTTTTTACGAGGCTTTAGAAAAGTATAGTAATCAAGAAGATGAGATAGGTCATAAGTGTTTAGACTTTTTAAATAAATTACAGGACTATAAAGAAAAGTCATTGTATATGAGTACAGATGAATTTCTATGGTACTTATATACTAGAACAGGATATTTTGCATATGTTGGAGCATTACCAGGAGGGTCTCAAAGACAAGCAAACTTAAAAATATTGTTTGAAAGGGCTAAACAATTTGAAGAAACAAGCTTTAAGGGTATATTTAATTTTATAAACTTTATAAGCAAATTGAAAAAGTCAAATACTGATATGGGTAGTGCTAAGACACTTGGAGAAAATGCAAATGTAGTTAGAATTATGAGTATACATAAAAGTAAAGGACTAGAATTCCCTGTTGTTATATGTTCAGGAATGGGGAAAAACTTTAATAACCAAGACTTTAGAAAAAGTATATTATATCATCATGATTTAGGATATGGTCCAGAGTTAGTTGATTATAAAAGAAGAATATCTTATCCAAGTATAGCAAAGGAAGCTTTAAAAAGCAGAATAAATATAGAAAACTTATCAGAAGAGATGAGGGTTTTATATGTTGCATTTACAAGACCAAAGGAAAAATTAATTATAACAGGCTCTTCTAGAGATATAAACAAGAGTATAACTTCATGGTCAAATGGAATAGGCTTAAATCAACCAATATCTAAATATAAAATTCTAAAAGGACGAAGTTTTTTAGATTGGATAATGCCATCAGTATTAAAGCATAAGGATTTAGAAAATATTCGAGAAATGGCGGAAGTAGAGTTAGACTACATAGACAGTCATCCATCAAAATGGGAAGCTAAAATTTGGTATAAAGAAGATGTAATTTTAGAAACTAAAGAAGATGAAGAAGATAAATGTGTAAGAGATACATTAGAAAATTTAGATATAGATAAACCAAGTACTTCTTATTATGATAAAATAAAGGAAAAGTTAGATTATAAATATAAATATGAGGTATCAACAGAAAAACCAGCAAGTATATCTGTAACTGAAATAAAGAAAATACAAAATTCTTATGAAGAAGAGTTTACTCAAGATATATTTAATACAAAAATAAATTTAAAGAAACCTTTATTTATGCAAGAAAAAACTGAAGATAAAATTACTGGTGCTGAAAAAGGAAATTTAGTCCATTTAATAATGGAACTTTTAGATTTTAATAAAATAAATACTATAGATGAAATAAAAGATCAGATAAATACATTTATAAAGAAAAATATCATAACTGAAAAACAATCAACTGCTATAAATCCATATAAGATATATAAATTCTTTAAATCAAATATTGGACAAAGAATGCTTAAATCGCCATTTTTAAAGAAAGAGCAACCTATATACTCACAAATAAAAATTAAGGATGTATATATATATGAAGATTTAATTAAAGATGAGGATTTAAATTTATATGACGATGAAACTATAATGCTTAGAGGTATTATAGATGCATACTTTGAAGAAGATGAAAAGATAGTAATAGTTGATTATAAAACTGACTTTGTAAATGATGAAAATAAAGAAGAGGTTATAAATAGATATAAAAAGCAATTAGATTTATATGCTGAAGTTGTAGAAAATCTTACAGGAAAAGAAGTTAAAGAAAAATGTATATACTTATTTAGTATTGATGAAGAAGTATCAATATAATACATTTATAGATTAAAGATAAGATACTTTAAAAATTATACAATTAGGGAGATTTTTAAATGGATAAAATACATATAAAAGATTTAGAGATAATTGGATTTCATGGAGCAATACCAGAAGAAAAAGTTTTAGGTCAAAAATTTGTTTTAAGTTTTGAATTAGATGTTGATCTTCGTCAAGCTGGAAAGAATGATGATTTAACTAAGACAGTTCATTATGGAGAATTAGCTCAAAAGGTAGAAGAAGAATTTACTAAAACATCTTATGATTTAATAGAAAAAGCGGCTGAAGAGATATGTGAATTTGTATTACTTAACTATCCTTTAGTAAAAAAGGTAAAGTTATTACTAAAAAAACCATGGGCGCCAACTAGAAAACATGTAGAATATGTAGCTGTTGAAATTGAGAGAAAATGGAACAAAGTATATATAGCTGCAGGATCTAATCTAGGAGATAAGGAAGAAACTTTAAAAGAAGCTATATATAAAATAGATAAAAGAAAAGACTGTGTAGTTACAAAAGTATCTAATTTCTATACTACTGATCCAGTAGGATATGAAGATCAGGATCAGTTTGTAAATTGTGTATTTGAAATAAATACACTACAAACACCAAGTGAACTTATGGATACTTTATTAGAAGTTGAGAAAGACTTTAAAAGAGAAAGAATAATAAGATGGGGCCCAAGAACTTTAGATTTAGATATAATATTTTATAATGATATAATTTCATATGATGAACACATACTTATACCTCATCCGAGAGCTCACGAAAGACAATTTGTTATGAAACCTATGTGTGATATAAATCCATATTATGTACACCCTATATACAGAAAGAGGGTAATGGATATATCTAGCGAATTAGGTGAGTTATAGAATATATAGCCCTTAACTTAAAATTTTATTTTAGGTTGAGGGTATTTTTACGATAAAATACTAATTTTTAAAAATATATAAAGATACTATTTATAAAAATTATGATTTTTAAGTTAAGGACACAGTCTATAGTGGTATAAATTAATTGACAATAAAAAACTATTAATTTAAAATAAAATGAAAATTGATGGTAATTATATATAATATTAATAAAAAAACAAAAAACATCAAAGGAGTGACATACATGAAAAGACTAGAGGGTAAAATAGCATTAGTTACATCAGGGACAAGAGGAATAGGGCTTCAAACTGTTAAGACATTAGCAGCTAATGGAGCAACAGTGTATATAGGGGCAAGAAGATTAGATGCAGCACAAGAAATATGTGAAGAATTAGAAGTTGATAATTATAAAGCAAAACCAGTTTACTTTGATGCAACAAAAGAAGAAACTTATAAAACAATGGTTGAAGAAGTTATAAAAGATGCTGGTAGAATAGATATATTAGTAAATAATTTTGGAACTACAGATGCACAAAAAGACAAAAATCTAGTAGATGGAGATACAGACACATTCTTTGATACAGTAAATACTAATTTAAAAAGTGTATACTTACCATGTAAAGCAGTGGTTCCTTATATGATAGAAAATGGTGGTGGAAGTATAATAAATATATCTACCATAGGCTCTATAGTACCAGATTTAGGAAGACTTGGATATGTTGTTTCAAAGTCAGGTGTAAATGCACTTACAGAAAATATAGCAGTTCAATATGCTAGACATAACATAAGATGTAATGCAGTTTTACCAGGTCTTATAGCTACAGATGCAGCACTTAATAATATGAGTCAAGAGTTTATAGATTCGTTTTTAAAACATGTTCCACTTAATAGATTTGGATTACCAACGGATATAGCTAATGCAGTATTGTTTTTAGCAAGTGATGAATCATCATTTATAACAGGAGAAATATTAAGTGTAGCAGGAGGATTTGCTAAACCATCACCTTTATATGGAGATAACGTTAGAGGATAAATTTTAAAGGGTATTGTTAATAATATATATTAGCAGTACCCTTTAATTTTTTAATTATATACATATTTAATTTAGAATAATATATTTGATATAGTAGGCATTAATCATATAGGAACAATCAAAAATATACTTATTAAATACTGTTAAATGATAGAAATTTATTGACTATTTAAATTAATAAATATATTCTTATAAAGGATTAATTGAGAATAATAAAATATATGGTAAACATATAAGTTTTTAATATATAAATATATATTAAGGCTATAAAATATAATAAATATACAAGAAGGAGATTAGATGTGAGTAAAACAATAAGTTCAAACAGAACAAAAGGAATAATATGTATAATATTATCTGCTCTAGGCTTTGCACTAATGTCAGCATGCGTAAAGCTAGCAGGAGATTTACCTAACTTTCAAAAAGTGTTTTTTAGAAATTTAGTATCTGCAATTATAGCCCTATACTTAATACTTAAGCATAAGGGAAGTTTAACAGGAAAAAAAGAGAATAGAAAGATATTATTGATGAGATCTACATTTGGAACTATAGGTGTAATTTTAAATTATTATGCCATAGATAAATTGGTACTATCTGATGCAAATATGCTAAATAAATTAAGCCCTTTCTTATCAGTACTTCTATGTGCATGGTTTTTAAAAGAGAAAATAAATAAAAGACAAATAATATCAATTTTAATTGCATTTACAGGTGCATTACTAATAATAAAGCCTACATTTAGTATAGAAGTTATACCATATTTAGCTGGTATCTTTGGTGCATTGAGTGCGGCATCAGCGTATACTTGTTTAAGAGTATTAGGAAATAAGGAAGAATCTTATACTATAGTATTTTTCTTCTCAATGTTCTCATTAATAACTATTTTACCGATATTTATATATGTGTATGAACCAATGACAACATCTCAATTAATATATTTACTTTTAGCAGGAGTATTTGCTAGTTTAGGTCAGTTTGGAATAACACTAGCATATAGATATGCACCAGCTAAAGAAATATCTATATTTGATTATACTAATATAATTTTCTCTGCTATACTTAGCATATTTATATTTAATCAATATCCAGATATACTAAGTACTATAGGATATATAGTAGTATTCTCTGCAGCTTTTTATACATTCTTATATAATAAAAAATTAGATAGAATGGAAAAGGAAAATTAGTAAAAATAGTTTGAATTAATTTATTATATACAATAATATGGTTATATATAAAATAACTAATGATAAGGTGTGACCAAATGGAAGAATTAAAAAAATCAATTAAAGAAATAGTAGAACAAGACATTGTAAAAGTAGTTATAAGTAATAAAAAAGATAAAGAAGAAAAATATAATAAGATAGTAATTTTACTTAAAGAGAATTCTAAGAAAAAGTATTATCAAATAGAGAAATATACAGATAAGCAAGTATTCCACGAAAATATTGAACTAAACATGTTAGAAGAAAAAATATTAGAGTTTATGGAATCTAAGTATAAGCAACTTTCTGCATGGGCAACAGATATGAATTTTGACTTAAAAATTTCTAAAAAAAATAAGGTATTTCTAGGAAAGAAAAAAAGTAATAATTCAAACATTATTACCAAAGGACACAATAAAGAAAAAAATTATATCTTAAAAGAAGGTACAATAATACAACCACTTATAGATTTAGGTGTATTTACAAAAGAAGGAAAAGTTGTAAATTCTCAATATGATAAGTATAAGCAAATAAATAGATTTATAGAAATTATAGACGATGAAGTAAAGAAAAATAACTTTGAAGAATTAACGGTACTAGATTTTGGATGTGGAAAATCATACTTAACTTTTGTTTTATATTACTACTTTACTGAAATAAAGAAAATTAATGTAAAGATGATAGGATTAGATTTAAAAGCTGATGTTATTAAAAAATGTAATGATATAGCTAAAAAATATAATTATGAAAATTTAAGTTTTGAACTTGGTGATATAAATGGATTCAAATATAACAATAAAGTTGATATGGTAATAACTTTACATGCATGTGATACTGCAACTGATTACGCTTTATACAATGCTATAAAGTGGAATACAAAGATGATATTCTCAGTACCGTGTTGTCAACATGAATTTAACAGTCAAATGAAACCAGAAAATTTACCGATATTATCTAGATATGGAATAGTTAAGGAAAGAGTATCGGCACTTATGACAGATGCCCTTAGAGCTAATTTGTTAGAGGTTTTAGGATATAAAACTCAGTTATTAGAGTTTATAGATATATCTCACTCACCTAAAAATATTTTAATAAGAGCATCAAAATCAAATATATCAAAAGAGAAAAAAGATAGAGCTTTAAAAGAAGTTAATGATTTAATAAAAGAATTTAATTTTAATCCAACATTATACAATTTATTAAAGGAAGATAATTTAATATAATAAAAAAGTCATCCCAAAACGGATGACTTTTTATATTCTAAAGTATTAGAAAATGTATTTGTTATGGATAACTTGTAATCTAATAATTTTTTTGAACAATGATATATCACTAGCAGCATAAGTAGATTAAATTTTATATTTCAATTTTATCTAAATTTAACATCTTATTAAAATAAGAACTTTTATAAAAATGATTTAATATATAGTTAGCAGATAAACCTATAAATATACCAGTACCAATACCTGCCATAGATAATATAGGTAAGTATAAAAATATATTGAAATTTTTAAATATAATAGATGCAGCAAATAATTGACCAACATTATGAAGTACAGCAGCAGAAGTGCTAACCCCTATAACGGATACATATCTTCTACCTAATTGTTTCACTAATATTGTTACTATAAAGCTTAATACTCCTCCTGAAATGCTATATAGTAGGGATGAAATACTACCACCTAGGATAGAAGATAATAGTATTTTAAGTACTAATATGATAAAAGAATCTTTGTAGCTATCTAAAGTATATACAGAAATAACTATAATTAAATTAGCAAGTCCAAGTTTAGCACCTGGAGCTATAAATGGAATAGGTAGCATACGTTCGATTAAAGATAGTACTAAGGCCATAGAAACAAGTAGACCCATATAAACCATTTTATAAATTTTATTCTGTTTAGTCATAATTAATGAGATAGTATCAAATCATCAGAACTATCATATTCATCTCCTTTTATTTCTATTATTAATTCGTTAGGTAAGCATATTAATGTTTTACCTATCTTAGAAATGCTTCCTTGTTTAATACAAAGTGCATCCTTACAATCAGCATCTACAATCTTTACTTCATTGCCATTTATAACAATTGTATTATTTCCATGATCGGTTGATATTGGCAATCTTTTTTCAGAAGCCACAGGCAAATCAATAGTAGTATATACTTTGCCATTAATTTTAATAGTAGCATAGAAGTTTTTATTATTTTTAGATACTACATTAGAATATATACAATGTGGTATGAATGAAAAAATTATAAGAACTACTATTATAACTAAATCCATCTTTTTAAAAATTTTCATAATATCCCCTTAAAATTTAAAGTAAAAAATTATCATAATTAGATTTTAGAGTAAAAAATTACTATATGGCAATATAAAAATAGTTTTAATATAGTAAATTTGAAATATTAGTTAGAAAAATAGATAATATAAAATTTTAATATATTACTTAGAGTTAGTTTATTGACTTTAGATTTACTTAGTGATAAATGTATACTATATAAAATATTAAATAAATATTATTAACTTACATTAAAATTTTATGGGGTGAATCTTATGAGGAAAAAATTACTGACTATGATTGTGATATCTATTTTAGCTATTGGAAATATAGGGTGTGCTAAAGAAGATATTAATCAACCAATAAGCCAAACAGAAATATTTATGGGGACTCCAATAAGTATAACGCTTTATGATGGAGGTAATCAGAAAATTTTAGATAAGGTATTTAAAAAGATTGTAGAGATAGAAGATTTAGTTAGTATTAATAAAGAAAATACTGAAATAACAAAGTTGAATGAAAGTGCTGGAGTAGAGAAAGTAAAACTTAGTAATTTAAGTTATGATATATTAAAAAAGGGAATAGAATACTCAAAATTATCTAATGGTAGTTATGACATTACTATAGGTCCATTAGTTAAATTATGGAGTATAGGTCTTGAAGGTGCTAAAGTACCAAGTAAGGATGAAATAAATGAAGCCATAGGTTACATAGATTATAACAATATTGAAATAAATGATTCTACTAAAGAAGCATTCTTAACTAAAGAAGGTATGGAAGTAGATCTTGGAAGTATAGCAAAAGGATATGCAGCTGATGAGGTCGTTAAGATACTTAAACAAGAAGGTATAAGAAGTGCGATAATCGATTTAGGTGGAAATATATATGCATTAGGATCAAAGAACTCGGATAATAACTGGAATGTAGGTATACAAGATCCATTTAGCGATAGAGGTAAAGTTATTGGTGCAGTTGAGGTTTTTGATAAAACAGTTGTAACAAGTGGAATCTATGAAAGATTTATAGAAGAAGATGGAGTAAGATATCATCATATTTTAAATCCTAAAACAGGGTATCCATATGAAACTGATATAGCTGGTGTATCTATAATTGCAGATAATTCAATAGATGCAGATGCTTTATCTACATTAACTTTTACAAAGGGGGTAAAAGAAGGTCTTAAATTTGTAGAGAATTTAGATAATGTAGATGCAATATTTATAACAAATGATAAAAAAATATATTTAACAGAAAATATAAAAGATAACTTTAAACTTATGAGTAATGATTTTGAGATTAGTAATTAGAGTAAAATAAATATTTTACGTATAAGTAAATATTAAAACAAACAGAAATCATGAAAATGCATTAAATAGATTAGCATTTATAACAAATGATAGATATAATTTAGGATTTGATAATAAATTAATGAGAATATAATTAAAAAAAGTGGCGTCTACAAGGGGGAGTTTGTAGGCGCCATATATACTTATTAGGGGGAGAGATATATAATTTCCGCTCTCAGTAATAAGTATTAACAAATTATTACTTTATATACATTATAATAGAAAAAAAACCACCTACGGGGGGAGAAATAGGTGGTTTAAAATATGGGGAGAATTTTTATTTATATCCGATCACTAAAATATTTACAGGAGTTTTGTTTTAAAGTTTTAGTTTTATTTAAGAGAAACCTTCAACAAGCTTCTCTTAATATAACATATGTATATTTAGGCGAAATGTGATAATTTTTAAGATAAAAAAAGATTTATTGTATATATTTGTCTAAATTTATCATAGATTTAAATGTATCAAAACCTATAGAATCAATATATGAACCTAAACGTTGTTTATTATTTGCATTATTTGAATATATATTAACTATTTCGTCTACTAATTCTAAAACTTTATCATCAGGAACGTTCATTATAAGCCTATCACCAAGTCTAGGTATTGTTCCGCCTTTTCCTCCAACGAAAACTGTCCATCCTTTAGGAGTTCCCATTAGACCGATATCACGTGTATGGTTATCAGCACAACTATTCGGACAGCCACTAACACCTATTTTTAACTTATTAGGAAGATCCATACCATGGTATCTATCATCAAGCTTTAATCCCATAGATACAGAATCTCTAAAACCTCTCTTACAAAAACTTGTTCCAGGACAAGTTTTTATACTTCTTACACATAGCCCAATTGCAGCACCAGGCTTCATGCCTAAGTCATTCCAAGCACTGTCTATATCATCCTCTTTTAGTCCTACTAAAGCTATACGTTGTGCTGCTGTAATTTTTATTGCAGAAACATTATATTTATCTGCAACATCAGCAAGTTTTCTAAGTTGATCTGATGTAACTAGCCCTGCAGGGATATGAGGTGCTATAGCGTATGTTTCTTTATCTCGTTGGAGTACAGCACCTTTTTCAAGTAAATCTTTCATAAATATACCTCCTTATTTAATCTGATATTATTATGTGAAAGGAGTGCATATTTTATCCGAAATATATATTATGATTATATTAATTTACTCGTTGTGCTAGTTAATTTTTTCAATAATAAAACTCCAACAAATATAGCAACC
>ERZ857965.1694-NODE-1694-length-21031-cov-13.078661_pt1 | contig 21031 bp, 19 predicted proteins | sample MGYA00519758_ERZ857965 | MGnify/ENA primary metagenome ERZ857965 (study PRJEB31778, sample SAMEA3449381) | human gut metagenome | biome: human gut; feature: human-associated habitat; material: faeces | place: United Kingdom | collected 2010/2012 ... | reverse complement strand
GTATGTGTTTCACTGTTTAGTTATCAAGGTTGTCTGTCTTGCGACAGCTTGTTTACTTTATCACATCTCTTTTTCTTTGTCAAGCACTTTTTTCAAGTTTTTTCAAAGTTTTTCGAACTCTTCCGGATTTCGGAACTGTTCTTCTGATCTGTGATTGTCGGCTCTGTTCAAGCGACTTGATTACTTTAACATATTCGTTTTAAGTTGTCAAGCACTTTTTTTAATTTCTTTTTTCTTTCAGAAATTATCTTAAATTATCTCTTTTCAAGAAACAATTATTTCCGACAGCTCAACTAATATAACACCAGAGATGACTAATGTCAACAGTTAATTTCATAATTTGACAAACTTTTTTATTTCACCCCAAAATCACTTAGTCTCATGCCTCCTCCTGCATCTACCAATAAATCATCACCTCCTACTACATATATGTACACCCCACTTCTTCCTATACTATATATAAGAAAAGTCTACCACCCAAACAACCAGCCCCAGCCAATAACCAGCAAGCGCAAATAATTCTCTTCGGCGACCTTTGCAGGGTCTTTAGAAAATCTTAGCCCCGGGAAATCTGCGTTATTCGCAAATAACTCAAACTCACTGTCTGAGCGCAGCGAGTTTGAGTTATTTGCGAATGCTTTTAGCAGATTTTCCGAGGCTTAGCTTTTCTTAAGGCCCGAAACCGAGCCGAAGAGAATTATTTGCGCTTGCGTCCCCTTTAGCAGTTTTCCCAGAGCCTAACTTTTCTTAAGGTCCGAAACCGAGCCAAAGAGAATTGTTGGAGCTTACGTCCCTATTCAACTGTTCTTATATAAACAAGCCACCGCCGCCCACAAATCCTGATTTCTCTGATACATCGGCTGATACTCCTCTATCGGCATAGGGCACTCACTCCCCCCATTCTCTATCGTAACCGCCGGAATCCCCAGATTCAGCACAAAATAATCACTACATCCCGCTGCATCCGTGGAATCCTGCACTGTAGAATGCATTTCATACCCCGTTACATCAGACACACACTGTGCCAGCCGCTGATCTGCGTCCAGCACAGTATCCTGACTGCCATAATTCCAATAGATCAAATTTCCATAAGAATGATATGCAATACAACAATCCAGATCATAATTCTGCGCCACACTTAACACTGCCTGCGCTTCCGGTTCGCTCGCAGGCGCAGTTCCCTTATAACACTCCGTAGAAGGACTAGATGCTCCTATATAAGTATCCCACCCTGCATCAAAATTTCTATTCAGATCAACACCTTCCGCGTTTGCTTTCCACGTCCGAAAATACTGTGTTATATCCGAACTTCCTTTTCCGTTTGCAAGATCTGTCTGATAACATTCTTCAAGCCGACTCTTCAAGCCATCATCAGAAATCCCATCTACTCCGTCCTGACTAATCGTCACTCCATCAGGATTTACCATCGGAATAACATGCAGGCAAACATTTTCAAATATTTCTTTCCAAGTCTGATCTGCATAACTCCGATTTTCCAATCCACTCAGATAATCCTCTATCTGATTCATAGCCAGCACGGTATTCATATATTCTCTGGCATGCATTGTTGCCTGAATCAGAATATGATGCTCCGCATCTACATCTCCCAGAATCACTTCTGTAATATCCCTTCCATCTGCTGTTGTCCCTAATGAATCCACCACCATTTGCCCCGGGTATCGTTCCTGCAAAGCCGCCAGATCCTGCTGCATCTGGTCGTATGAATATTTTAAATTACTTACCTGCACAATTGGAACAACTGTTTCCGCTGCCTTTGCACTGACAGCTCCTGCAACTCCAAGTAACATTCCCATTACTCCAACTATGAGCTTTTTATATAATATACTTCTCATACTTCTTAAGCTACATACTCTAAATAACTAGACATAACATATCCCATCTGTCCTAAATAATATACTTTAAAAAAGTGATATCCACTCTCATCATTTCCCGCATCACTTATAAAAGTTACCGTTCTCCCTTTTGGAACTTTATTAAGCGCTTCTGAATTTGCTGATGCCTTCGCACGTAATGTAATAAATTCATCACATTTTGATGCTACATATACCGAATAAGCTGCATTCCCTGTCGCAGGAATCAAAAACTGAGATAATGCATACCCAGTCTCCCCATTATACGAAACCTGATAAAATCCATTATCAGCTTTTCCTAACACAGAAACGCTCTCTCCCAATGGAATTTTACAAATATCAGTAGAATCTGTACGCGGCTCTGCTCTTAACGTGATATTTTCATCACAATATTGCACATAATAACTGCCATAACTCGCATTTACCGGAGATGATACAGGTGCTGACGTTGTTGTCGTTCTTTCAGGTGGCTTTTCAGTAGATAAATATGACGCTAATGCATATCCTTCTCTGCCATCATAATTAATTTTTAAAAATCCATTCTGTGCTGTTTCTATATAACTCACAGCTTTACCATATGGTATCGCACAAATTTTCCCTGATTTAACATCAGGCTGCGGACGCAGGCTTATATCTGTCTCACAATTCATTACATACATTGTTGTATACTGAATCTCTGCCGTCCCCTGCTGGCTTGTAGCAGACGCTGTCTGCTCCACGCTCTGCGGTACAGGAGTTGCCGTTGGTTCCGGGATTAGTGTCGCTGTCGGATCTGTCTTTTTCGTCTCTTCTTTTGCTTTTTTTGTTTCTTTCTCTGTTGTTTCGTCTTTGGTTGTTTCTTCCTTTGTCTCAGCAGTCTCTGTTGTTTCTGTTTCCTTTTTATTTTTGTTTTCCATATTTATCGACACTGTACATCCACTCATAGACACTGTTAAAGCCAATGCCAGTGCACTAGCGAATATTCTTACCTTTCTCCTCTTCATCTTATAAGTCCTCCGTTATCTTTTGATATATTTATCTTATCATATTTTTGTGATTTTGACTGTGTTTTATGCTGAAATAACTGGTTTATAGGATGAATGACCTGTTTTATATAGAAATAAGTATCTCTATAATAAATAAAATGCTCTCTTTCTAGCAGAATGAGATATATTATTTCCCATAACTACATAAAAGAGAGCATATATAGAACCTTTTCGTCTTTAATTTTGCTTTAGTAATTCCAAACTAACTATTCTTCAAGCCATTTTTTTATTGTTGTTTCACTTTCACTAAGAACTCGTGCAATCTTTTCTACTGAATCTCCCTCACTAGCAAGCAAACGAGCTGTTTTTTGGGCTTTTCTCAATTCTCCTCTTACTTCACCCTCACCATAAATTTTCTCCATTTCCTCACACATATTATCAATTCCCTCCTCTGTCTCTTTTAATTCAAATACTCTTTGTGCCAAAGTTTCACTATACATTTCTTTCGCATCCTTACAATGCAAGTCATGCATTAATTGTCCCAGCTCTGTGTTTATATCCTGCGCTTTAGAATTCACATATATAATATGTGAACCATCCCCAAATATTTCTCCTGTTTCTCTGATATAACGATCCGCATGATAAATTGGCAACCCTTTTCCCACTACGTCATCTCTTGTAATAAAGATTACATAACTTTCAGACAGTTCTTCATAATTCTGACCTGGATTTAATGTATTCATATCAAGAAGACTACTATGGTATCTTGCCCTTTTATATGATGCGCCTTCTCGTTCCTGCTGGATTTCCACATTATATCGTTTGTCTTCATTATCTCTTGCAACACAGTCAAGAATTGCTGATCTTCCCTGCAGATTTTTGTAATCCATTTGGATAATCTGCTCCAATACCTGCAGATTTGTTTTTTCCATTATAATACGCAAAACATACTCTACGCATTCACGCTTCTTAAACACGTTTCTCATAAAGATATCACTCATGATCGTGAGATTTTTCAGTATTTCTTTATATCTTTTGTAACGCTGCTCTAATTCATTGTCTGGCATTGTATTTGTGTTTTCCATTTCGATAACTGCCTCCATCTGTCAATTATTACTTTGTGCCGTTCCACAAATTTTTCTATGTAGTATATTTCATATTATTGCTTATTAGCGTTATCGGAATGTATATTTACTTCCGTGTCTTATCCGGATAGTCTTTATCTTCTGTACAGATAAATAGAATTTTCTGTACCACCTTCTTAATTGGATTTTTCTTTGGTTTTAGTCTATCGAAAGATTGAAATACAGTCAACAAAACTTTTTATAAAATGTACAATTAGTTTTTTATGAAGTTTTTATATAAAAATAACAGAGTACACTTTTAATTTATAAGCACACTCTGTCATAACAATTTTCTATTATAGTTTATCTGTACAGCCGCTAAAGACTTTCTCATGTTATTGCTCAATCTAATAAAAGGTATAAAAAATCTTTCTATTAAAAAGATACATATAAACCATCTCTCGCTCCTGGATAGCATATTACGCAATGCTTGTTTTTGAATTGAAATCCATACAAGCCTCGTTTATCTTTTACAGTTTTTAAAATTTTCTTCCCTGAGCCATCTGGATTGCATCGTATTATCTGCGCAGTTTTATCATCCTTGCTTACTTTAACATAATAGACTTTTCCCCCTATAAATCTAATATCATATCCTCTTCCAAGTAAAGTTTGTTTACGATTAGAAAGATTATACAGACATAATTTATTTGCGCCTATGTCTGTAGCTCGGTACGTGTATCCAATTGCATAACGTCCTCTATGATCAGCAAGTTGAAGTGGACTCTTTTCTAGCTGAAACTCCGTAGCTCCAATTGTGTAACTATATGTTCTTTCTGTTGTTTCCGGGCGATGTCCTAACGTAAAAAAGATTTTTTTTCCATAACAAAACTCATATTCCATTCTGCTATCACCAGAATATTCAGCTACTAACTGTTGCCCCTTTGCCGTCTTTTCAAGCAAAAAAGAAGCTTCTTTATCATCATATGCTCTATAATATGTCCATAAAATATAAGTTTTTCCGTTTATTGAAATCTTTTTTTCTCTTTCATACGAATTTGCCGCCTGCACATTCATCGGCAACAATCCAAATACCATAATTGCCACCATAATCAATGCAATCAGTCTTTTCCTGATTTTCATTCTCATCTCCTCCTAACTGTTCTCTCTCCCTTTCCTGTTCCCCAACGCTTCCATCTCCGCATTATAAACATTCCTCGCCAGATGTCTGAGAGTGTCTGCGATATAACGTATATTTACCGCTGTATCCTTAATATTATTTTTCAGCAAATCCTCCTTTCCCAAAAATGCTATTGCACTTTCTCCATTCCAGGCGGAAGCCAGAGTTTTCATGGATTCTTCCATAGAATTCTCTGAAATTCTGCGCAGACAGTCAGCTACATCGTCCAGCTTATCCGCCTGTGTTAACGCCTGTTGAAAATTATATTGTATCTCCTGTCTGTCACACATGACTTCTTCCCCTTTCCACTAAGCGCATGCCATTGCCATAATAGCTTTACAATTTAGCATAAATGTTTATAGCAATCCTCGTAAATAATGCATATTGATCCAACTCATCAGAACGTAAAATTCTTACTTGAATGAACCAATTAATTTTTTAATACTGGACTTGCCTTACTCAATCAAATTACTGGACCATGGCTCTGCTTTTGGTTTCTCTTCTGTTTCACGGTAAATATTCGCAACCTTTCGGAGCGTTTCCGGATATTCTTTTAATCTGGAAAGAATTGCTTTCATATCTTCCTTCTGCTCCAAAAATACTTTTCGATTAATTTCTGCCGCTTCTCCATTCCAGTAATATTCCGTTCTGTTAACTGTATCCTGTACATTTGCCAGCAACTGTTCCATTTCAAAGATTGCGGTTGCAGCTTCCTGTGCTTTTATATCCAATTCATTCGGCAAGACATTCATTTTTATATCTTTACTGTTTATTTCCATCCGCTTTTCCTCATCTTATATCCGAACAGCTTCTACAAGGTCATCAATTCTCTGCTCACACTTCCGGTATTCTCCTTCTGCGTAAATCAGTCCACCTATCAGATCCCGGAGGATTTCACACATTTCCCGGCAGGACTGATAATCACTTTCTATCTGCTTCAGAAATTCGGCTTTCTCTGGTCCTTCCCACATTCTGCCAAGTTCACCGACTGCATCAAATACATTCTTAACTTTATGATCCATCTGCTGCACAGCCATCTGAAGTTTTTCGATATCTTCAGATAATGCACTCAGATTTACTTCTACTTCATTTTCTGCCACTGTGCTCACTCTCCTTTTGGATTTCCTGCAAATTTCGCTTTTACCATACGGACGATCCAGCTCAGATCATGGAAACTTACCGCCTCCATACGTTTCGCTGCCTGTACGTCCTCACAATGGTCTGCAACTTTTCTGTCTGCACGTCTGTACAATTCCTGCACCATATACAAAGTTCTCTCAAGCTGTACAGTTCCGGAAAGTGCCTGTTCCAGCTTCTGACTCTCTGAACTAATCTGCTGCGAAACCTCCTCCAGATAAGAAAACTCTTTCAGAGCACTGCTTATTCTGCTTAATTTATCAATACATTCATCCATCTCCATGGCATTTCTGTGCAAGTCATTCGTTACTTCCGTCATAGGTTCCAAACTTGCCTTAAACATCTTTTCTCTCCTTGATCTGTAACCTGATTATATCAAATATTTTTATTCTCTTTTTATTTCCTGACAAACAGCCATTCTATCATGACGAATAACCTTTACTGTTTATACCAGCATCAGCTGACTGCCATTCGTAATCCCATTCTGCTCCAGTGTAGAATCCGGTGGAAGAACTTTTTCCAGTTCCAGACTGCACAGATTCAGCTTTTCTTTCTCACCATCCAGAATACAATTTTCCTTCTGACAGATTGCCTCCGCAATTTCTTCTGTAAGCAATGCGACTGAAATTGCTTCATCCAGACTGAAATTATATTTTCTTCCTATGGAAGGTACGACTACATCTACAATGACCATTTCTTCTCCTCTTCCAGAAGAGATTCCTGCAGCTTTTTACGAAACTCCATACTGTCAAACACAACCTGTCTGCTCTCATCTGTCAATATCAAAACTCTGTACCCAAGACTTCCCTCATAAAAAACCAGCCTCTCTACAGGAGCATGAACTTTCATATCTGCCACATCCCAGACACTGACAATATTTTTTATACCGTTCACGTCTTCCATTTCCAGTATATCTTTCTGAGATGTATCCATATTTATAGAAAGATTCTCCAGAAGCGCTGCTCCTTCTTTCTTTATTCCAGACTGAGAATCTTCTATTTTTTGACCTGCTGCTTCATTTTCCAATGGATTTTCCGGCAGATCTGCCCCTGCGAAAATTTCCTCCGCAATCTTTTCCTGTAAAACCAGACGCACCCGGACTTCTTCGCTGAGTACCGGCAATTCCATAACCACAGCCCCGGACTGTGCCAGATACCAGCATTTCTGCTCACTGCCCTCCGCTGATACCACAGACAGGACTTTTGTACATGTACGCAGAACTTCCATCATCCATTTCATATCTTCCGAAAGTTTCGGCTCTGATCCCATCTCTATACATCCACGCTTTACCAGCTGATACAGCGCCATGGTAAAAGCATTATCATCAAACTCATTCTCCGACGGCATCTGAAATCCATAAATCTCAGTTACATTTCCTATTCCGAGTAAAAGCACCAGTTCGTTTTTACTGAAATAGTAAGACTTCTCCATAACATTTCCCCCTGGTAGTTTTTATTTTTCCATACGCTATTGACCTGTAAAGATTTTCAGCGTATATATTTATACTCTAATTTCTGCTGTATTCCTTCACTGCCCTCTTATAACTTCTTGACAGCGGTACCTGCAGATTATCCTGAACTTCGATCAGACTCTGCGATACCTTTACAGCAGTCACCTTAGACATATTTACAATATAACTTCTGTGACAACGCAGGAAATTCTCCGGAAGTTTTTTCTCCATATTTTCTATGGTATCGTAGAAACCATACTCTTCCTGCTTCGTCCTGATAAATATCTTCTTTTCTCTTGCTTCTACATAATAAATCTGATTCAACGGGATATACTGTTTTCCCTCCCTGGTCTCGATCACAAAAGACTCCGGAACATCTTTGCTGTCAAATTTCTCAGTAAAAGCATCCATCATTTCATTGACGACCATGACCAGATTCTCTCTGCTGACCGGTTTCAACAGAAGTGACGACGGCATGATTCCCGGGCGCAGATATACCATTGGTGAAATACTGCCGTCCGCAACTACCATCAGATAAGACTGACGGTAATCCCTGCGGATTTTCTCCAGAGATGGTACGGAATCCTTCATCGTCACATCCCAGCTTATAATATCCAGCAGAGGCACTTCTGCCAAAAATTCTTCTGCCTTCGGTATCTGCTCAAACATATGAAATTTCCACATTTCGTCTGTCCGCAGAGCTGCCTGCTCCCTGACAGCTTCCTTCATCAGATCATTCTCTTCTTTCTTTGAAGCAACTGATAAAAATGTAATCATAATACTGTTGGTCCCTTCACTAGCGGAATTACAATTTTGTGATATGCCTGTCCATCCGTAGATGCGACCAGGCCGATTCCCGGCTTCTCACTTCTTGTCTGCTCACCAAATGGCATTCCCGTAAATTCCAGGATTCTCTGTGCAGCCACATTTCCACCCAGATGAATCCCTGCCTTTCCGCTGATAAATTTCTCAAATACATCTTTTCCCATAACATCTGCTCTCTGATCCTGATTCATGCAGGCAAAGAAATAGATATTATGCAAGAATCCCTTGTCAAAAAGATTCGCCATTGCACCACAAAGATTATCTTTTACTCCCTGCTCACTGTGCATAAGTTTCGTATATTCTACAAGATCCGCAATAAAAATATAATACGGCTTCTCTTTACTCATCTGTGTATATACCGCATCCTCTTCCAGCCCCTGACTTATCAGAGATTTTTTCAGACGATTTCTTGACTGGAATACAGGCACAAATCTGCTCATAAAATCCAGATATTCCTCATAAGAATCTATATATAATGCCTGCACATCTTCAGCCACTTTCTTTAATTTCCATCCGTTAAACTCAATAATGATCAGCTCTCCACCTTTGTGTTTCGCACTGTTCATCATTGCTTTCAGACAATTATGCTTTCCTGTTCTGGATTTTCCGGAAATCAGGAAACAGTAATTTCCCAACAGATCCAGAGAAAAGATTTCTGCCGATATCGTGTCATATCCAACCGGCAGATACCTGTCATTCTCAAAAATTCTCTGTACATCTTCCCTGCCCTGGAATTCATTCCATTCCGGATTCTGCGGAATTTTCGGAATCTGTCTTGCCTGTTTTCCAGTCCATCTATTATTTAAATTCACACACTCTCTGCGAATTTCTTCTCCACGCTGATAATCGTCTGCTGCCTCCAAAGCCAATGCCGTCTGAAACTCCAGATTTCTGCCATTGATCTGCACCAACCCTCTGCCTCTGATTTCCTTTTCAGGAAGCACAGAATCTTTCATACTTCCCAGACATTCTCCGTAAGCAATTCTGTCAGGCAGTTCCAGACAAATAATCTGATGAAAATTGTCACGCATACGCATCGGAAACTCCGCATTTTTCATACCGCTTCCTGTCACGATCATATAAATACCATAAGATGCACACTCTCTGGAAATCCGGATCATTTTCTCATCATATTTGAATTCTGTTTTTTCTCTGAAGCCGGCAATATTATCAATTGCGATCAGTACTGCCGGACACTTCTCTGTATGAGATGATAGATACTGCTGATAGCTTCCGCCACTAAACAGTTCTTTTCTCTCTTCCAGCATATGTTCCAGCATATGGAAAAATCTTTCCACACCTTCATTGTCATTTTCATACAGAATTCCACCGATATGTGACTCATCTTCAAATACTCCCAACATCTTATTAGAAAAATCCAGAATATAAATATTCAGTTCATCCGGTGTATATCTGTGAATCAGTCCATAAACTGTCGTCTGGATTAATGTACTTCTTCCACTCATCGGCATTCCACAAACTGCATAATTTCCTTTTTCTGTAAAACTAAGTACTAATGGCTTCTGCTGTTGATTTTCCGGATCATCCCAGAGTCCTATTGGTATTTCTATTTTACTTCGAAATATATTTGTACCGGATATTTTTTGAGCATATATCTTCGAATCTATTAATTCATTCTGACCATTAAGCATTTCTTTAATATATTTTTCAAGTTTTTCCAATGTAATGCTCTCCGGCAAAACAGGAAGCCACAATTGCTGTGGTTTGTGATAGCCTTCTTTCTTCGCTATCTGAGACAGATATCTGACTGTTGCAGTCAACTGAGTCCGAACTTTTTTCTCCAAATATACAGCATTCTCGCTGTTTCTTCTTTTTGCATAATTTCCTACAAGTGCGGCTTTTCCGGTCTCATCCAACATTTGAGCACGGCTTCCATTTATACCGTCATTTTCTTCATATACAGCTCCACTCCATCCGGACTGAAACAGCTCATAAATTTCATTATTTCCCACCTGCAGATATGCACGTCCGGTCTGCGTCAGATAGGCAGCATCTGATTTATGCAACATATACATACTATCCTTGCTGTCCTGAACACGCAGACAGATACGGAATCTGGAATTACTCCATATATTTTCATCTACTGTACCTTCCGGCTTCTGCGTCGCAAGTATCAGATGAACCCCCAGGCTTCGTCCAACCTGTGCCACACTGATCAGCTCCTTGAGAAATCCCTCTTCTTCTCTCTTTAATTCCGCAAATTCGTCCACAATAATAAACAAATGCGGCAAAGGAATCTCCGTTTCACCATTCTTGTACAACATGGTATATGCATCAATATGATTCACACCAAACTTATTAAAAAGCCGCTGACGTCTTTTGTTCTCACTCTTAATAGAAACCATGGCACGATGCACCTGACTTCCGGATAAATTCGATATTTTTCCCAGAATATGCGGCATTCCATCAAAGAGCTTTGCCATTCCGCCACCTTTATAATCAATGATCAGAAATCCCACATCATCCGGACTGAAATTCACTGCCAGGGAAAGCATATAGGTCTGCAAAATTTCAGACTTACCGGAACCAGTTGTTCCTGCAATCAGGCCATGAGGCCCATGGTACTTCTCATGCACATCCAGAAAGCAGTCTGTTCCGCCCGCTTTCTGTCCAATCAGCACTTTCATACTTCTGTAGGTTCTGTTTTTCTTCCAACGTTCTTCAATATGCAGATCCTTCAATTTGGAAATTCCGTACATTTCCATGAAAGTAATCTGCTCCGGAACCTCACTTCCAACTTCAACTTCTCTGACTTCTGTATCTGCCTGTCGTCTTGCCATCTTCTCCAGATTCTTACGGCTTACTTCATCAAAGATAATTGGCGTTCTTTTTCCCGTTCTTACATCATAGCAGCCACTGAACTGCCCGTCATTCTGAATAATACACTCACAGCTGTTCGGCAGATCTTCACACTGTTCGGCAAGCAGTACCACTGTAAATCCCAAATCTGCTTCCTCATTATAAATATAGTTTGTAAGAAGTTCTCCGTCCAGATATTCCTGCTTCTCCACAAACAGAATATAGTATGGCCTGCAAAGTTCTCCCTGTTTTTCAGAATTTTTCTGCTGTTCCCGACGCATACGCAAAATCTTGGTCAATTGATAAAAAATCTCACTGGCACTGTTTTTGTCTGACGCAACATAACGAATTTTCTTATCTGGAGCCCATGTATGTGGCAGCCATCTTGCAAATCCCCATCTGGAACTTTCCTCACCCTGTTCTTCCTGATAGGCAAAAGCCATTTTTACATCTGTATAACAGTTCTGCGCTGCAATCTCAGCTACCAGTTCACGTACAATCGGATAAGCTCCTTCCAGATCCTTGCCTCCTGTGATTCCGATCAATCTCTCCTTGGAAAAATCCAGACAGATTGGTACATTGTGCAGATAATGATATTTCTCTTTTATCATTCCTGCTGTCAATGCCAACTTCTCCTCTGTCAGCTGAAATCTCTCCTTCGGTATCTGAATATCCATCTGAAATGGAATCTCACCCTTTCCCAATCTGTGATGCAGAAAATCTCTGTGTTTACTGTTTCTGTTCCACATACGGTTCTGACTCTGAAACTCAGCAGATACACATTCTTCTGCCGAAGGATACATCTCTTCAAGAGCTTCAATATTGTGTTTATATTTTTTTCCTATCTCCGCTTCACACTTCTCCAGATACTCTCCATATTTACGCAGGACCTGGCTTCTGTTTCTTATTCCCAGACCTCTGTTATGTATAATATTGTACATCGTCCATACCGCGCCTACTCCAAAAGAACTGACAGCCGTAAACATACCGGCATGCATAAATACTTCTATCGGCATTCCCGTAAGCCCGGCACCTGCAATCGCGGTAATACAACTTAAGGCAGAAGGTACCGCCATCACCATGGCCGGACCTGCTGCCATTAAAAAACTACTTTCCTTCTGTTGTGTAATGTCCGGGAGCGCTTCTATTTCCACAACTCCATGTTCTATTGTCTGAAGGTTTCGCGGTGCTCTGTGATAGAGTTTGCGACCTGATTTCTTTCCCTGGTCATTTACTGTCTCACACTGTTCCTGCTGCCATTTCGGAATCCGCTCACCGACTGTCAGATTCTTCCCCTTACGCACAGCAAGAACATCTCCCAGGAACACCATATCCAGTCCCCAGAGATGAATCTGATCTCCAAAAAACAGACTCTGCTTTCCTTTTACACGAATATCATTAACAAATACTCCATTCATACTGGTATCCTCCAGTATCATTCCTTCCGGAGTCCTGTGCAGGATCAAATGTTTCTTGGAAATATACTGACTGCCTGCATATCTGTAAGAATAGCAGATACTTGTACCTTCTTTGCTTCCCACTGTAAGTTCCTCGATGTCTGAAATATCGTATTTCAGATAGTTCGTGAATGAGGTTTCTTTCATCTGAACAATAACCGGAAGAAAATCCCCCAGTTCTGACCACAGACTATAGGTTGCCTGATCCTTCAGCCTGCCTCCGGAATCTGTTTCTGAATTCTCTTTAATCTCATAATGAGGAGACTGCAGGAATGTCCATTTACCGTCCATCTCCTCCAGTCTGAGTTCTATGCTGTCTTTCAGATGAAAAACTCTCCGATCTATAACCAGAACAGTTTCCGCATTATGAATTGCAGGAAGTACAAATTCCTTGTATGCACTCTGACTGTATACAGACAGTACAACACTCATTCGCTGCTCCTCCTTACCGGTGGTTCTTCGGTGTCCAGATCATTGTGGTCTTCTCATCATCTGCATCTGGTCTTCGGATTTCCGTTCTGTGTATATCATTTACCGGACATCTTCTGTTCTGCAAATTCTGCTGATTTCTGTTTCCTGAAGGATATTTCTGCTTCACATCATTTTTTTCTTCGTTAATCCTAACGCACTTTTTATACTGTCAAATGCACCCATTTTCATTACCTCGAAATATTATAAAAGAGCCGCAACAGTTCAGTATACTGCAAACTGTAAAGATACTGTACTGTTACGAATTCACAAAGTTTTCACATATGCTTTATTCATTAAGGAGAACTACAATCAATAGAAAATACAAAGTCCCCATAAAAATGCCGCATTCGTATCATCTCCAATCCGAATGCGGCATTCCTCTCAAATATCTTATTTAGTTATTCACCCTTTCAATCTGCACACCATATCCCACAGTGCTTTTGCAGAGTTGAAGTTCTCCGGGATAATTTCTGCCGGAGTAATAGAAATTCCAAACTCATCCTGAAGTTCACTAACGATTGATAAAATTGCAAATGAATCAAGAAGTCCATCTTCAATCAGAGTATCGCAATTTCTAAAATCCACACCTGGCTGAATATCCTCTAAAATCTCAATTAATTTGTCCATTTTTCTCCTCCTCTTTGTAAATTCTGTTCTTTTCAATATAATAAATTAACTTGTTGTGCTAGATAAAATAAAATATAAAGAAACTTCAACAAAATATGCTATCCTTTTTGTAGGGAATACAACGAAAGGAGGCATCATTATGTTGAAGTTCCAAGATAATAATACCACTGTTATTGCAACTTTTGAAGACTTTATTTTAACTGCTTACGTTATTATTGACGAATTGTATCATCAGTTTGCACCTCCAGAAGTTACCAGACGACGGCATATCCTGAATGCAAAATTATCTGACTCAGAAATCATTACTATCAGTCTCTGCGGAGAATTGGCAGGCGTTGATTCTGAGAATGCATGGTTTTCTTTTGTGAAACGAAACTACAGGCATCTTTTTCCGCAGCTTTGCAGCAGAAGTCGTTTTAACAGAACGAGACGCGCCCTGATGCAGACAACAGAATTGTTACGACAAAAAATGATTTCCGTATTCCCAATTCCAGTCAGTTCCTATTACATCGTCGATAGTTTTCCACTTGCAGTCTGTAAATTTGGACGTGCACGATATTGTAAAGCATTTCGTGGCCATGGTGCTGATTATGGAAAATGTCCTTCCAAAAAAGAAACCTATTATGGATATAAAGTACATGCATTAATTACATTAGAAGGATACATTGCATCATTTGAGATCACACCGGCATCTACAGATGATCGTGAAGGATTACGTGATCTGGCAGACCATTGGTCTAATGTTACAATTTTAGCGGATAAAGGCTATGTTGGAAAAAACATGAAACAGGAAATGCAGGAAAAAAATATCTGTCTTTTTGCTCTGAAACGTTCCAACAGTAAGGAAAATTGGCCGAAATCCGTACGTCAGTTAATATTCAAACTGAGAAGGCGGGTAGAAACCGTATTCTCTCAATTGAGTGGTCAGTTAAATGCAGAAAGAGTGTTAGCCAAAAGCTTTCAGGGGTTATGTACCCGTCTGGTTAATAAAGTACTGGCATACAATCTCTGTATTGCATTGAATAGTATTTTCGGTGAAACCTGTGAACTTGGAAAAATCAAAAAATTGATATTCTAAAAATTTTATTTTTTAATATCTGTAAGGATTCTTTGCGGTTTTACAGGTTTTCACATAATCTATTTGAAGTAGCACAATAGGTTAAATTAGAAAAAGATTACGTTTCCTGTACTAACTATGAGAATAACATAAATGTTCAATATTTTCAATGTCAGCCCGAACAATTTATTTATTGTAAAATTAAAGGGTTACTGTTCGCTCCGTTCACAGCAACAATTAAAGAGCTCTGTAATATGGCAGCACCCAAAGTGTAAGCAATGCTACTGCAACAATTACTCCAAATACTATGAAATACCCAATTGTTCTCTTGGTTTTTTTCATTTCCGAAACGTCCAGTTCTTCCTTTGGAACTACAAATAATCTGTTTCTGAACTCCTTTTCTTCTTTTGTGACCTGTGTCAATGCGGAGCCAATAACCAAACCAAGAATATTGGCAAGCAGCCCAATAAAAAACGAATCAAAATATATTGGAAGAGATACTCCCATAGCACCAATAATTTTCATTACTGCACATCCCACAAATCCTAACAGCATTCCCAGAAATGCTCCTGTTTTTGTAACACGTTTACTCCATACAGAGGCAATACATACCGGAAACCATGAGCAGACAACAACCGTTCCACCCAACAACATAATAATATAAATCTGAGGAGGATTAAAGTATGCAAGGATCATTACAACTACACAGACAACAATAATTGAGACTCTTCCATATCGTAATTTCTTCTTATCATCATCAATAACCATAATATCATTGGCTACTGATGAACCAATCAAAGATAGGAAGGTAGTTGCTGATGAAATTCCCGCCGCCAGAACGCCTGTAAGAACAATAACTCCCAATACTTTTGGAAGTAAATTCATAGTAGCCCAGATCATTGACAAAGACGCACTTGGAATCTGATCACTATATACATTTAATAATGCTCCCACAGTAGGCAGGAAAAACTCTAACAGGGTTACACCAATGGTAGCCCATACCGCAGATCTAACAACTGTATGTTCATTTTTTGCCATCAGATATCGACTTGACTGCCATGGTCCCACAGCACAAACTGCAACCCAGGTCAATCCAGTCATAACAGCCCAGATTATATTTTCAGTTCCTGTAGGATATAAATGACTCAAATCACCAGACCAGGAGAAAATAGTCGGATTTAATTTTGTAACATTAGTTACTGCCGTAGTCCATCCTCCAAGTTTTCCTACAATAATCACAACTCCTATAAGTGAGGCTCCGGTAAAAATACTAAACATAAGTGTATCAGTAATCAGAACTCCTTTTGAACCGGAAGTAACTGTAAGAACAGCAAACGTGATCAGTGCAAGCAGGATGCAAATATTATAATTTACTCCTGTTACATAATTCATCAGAGTTCCAATTCCCTGCATTACTGAAAGCAGATATACGGTCATCGTAATAATGGCAGTTACTGCCGCAAGGATTCTAAGTGGTCTGGAATTAAATCTGTTTCCAAAGAATTCCGGAATTGTCAGTGCTTCACTTCTTCTGAGGTATTTTCCAAAAAATACACTTCCAATCACATATCCGCCAACAAGCATCATTGCTGTTATCATAAACGGGGTATAAAAACCTGCATATGCCTCACCGACATCTCCCATAAACAAACCGGTAGAACAATAAGACGCCACTAACGAACCCACGATTAAAAAAGTAGGTGCCTGTCTTCCAGCTACAAAGAAATCATTTACATCCTTAACCTGTCTGCTGATTACCAATCCCAATACTATATAAACAATCATAGAAAGGATCATACCCATGAAATAAATATTCATTTTTTCTTATTCCCCTCTTTAAAGTCCTTTCTGATTCTGCAATAAGCCAATACTCCTATCCCTATAAGAAATGCTCCCAGAAAAATTGCGATTCCCATCTCCATAATACTTACTCCTTATCATTTAACTGTGATACTAATAGTTTTCTATCAATTTTTCCATTCTGATTATGAGGCATTACCGTTAATTTCATAAACTTTTTCGGTTGCATATAATCCACAAGCTTATTTCTGATTTCTTTAATCAGACAATCTTCATCAATCATACCTGTATAAAACAGTACAATCCGCTTTTGCTCAGAGTCATATACACAGCAATTTTCAGTTATCCCTTCAATACCACTGATGTTTGCCTCTATTTCACCCAATTCAATTCTTCTTCCCATATGTTTGATCTGAAAATCTTTTCTTCCGACATATTCCAGTTCTCCATATTTATTAAAACGTACCAAGTCACCCATACGGTATACTATTTCCGGATAACAGTCATTTATCGGATTCTGAATGTATACTTCCGAAGTTTTCTTTGGATCTTTGTAATATCCATAAGTCATAGAATCACTTCTGATACACAGTTCCCCTACTCCTTCTGTGATCGGCTTTCCATCTTCATCAATTACAATCACATCAGAATTCGCAAATGGAATTCCAATAGGTAATATATCATTTTCATTAAATTCCCTGTTTACAATATAATAAGTACATCCATCTGTAATTTCTGTTGATCCATATCCATTAATATATATAGCATCAGGAATCGCTTTCTGCCAAGCTTTTAACTGCTTTATTGGCATAACCTCTCCTCCAAAAATGACTGTTTTTATATGAGACAGATCTGCTACAGAAAAAGCATCTGTATTTGCAATCATACATAATGCAGACGGAACCCAGCTAAGAAGATTAATTTTATTATCATGTAAATATTTAACCAGATATCCCGGAAACATAAATTTACTCTTTGGAATAATATAAGTCTGTGCTCTTTTTGCAATACAGCCAAAAATGTCAAGAACAGACATAACAAAATAAAAAGGAATCTGATTACCAATCACAGTATTTTCATTAATCTTATATGCATCAGTAAGTGCAATAATATAATTTGTCACAGCCCTGTGTGGAGTGACAACGCCTTTGGGTATACCTGTAGATCCGGATGTAAAAAGAACATATAATACATCTGTTTCCAGAATCTTTGATTTACAGTCCTCTATAACTTCTTCCGATACCGCTGAACTATCCGGTTCATCTACAACAATAATATTTTTACCGTCATAGAATGTTTTTACTTTATCCAGATGCTTTTTATCTGTAATCACAGACTGAGGTTCCAAAGTCTCAAATATTTTTTCAATACGCTCTGTCGGCATCTGTGTATCAATGACAGAATAAAAATTACCACTGTACGCTACCGCCAGCATTGCAGAAATACAAAAAATAGATTTATCCAGATAAATAGCTACCGGTTTTTTTCTAAGTCCTTCCGTTATTACCGGCATTGCAATTCTATAAGCCTCTGATCTCAGCTGTTCATAAGTGACAGACCGTTTTTCTTCAACAAAAGCTATTTTTTGAGGCACAGCTTTTACTGCCTCGTCCAGAAAATCAGTAATTATCCTTGGCATACATTTCCTCCCTGAAATTTATTTTTTGTTTAAAATGTTTGCTAAGACTCGGGAATATTCCTCTGCTGCCTTTCCATTCATATGTCCGTCATAATCCGTATAGTCTTTTAAATCGTGTGAAAATGCCTTAAAATACTGTGTATTAAAATTCAGATATGTAATCCCCCTCTCATCAAAATATTCTCCAAAGTATTTCCACGCCTCATTAAAATTGTCACTGTAAGCTCTTAAAGTATCAATTGGAACAGGTGTTGTTACAGCAACAAATTCAATACCATTTTCTTTACAGAAATCTATCAGCTTTCCCAAATATTCCAAGTTCTGTGTGTTAATCTGCTTCTTATCAAAAAGCTTCAAATCTTCCATTTTCAATTTCGAAGTATCTACAGGATAACGTTCAATAAAACCACTTTCGTGATATTCCTGTGTAGCGCTTTTCAAATGAGAAATATCATAATCCCTGTTCCATTTCTGTGAAAAAGTTTCTTTAACTTTTCCCAGTTCATAGCTGAGAGAATATTCATACCAGGGAAACAGAATTGTTCGGAAATTACATTTTGCAATAGAGTTCCAGAAATATTCTGCTTTTGATTTTGAAAACGGAAATTCATGATAAAATAACAGGTAATTATTACCTTCTTCTTTTTCAGATACAAAATATCCCGGATCGATTTCATAAATAATTCTGGACGGTTTCTGCTTTTCCGCAATTAATTTTGCAATATAATATGCATCGATTTCATATTCTCCACCTACACACATATTATGTCCGCTTCTCCCGGTAATCTCTTCCATTATTGCTGGATCAATATCGGTCATTCCATGCGAAGTTCCAAGAATAATATCGTCATACTGGTTATTTACTACTGCATGAATATCATTTCTCATAAAAGTACATGGGTAAAGTGCCATATCCAGCATAACAAGAATCAATATACACACAGCAATTACTGTTATTGTTTTTAAAAATTTTTTAAAATTGTGCATAAATAAACCCTCTCGCTACGGCAGTAGATCCAAATAATCCGATGGATACTAACAAACAGAAATAAACGGCAACAGTAACAGGCAAAGGAAGTTTTGATAAAGATTCTCTAATTTTTACTCCTCTTTCCTGAAGTACACTGACAATAAATTGAATCACACATCCAACAATAATTATTGCAAGTGCATAAGGTGTAAAGGAAGTTCCCAATTTACCTGCCGGAACAAGAAGTAACTGAGAAGGAACAAAACTTGTTACAGACTGTTTCATCATCTGAAAAGCATGTCCTACATTATTTGCGCAATCAAAATATGTACTGATTATAACAAGTATAAAAGTTCTGATCACTGTGAATAAATAATACCAGGTCTCCTTTCCGGTGATATGCAGTTTTTTCTTCCAGGTTCGATAATTATCAGCCATAATTCCACTAAAAGCAATGATAATACCATTATACATACCGTATACTATATATTTCCATGCAGCACCATGCCATACACCAACTACAAAGAATACAACCAGATTGGCAGCACCAATTGGCAACGCACGTCCGATTTTTTTTCCAAAAGTTTTTTTACCCCACTTTCCAAATTTGCTCATCCAGCGGGATAATGTAACCGGATAAAAAACATAATCTTTCATCCATGTTCCAAGCGTAATATGCCAGCGATGCCAGAAATCCGCAATTGATACAGAAAAATATGGCCTTTTGAAGTTTTCATCAAGTTCAATTCCAAACATAGACGAAATACCTATTACAACATCCATTCCTCCCGAAAAATCTGCATAGAGCTGTGCCGAATAAAGTAGAACTCCTATAAGTGCAACTCCACTGTATGTTTCCGGATCATTAAAAATTGTATCTGAGAAAACGGCAGCCCAGTCAGCTATTATCATTTTCTTAAAAAATCCCCAGAGAATACGTTCAAATCCTCTGACAATATTTTTTCCGTTAAATTTATGCCCTTCATAAAGCTGATTTGCCAGACGATTATATCTGCCAATCGGTCCTTGTAAAATCTGTGGAAAATAAGAAACAAACAACGCATATTTAAATGGCTGTTTTTCTGCTTTACATCTCTTCCAGTAGACATCCAGCAGATATCCGGATGACTGAAATGTATAAAAAGAAATTCCCAGAGGAAATAAAAGTTCAATTCCTCTTAAATGTAAATGAAATAATGCATTAATATTTTCAATGGTGAAATTCGTATATTTAACAATTCCAAGCATGCCAAAATTAAGAATAAGCCCTGTGATCAACAACTTTTTGGCACCTTTATGATTTCCTTTTTCCTCTGTCTTTTCTATAAAAATAGCCATAAGCCATGTCACAAGAGTGGAAAAAAGAATAAAAAAAACGTATCGCGGACCACCTGCCAGATAATAAATATAGCTGAATACAAGAAGGACGATCCACTGAAGCTTTTGCGGCACAATATAATAAACTAACAAACTTAATGCCACAAAAATCAAAAACAGATTAGATACTAATGACATATTTTTCTCCTAAAACTGGAATGAAGCGTCTATAACACATCTCCTAGACGCTTCATTCTATATTAATTTCCTTATAACTTCTAATTGAACAAAATCGCTGCGCGATGGCTTGCCAAGGCTGTGGCGCAGCTTTCTTTTTCTCAATAATAAAATAGGCAATGGCAATTCTTACCAGTATTTGATATT